>ENA-OSET01002437-OSET01002437.1-sediment-metagenome-genome-assembly--contig:-NODE-2437-length-18029-cov-116.227384_pt1 | contig 18029 bp, 17 predicted proteins | sample MGYA00237882_ERZ534229 | MGnify/ENA primary metagenome ERZ534229 (study PRJEB26408, sample SAMN06266212) | sediment metagenome | isolation source: Hudson Canyon methane seep mesocosm | place... | reverse complement strand
CGATTACAGCTATTTTTTGCTGCTTGAATCGCCGCTTCAGCAGCACCACGACTATCCCACCAAAACCATGCTAAACCCCACAACAACAAAATGGTTAACCCATTATCAATCACCCTAAATCCCCCCACATTGTTTGTACAACAGCTAGTGCAGCTGCCGTTGCTGTTTCCGTTCTTAAAATTCGAGGTCCAAATCTAACAGCTTGAAAATTAGCTTGCTTTGCTTGCTGTATTTCTTGATCACTTAAACCACCTTCGGGACCAATTAATAATGCAATATCATCGTGCTTATCTATTGTTGTAAATCCTTGCTCGGCAAGAGGATCTAATACTAATTGGCATAGTACCTTATTCTCGTTAAGCGCATCATCCAAAGACATAATATTTGTTAATTTAGGTACGATGCTTCGACCACTTTGCTCACATGCACTCACTATGACGCCTTGCCAGTGCGCTAATCGCTTATCTGATCGCCCTCCAGAAAGCTGAACATTACACCGTTCTGTGATTACTGGAATAATACGATTCACGCCTAATTCAACCGCTTTTTGCAAAGCATAATCCATTCGCTCACCACGTGATATGCCTTGTAATAAGGTAATATTTAAGGGTGATTCATTATTGATATCAAGTTGTTTTCCTAATCGAACAGAAGATTCACGCTTAGTGACTAATTCTAACTCGGCATCAACTTCCAGACCTAAGCCATTAAAAAGTCGTAATGAATCCCCCTGTTTCAATCGCAACACTTGTACAGCATGGCGATGAGCCGCTTCAGGCAATGAAAACAATTCATCTTCTGTTGTTAGTTCAGGACAATAAAATCTAGTAATTCGCATTAATCGGTATCAACATTTAACAAAAACTGGCTTATTAGTTTACAGGGTGTAGAGTTCCGTTGAAATACGTGAATAACTTACTCAATTACTACTTTAGGACAAGATTGCTATACTCGCACAATGAATATTGATTTAAACCTCATAAAAGACATTGTCATTTCTGCCAGCAAAGCAGAACTTCTACCACGATTTAATACTGTTGAACGTGCCTATAAACCTGATGGTAGCGTTGTCACAGAAGCAGATCTGGTGATGCAAGAGCAGTTAATTTCTCGTTTAAAAGAAGCCTACCCCGAGATTGAGTTGTTGGGCGAAGAAATGACCACCGAGAAACAACAATCATTATTAGACTCAGGAAAAGCGTTATGGTGTCTTGACCCAGTAGATGGTACGAGTAATTTTGCGGCAGGGCTACCTTATTTCTCCGTGTCATTAGCCTTAATTGAAAATGGTATTGCTACCCTAGGGATTGTTTATGACCCGATCCGAGATGAATGTTTTTCAGCTCAACTTGGCCAAGGTGCACATTTAAATGATCACGCTTTATCAACAAAAGAAACAGGCTTGTCATTACAGCGGGCAATTGCACTAATCGACTTCAAACGCCTAAGCCCTGAGCTAGCAACTCAGCTAGTGACAGAGCTTCCTTATGGTTCTCAACGTAGCTTAGGTTCTATTGCCTTAGAATTATGCTGGCTTGCTGCTGGACGAAGTCATATCTACCTGCATGCCAAGCAACATTTATGGGATTACGCTGCCGCATTATTAATCTTAACTGAAGCGGGTGGCCATGCGTGTACACTTGAAGGACAGTTACTATCGAGCAATCAGCTGACACCTAATTCAACCATCGCCGCCCTTGATAAGTCACTTTTTGCATCATGGTGTCACTATCTAAATGTGGTTCAAGTATCTTAACAACGATTTATCCCGACTGGCCGGCACCAGACAATATCAAAGCTATTAGTACCTCTCGCCAAGGTGGTTTTAGCTTGCCGCCTTATGATGCGCTTAACCTAAGCGAGCATGTCGGCGATGATATTAATACCGTCAATAAAAACCGCGAGTTACTACTAATACAAGCAGAGCTACCTGAACCACCCCGCTGGTTAAAACAGGTACATGGTACAACAGTGTCATTGGCATCAAACTGGCAACAAGACGATGAAGCAGATGCGATAATAACTGACCATATAAATCAAGTTTGCCCTATTATGACCGCTGACTGTTTACCCTTATTATTGTGTAATCAACAAGGTGAGATGGTTGCCGCAATTCATGCTGGCTGGCGAGGTTTAGCGGCAGGCATTATCGAAAAAACACTCACGCAGTTTAACTGTCCTAGCCAACAAATAATGGCATGGTTAGGTCCCGCAATTGGACCGACAAAATTTGAAGTAGGCACTGATGTTTTTGCTGAATTCACAGCTCAATCAAGACATGCTCATCTCGCATTCCAACAAACAGATTCAAACCATTACCTTGCTGATATTTATCTGCTGGCAAAGCAACGATTAAAGGCATCAGGTGTCTCTGATATTTATGGCGGAGAGCACTGCACCGTTTCTGATTCAACACGCTTTTTTTCTTATCGACGTGATGGCATCACTGGCAGAATGGCTTCAATGATCTGGATCGCGCCTAAATAAGGTATGATCACCCAATTAACAACACCATAGCTGGAATAAGATGGAATTATTACTTTGGATTATTGGCTTTAGCCTGATTGGTGGCTTATTGAGTGTCGTCTTTGCTTCGTCTTTTCTATTGTTATCTGAAAATTCCCGCAACACAGCAGTCCCACACCTTGTCAGCTTCGCTATTGGCGCACTGCTTGGTGCTTCTTTATTAGGGTTGATTCCACATGCTCTCTCCCCCGAATTTGGCGTTGACCCCCATAATATTGGTTTAACCTTATTACTCGGTTTACTCAGCTTTTTCATACTTGAGAAACTCGTACTTTGGCGCCATTGTCACCATGACCATTGTGATGCGCATGATCCAGAATCAGTGGGCCACAATAATGATAATAAAGCCAAAGCTGCAGGCACCTTAATTCTTGTTGGTGATGCGATACATAACTTTGTTGATGGTATTTTAATTACGGCTGCATTTTTAACCGATACGCATTTAGGTATTGTCACCGCACTTGCTATCGCAGCACATGAAATCCCTCAAGAACTAGGTGACTTCGTTATCTTATTACACAGTGGCTATAGCCGTAAAAAAGCACTGTTCTTTAATATTCTTTCGAGCCTTGGTACTGTTGTCGGTGCCGTTATTGCCTACTTCTTATTATCGGATATGCAACACCTATTACCTTATATTCTTGTTGTTGCCGCTTCTAGCTTTATCTATATTGCCGTCGCAGATCTTATCCCTGGCTTGCACCACAAAGTTAAACCCTCTGAGACACTACAGCAGGTCTCATTAATTGCTGCTGGCACCATCTTTATTTATATTACTCATAGCACTTTGCACTAAAAAATGACTCGAAAGATCAATAAAATATTAATTATCGGCCCGTCATGGATTGGTGACATGGTGATGGCACAGTCACTATTTAAGGCGCTTAAAGCGGATAACCCTAATGTATTAATTGATGTTTTAGCATTGGAATGGACTAAACCTTTACTTGACCGTATGCCCGAAGTAAACGAAGCGATTACAATGCCTATTACCCATGGTGTTTTTGCCTGGAATATGCGAAAAAAATTAGGCCATAAATTACGTCAAGAACACTATAATCAATCCATTGTTCTGCCAAACTCATGGAAATCAGCCCTTATTCCTTGGTTTGCCAATATTCCCGTTAGAACCGGATGGCGCGGTGAAATGCGTTATGGCCTGCTCAATGACATTCGTACTCTTGATAAAGAAGCATTACCTTTAATGGTCCAGCGTTATGTATCTTTAGCTTACCCCGCATCTCAGTCACACCTAGCACCAAGTCACCCGATGCCATTAATGATTGCTGAAATGCCCTCTTCTAACAATCAAATACCGTTAACACCCCAGCAAAAAAGACTCATTTTCTGCCCCGGTGCTGAGTTTGGACCAGCGAAACAATGGCCAGCCACACACTATGCTGAACTTGCTAATGCCCTGCTTGCCCAAGGTTGGCAGTTACTCATATTGGGTTCTGAAGCAGACAAAGCCATTGCAGATCAAATTACGGAGCTAATTGAAAATCCTGCTCCAGAGGCGATATTCAACTTATGTGGAAAAACAGCGCTTAGTGATGCCATTGATTTATTAGGCACTGCAGACTTAGTGATTTCTAATGATTCAGGTTTAATGCATATTGCAGCGGCATTACAAAAACCACTTATCGCACTCTATGGCCCGACATCCCCAAGCTTTACACCACCATTAGCACATAATGCCCACATTATTCAGCGTGATATTGATTGCGGACCTTGTTTTCAGCGAAGCTGCCCTGAAGGCCATCACCGTTGTATGCAAGAGCTTGAAAGCACACAAATATTTCGACTAATCGACAAACTTGAAGAACAATAATTCATGACTCATCCTTATCACAACGTGTCTAAAGTTAGATTGTATACAGCCTTGCTAAGTTTAGTATTGTCTGTACTTGCATATTACCTCGACGACATCATCAACCGTGATGGTATCTTATATATGGATATGGCAGACGCCTATCTAAGGGATGGTCTCACCGCAACAGCTCAACTTTATAATTGGCCTTTCTTCTCCATTCTTGTTGCCTACTTTCATCAGCTAAGCAGCTTGTCTTTTGAGATCAGTGGACAAGTAATCAATACCTTATTATTTGTACTCTTCACCGATAGTTTAGTCTTACTCAGCAGTAAAATCCTGCCCACACCTCGACAGCTTATTATTGCTGCCGCCCTTATCCTTTGTTTTTATTCTATCAATGAATATCGTGACTATATCATTCGAGATATTGGCTATTGGGCTTTCTGCAGCTTGGCTTTATACCGTTTTATACGCTTTTTAGAAGCGCCCAATTTCCAAAACGCAACGTTTTGGCAGCTAAGCGCATTAATCGCCATACTGTTTCGTGTTGAAGGCGCTGTTATTTTATTGGGCCTTCCCCTCTACTTATTCCTTGACCACCCTCCTGTAAGGGCCCTAAAACACGTATTGCAACTTAATTATTTATTACTTACCGGCATGGTGGTTACAGTCATTTTCACCCTTGGGCAATCAGATATAACAACCGCCTTTGGTAAAGTAAATAACCTTCTCTATTATGTAAACATAGATTCATTTCTATCACGTTTTAACAGTAAAGCAGATATTATTGGCAGTCAGGTATTAGTTCGGTTTTCAGCAGACTATGGTGGCCTTATCCTAGCGTCAGGCCTGTTCGTAATGCTAGCAGTTAAATTATTCAAAGCCCTCACCCTAGGCCTTGTTACGCTCTATGTCGCCAGCATATGGCAGCAAAGAAACCAGGTGTTAATCCCGCACAAATACCAACGTCTACTCATCTATTTTGCAGTGTTGAACATACTCATTCTGCTTGTTTTTATTTTTCATCGGTATTTCCTTGTTACGCGCTATTCCGTGATGGCATTAACGAGTTTATTTATCTTAATGTTACCTCGAATTTGTAACGGTATCGAAACCTTATGGCTAACAAAAAATAAATTACTACTGTCCGTTGTTGCCCTAATTCTATTCATTGGACTTGCTGATAATCTCACACAATCCAACTCTAAAGTATTCATTAAGAACACTGCCATTTGGGCGGCTAAAAACCTACCAGAAGAAAGCCTCGTGCTCACTGATGATAAGTTTATCCGCTATTACTTTAATGCCCATCAGCCTAAATCAATTCTCTCCAAAAAAGAGCTTGCGTCCTACAGTGACTACAACTATCTTATTATCGTTGAAAAGAAACGAAACAAAGCACGCAGTAAATTTGTTGATGCCATAGATTTAGAACCTATTTATAATAATGAAAACAAACGTGGCGATAGTGCAACCATTTATAAAGTTATTGCAGACCAATAGTACATAATTAAAATAGTGCTAAGTGACTTAGCGCTTATCTATACCTCACTTAAAACATAACTGTAGGAATGACAATGTCGGACTATTTTGGAGATGATTGGAAAAAAACGCTAGAAGCCAATAGCTTAGCGAGCTTCGATCAGATTTGGGATTTAAAAGCCGATTGGTTTGAAGAGCCTAATATCCGTCGAGGTGGCTGGAGTGGTGTTGTAAAAGTTGATCTAGATACGCCTAGTGGGAAAGTAGGTGTTTTTATAAAACGTCAAGAAAACCATATTACCAAAACCCCTTTTCACCCCATCAAAGGCCGCCCAACGTTTGAGCGTGAATTCAACAATATCCTTAGACTTCGTAAACATAAACTACCCACATTGACTCCAGTTTATTTTGCCAAGCGAACGATCAATGGTGACCTTCAAGCTATTCTGATTACTGAAGAGTTAAGTGGTTATATGCCGCTTGAATCAGATGATTTTCAGTCAGGCAAAGCCTTTAAGAACAAAGAGCACAAACACCGCTTGTTCAAATCAGTCGCCAATGTTTTGCGAGATATGCATCATCACCATTATCAGCATAATTGCTTTTATTTAAAGCATATCTTTGTCAAACCCGTTGATGATTCTTGGGATGTAAAAATCATTGATCTCGAAAAGTTAAAATGGTCTTTTATAAAGAATAAAGCTATTTATCGAGATTTATTAACACTACACCGCCATGCTCAATCATGGTCAAAAAAAGACCACATTGCTGTTTTTAGATATTACGTCGAAGAATCCAAACTCTCAGATAACTCTAAAGCGCTTTGGCATGCCGTAGAAAAGAAAATGTTGAAAAAAGGTAGATAAGCTCAAAAGCCTCTATCTTGATATAATGAACTAACTCCCAATAATAAAGAATCACAACCATGATCGTATTAGGCTTATCTGGCGCAGTAAATCACGATGCCTCTGCTGCACTGTATATTGATGGAAAACTTGTTGCCGCTGCAGAAGAGGAGCGTTTTCTGCGTGATAAGCATGCGAAAGGTAAGATGCCTTATGAAGCAACAAAATTCTGCCTTGAACAAGCAGATATAAAACCTGAAGAAATTGATATTGTTGCCTTTCCTTATGCCGAAATAGGCCTTAAATCTCCAGCGCGTTGGCATTATGCAAAACGACACTGGTATGCACCTGATCGCGCACTTACTGCTCTTTTTAGTGGTAACCGTCGTTACTGGCGTAATCACCGAAACGTAATGAAGCTGCTTGATGATTTAGGCATCGACTCTAAACGAGTAAAATTTGAAGCGGTCGAACATCACCTTGCCCATGCAAGTAGTGCTTATCACCTAAGTGGCTTTAAAGAAAAAACAGCCATCATCAGTATTGATGGCAAAGGTGAATATGCCACAACATTCTTTGGTTATGGTGAAAATGGCAAAATTCACAAAATCAAAGAATTCTATGATCCTGACTCTTTAGGTGGCATGTATGGCGCACTGACTGAACTGCTTGGTTTTGAAATGCTAGATGGTGAATTTAAAGTGATGGGAATGGCACCTTATGGTAACCCTGATCGCTTCGACTTCTCTCGCTTAATTGACTGTCATGATGGTGAGTTTAGAGTAAACACCAAACTTGTTAACACCGTGGGCCTTCGACGCTATAAGCAAGATGGCAAAGGTTACTTCTTCAGCCCGAAACTCATTGAGTGGCTCGGCCCAATACGTGCCGGCGATGAAATTGATGATCCTTATATTGATTATGCCGCCAGTATTCAAGCCTTATTAGAAAAAACGGCACTGCACCTTATTGACTATTACTTAGGGGATATCATCAAAGAAACAGGTAAAGTCTGCTTTGCTGGTGGTGTTGCGCTTAATGTAAAACTAAACCAACGCATCATTGCAATGCCTGATGTCAAAGAGCTTTTTGTGCAACCTGCCGCAAGTGATGCAGGAACGGCGATTGGCGCAGCTAGCTATGCCTCTCAAAATGCTGGCGTCCCTGTCGAAAAGATGGAGCATGCCTACCTAGGTCCAGATTACACAACAGAGCAATGTATTGCTGCATGTGATGCCTACCCTAAAGATGTTACATGGAAGAAACTGGATAATGTCACGCAACAAACCGCTGAGATTCTCAATGCAGGCAACCCTGTTTCATGGTTTCAAGGCCGTATGGAATTTGGCCCCCGTGCATTAGGGAATCGTAGCATTATCGGTAGTCCGAATCATTCAGGTGTTGCCGATCGCATTAATGCTCAAATCAAATACCGTGAACGCTGGCGTCCATTTTGCCCAAGTATTTTAGACCGCGTTGCGCCTGAAATATTGCAAACAGAGCACCCTAGCCCATATATGACATTTACGTTTAATGTTGCTGAAGAATGGAAATCACGTATCCCAGAAGTTGTTCATGAAGATGGCACTGCTCGCGCACAAATCGTTACGAAGGCAACAAACCCTCGTTATTATGACTTGCTCGAAGAAATAGAAAAGCTGAATGGTAATGCTGTCTTATTAAATACATCACTCAATCGCCGCGGTGAACCAATGGTCTGTAGTCCAGAAGATGCGCTTAATATGTTCTATGGCTCAGATTTAGAGTATTTAGTGATGGAAGATATTTTAGTTACAAAGAAATAGACTTATGATTGAACTTAATAAAGAAGATATGATCGGCAAAGGCTTGCATCGTGAATGCTTTCCCCATCCAGATAGTGATAATTTGTGTATTAAAGTTGTCACCAATGGTAACCAGCAAGAAACAGAGCGTGAACAGAACTATTATCAACTCTTAGAAAAGAGAAATATTGCATGGGATATGCTGCCTAGATTTCATGGCAATATTGATACAAATATGGGAAGTGGTGCTGTTTTTGACCTCGTAAAAGATCATGAGATGAGCACATCAAAAACGCTAGAACACTATCTCAACGATAACAATATAAGCAGTGAGTTGTATGATAATCTTTTTCATGCGCTACAGAACTTAAAAAACTATCTAATTCGTGAAAATATAATCACGATGTCTATCAAGCCTAAGAACTTACTTTTTCAAAAAAAAATGGATGGCTCAGGAAAAGTTATCATCATAGATAATATCGGTAACTCAGATTTTTTCCCTATCAGTAGCTATAGTCGCTACTTCGGCAAGAAAAAAATATTAAGAAAGTGGCATGATTTCAAAAACCTATTATCCAAAGATTATGCTAACAACCCAAGAGTTCTCACTCTTGCCGAGAAAATTTAAGGGATATCCCTAACAAATAGTATCTAACTCAACTCTGCCAATATCTTGTACTATAGAGCCTACGACACCTTAGAAAGAATTTATACAATGCTTCATCTATTCGAGCAATATCAGCAAAAAAAAGCAAAATTTTATGGGGTAAAACTGAATAATATTCACCGGTTCAGACCTACATCTACACTGCAAATAGAAGTGCCTTGTCGTATCGGTGATTTAGTAGTAGACATCCCCCCAACAATAGACAAACTAATCATCGGTGCTTACACCTATATCAGAAGTGATAGTGAGCTTTTATGCGTTTCAGATATTGGTCGGTTTTGTTCAATTGGTCGCAATGTAATGCTTGGGTTAACACCTAGAAACCATCCTATTGATTGGGTTTCCACAAGTGGCCATGTCAGTCAAGGCTACAATGAAAAGTGTCAGCCACTGACTATTGGCCATGATGTATGGATTGCTCACAATGCTGTGATTATGGCAGGAGTTTCAATTGGTCATGGTGCCGTCATTGGTTGTAATGCAGTAATTACAAAGGATGTAGCCCCATATCAAATCGTCGCAGGCAATCCTGCCAAAGCAATTCGTTTTCGTTTTCCCCCAGCTCAAGTTCAAGCACTACTGGATAGCAAGTGGTGGCAGTATGATATTAAACAATTACAGGCGATGAACTTTGAAGATGTGAATAATTTCAACAACACTGGTCAGCTCAATATACGGGCAGTATACAAATCAATCTTAATAAAAAATAAGCGCGTTAATTTTCTTTCTTAATTAATCTCTATTAAATAATGCTGTCTTGAACAAAGTCTGCTGAACTGGCTGTTGCCAGTTTTTTAGAAAGCGCTGCTTATCTTTATCATAAGCCTTTTGGAAACCTACATTATCGACATGCTCATGCATGGCATCAAGATCAATCATCATCAGTTGAGATTGCTTGTCTAATAAAAGATTGCTCGCTTTTAAATCACCATGACTTACTTTATAGCTACGTAATAGGCTAAACATCTCTTTAAGACCCGCTAGCTCAATAGCTGTTGGCGATCGTGACTGATAGACATCGAATAACTCCTGTCCGTCACTGTACTCACAAATCAAATAGGCTCTTTTCCGCAGCCAAGCAAAACGTTGTTCAATAAAGCCTAAGGCTGTTGGCGTAGCAATTCCCATTAACTCGAGTAAATTCCCATTTCTCCATGACACAGCGGCTCGACTGGGACGGTAACAGCGCTTTAGTCCATGCCAGAAGCTTTTTATATTGTATCGTTTTATAACAAGCTGCTTACCTGCATAACTGACCTTAACGACTGTTGCCGAATTGCCATCTTTAAGACATTCACCTTGTTCTACCAACGTATCAATATTGTTAATGAAGTCGGAACCAACCTCATCCAGAAATGAACGTCGAAAGGCAGATTGTTGGCTGAATGTTTTATCATATGCCGTCATAGTGCAGGATCTAAACCGTTTCTTTAAATATAAGTTCTTTCGCTGCTGCCATGCTTGATAAGTAATATCTACAAATTCATCTTGCTCATCCTCAGTCCAGGACCACCCTCTTTTTTCATAATAATGGGCTAACTTATCAATCAAAATCTGTTGTTGTTTTGGAATAAATTGCGCCACTAACATGGCCAAATTTTCAACACTCTTTTGTTTGTTTAATGGCCTAGCTTCATGCTCACTTTTCACCGAAGCAAGGTCAATCAAAAACAGCTGTTCATCAGCGATCAATAGATTATCTAAATGAAAATCATCTTGATAAATGCCACTATTATGTAGAGTAGAAACGAGATTAAATAGACTCACTGCATACTGAGACAGCACTAAAGGGTCATCATGAAAAGGGGCTGCATGCTCTATAAACTCATAAGCAATAGCAGAATAATCCTCTACGTCATCACTCACAAACTCTACTTGAGGCAAGTGAATTCCTGATTTTTGCGTCAATTGGTAACCTGAAAGCTCCCTTTCTAATTCTCGCTTTCCTTTTTGGGCGTTTGAAAATAATTTAATGACATATAATTTCCCCTCACTCTCTGCTTTTAAGACAATACGCTTACGCGGAAGAAGTCGTAAAACTTCCGAACAAACATATGTATTTCCATTAATATCGAAGTCAAATGGCAGCACGATACTCTTTCCTTGAAGAAAGAAGTTTATCTGTACGTTTACCATGTTACTTTTAATCATATCTCTACTTATCGCGTAACTTAACGGCACGTTTTTGGACATTAGTCCAAAAATCACTTTGTGTTAACAATGTATCTCTTAATGATTGTCCTGAGTATGCCTTCATAAATCTGAAGATATCTCGTTGCGTCAAAGCAATATCAAAAGCAGAGAAAAACAAACTACCAATATCCTTCACCAACCAACGTTGGGGCACTTTATTTCTGATTTGAGCTCGGTGTAAGTCAATCAAAAATAATGGTGTATCCTCGTCAATGCTATTTGTTTGCTCAAAAGACTGATCTAATAGAAAATGACATAGGTAGAAATCACGATGGTTCATTCCATTTTCATGCATTTTTTTAGCAATTAGTGCTATTTTTCTTATTAAACGGGCTTTATCTTCGAATTTAGGTGGGTTTTGTCTCCATTGTTCTCCTAAATATTCAAGGTTCATGGTATCAACAAGTTCATCAGTTACTAGAAAAGAGACTGTTTTTGCAGGATTAAAACCTTGCTGGCCATAGCCTGCTATTTTCATCGTATCAAGCTGATGTTTTTCTAAAAATCGAATTGCCTCCCATTCATTTTTAGCACCAATAATAGGGAGTCGTAACTGAAGTAAATTTTTTATAATTTCACTCCAGCCCACACCTTCATGAAACTTAAGAAAGTAAGGTTTAGCCCCTAATTCAAATTGCAGCGTTCGTCGTCCTTCTTTACTGCGAAAGATCTCACCTTGTTGTAGTCTAGCTAGTTCAAAAGCATTATTTTCTGACCAGTACTGAATCAAATCAGAACGTAAATAAAGTTGTTTGTTTTGAGCCATCTATTTACTCACCCATGTTTCAATCTGATCGGCACAAAACTCTGCTCTCGACACTCTAAGTACTCGCTCACTACCCTCACCACGTAATGGTATTTCAGTCTTCATTGTTACATTTCTCAAAAACTGTGAAAGCTCCAATAAAACATTATCCTTCTTCAATTGAATAGATTCAGAATCATCTTCAGCCAAAAATGCATAACCACAACAATCCGTGACACATAACGGCAATCGTGCCGCCATTGCTTCTGCAAGCACCATCCCCGCGGCTTCTTTTCTTGCTGGATGAACCAAATAATCTGCGGCTAAATAGAATTGGCGTAATTTTGACTGTCCACCAAAAAAGTGATAATCAACATGAGTACGTTGTTCCAATTTATTTCGGTAAGGCTTCTGTTTACCCGTCCCAATAATCCATAATGAAAACCGAGACTGTTCATTATCATCTAGTGTTTCAAAAGCATCGATGACTCTATCTAAGCCTTTTGTATTAAAATCTGCAGCTACAAATAACAATACAATCCTATCATTATTTTTTAATACTGATTGTCGCCACTCTCGAGCCACTCCCCATGCTTTCTCATCATAACGAAAACTATCATCTACACAAACTGGAAGTATGACACTACTCTGTTGCTCAATGTCAAAAGCATCTCGATACTGCTGGCGCTGGATTTCTGTTAAATAAAAGACTTTTAATTCGGGGGCTGAGAACAGGCTCTTTTCGATATTAGCATAAGTTCGATAACGCGTAAGGAGCTTGTTAAAACCTTTATATTTAGTTGCTGTAAAACAATTGTCTGCTGCAAAATAAATGTCTAGACCAGTCATTCTAGTAAATCCAATTACCGCATCAAAATGTTGCTTCTCTTTTATATCTATCAGATACTCTGATAAAGCTTTCATTCGTCCATGATTTGTTTTTGCTTTGTGGTCTAAAAAGAAATACTGCCAATTAGAGTCTTTCTCCCCCTGCCAAGCAGTTGTAACAACTGAAATCTTATGACCTCGCTTAGCCATAGCAGTGGCAACGGCGATAAAATCACGTTGCGCACCTCCAAATGGAAAGTATTCAGATATAGCAAAAGCAAAGTGCATTTTTTATACAATTCCTAAAAGGCTCTAATATTATGTGTAAATAACGATTTATGAAGCAGGCTCTTTTGGTGCTAATTTAACAGATGCGCTATCATGAGAAGTAATATTATCATCTGACAAGCACAAGAGGTAAGCCGTGTCATTTAAATCAACATTAAGTCGTCACCAAAAAATGGTTAAGGACTTATATTCACTTGAGTCTCAAGTTGATGCACTCATAAATAATGTCGGAATATGCCTAGCTTCCGGAAATAAAGTCCTTTTCTTTGGCAACGGTGGTAGCGCTTCTGATGCCCAGCATTTAGCTGCTGAATTTGTGGTGCGTTATTACAAACAACGTGCACCTTTAGCTGCGATTGCGCTAACAACAGACACATCAATTATCACTGCTCATGGTAATGATTACAGCTTTGACACTATTTTCGATCGTCAAATTCAGGCGCTTGCTAAACCTGGCGATGTTGCCATTGCTTTATCCACATCAGGAAATAGCACAAATGTAATCAATGGGTTAAATACAGCTAAACAGGCTGGATGTACAACGATTGCCTTTACCGGAGAACATGGTGGTCAATTACTGGATATAGCAGATAGCTGCATCTGTATTCCAAGCACTGAAACAGCTCGAGTGCAAGAAGGTCATATCATTATTGGCCATTGGCTATGTGAAGCCTTAGACGAACAAATCAGTTAATGTCCAAGCAGACAATTACTACTGATGTCATCATTATTGGTGCCGGAATTGCAGGATTATGGCTACATCACCGACTCAATAGAATGGGCTTTCACGCCTTATTATTAGAAAACAACACCATAGGTAATGCTCAAACATTAAGCTCGCAGGGAATTATTCATGGTGGAGCTAAATATGCTCTGAATGGAATATTGTCCAAAGCAACGCAAGCAATTGGTGAAATGCCAGCCCGCTGGAAAGACTGCTTAGCAGGACAGGGGGATATCGACCTAAGCTCCGTTAACGTTTTAGCTGATCACCAGCTAATGTGGTCTAAAGAACAGCTTTCTTCCAAAATTGTCTCTTTTTTTGCCAGCAAAGCACTTAGTAGTCGCATGCAAACTGTTGCAAAAATAGAACAACCTGAGCTATTCCAAGATCCAAAGTTTAAAGGGGCGCTTTATCGTTTAGATGAGCCTGTTTTGGACATTCCATCGGTGCTTAAGGCCATTACTGAACCATGGCAAGATCGAATATTTAAAATACCTGCTGATATAGATATTTCTTGGCAGATAGAGAATTCAGTTCAATCTCTTCAGATCGGTGACAATATAAAAATAAAGGCTCAACAGTTTGTGCTAACCGCAGGCGAAGGCAATCAAGCATTGCTAAACTCTCTCGGCATTAAAATCCCATCTATGCAGCGTAGGCCTCTACAGATGGTTATGTGCAAGGCAAAAGATAAACAACAGTCATTACCCTCTATTTATGCTCATAGTTTAGGTTCCGGCTCAAAACCCATTGCAACAATTACTAGTCATTCAAGCGAAGATGGCAACATAGTTTGGTATATTGGTGGCACCATTGCCGAACAAGGTGTTGGTAAATCATTTGTTACATTAACATCTGAGGCTGAAGCATTATTGCACGATATTCTACCGTGGTTTGAGCCGCCTGAACTTGAATGGGCCACTCATGCTGTCAATAGAGCAGAACCCAAACAATCAGCTTTATCTCGACCTGATACCGCATTTGTAGAGTCTATTGATAATGTGCATATTGCATGGCCCACAAAATTGGCTCTAGCGCCGGATTTAGCCGATAAAATCATTGAAAAGCTCCATGAACAAAATCTTGTTGCTGGCACGCATGCCTCTGCAGATATCTTTCCGTCAGCCAAAATAGGTCAAGCACTATGGGATATCAAATTTAAATGAGCGACTATTTATCCCAACGAAAAGAGATTTCTGACACGGGGGTCAATGTTTCACCATTGGGTTTAGGTACCGTTAAAATTGGTCGAAATAAAGGTGTTAAATATCCAACAAAATTCTCAATCCCTAGTGATACGCAAGTACTAAACTTACTAGATAAAGCATGGGGTTTAGGCATAAACCTAATCGATACCGCACCGGCCTATGGTAATAGTGAACAACGTTTAGGGGAGTTACTTCCGAAACAAAATCATGACTGGATTATTGCCACAAAAGTAGGTGAAACATTTGATAGTTCAACAGGTGAATCACACTATAACTTCACTCCTGAATTTATCATCGCCAGCATTAAACAGAGTCTAAAGAACTTAAATCAAGAAGTATTAGATATTGTCCTCATCCACTCCGATGGAAATGACCAGCAGATCATCGAGCAGGGTGCATTAGAAGTCTTAGCAGAACTAAAACAACAAGGTTTGATTCGAGCTACAGGTATGTCGACAAAAACCGTTGAAGGTGGCTTATTAGCACTACAACAATCTGATCTCGCCATGGTCATGCATAATTTAGAATATCAACAAGAACAAGCCGTGCTTGACCAAGCAAAGTTAGATAATAAAGGCATATTCATTAAGAAGGCCTTAGCTAGTGGCCATTTAACCGTCAACAAGCAAAGCAAGGATATAGTGCAAAGTAATTTTGACTTTATATTTTCCAGTCCTGCCGTAACAAGCATTATTATTGGGACTTTAAGTCAAGATCACCTTACAGATAATGTTTACAAAGTCTGCCAAAGCCTAGCGCACTCTACCTCTTAAATTACAGCCACCCTTTTTCTTTCATTAACTTCACAATATATTCTGATAACACGTTTGCTCCAACACTACTTAAATGATTATCATCAAAGTAAAGTAATTCTCCATCAAATTGAGCTACACACCGTCCTTGAACATGGTTATCACAAAAAATATTTTCTGGTCTTACTTCCATCAGATTGTGATGTTCGCCAACTGAAGCTAATTGTTTATGGGTAAACTCTGTGCGTTGTTTAAACACTTCAAAACTAGTAGATAATGTATCAGAGTGCTCACCTTCAAATAGAAGTTTCTTAGCCAAATAATATGGTACATGCCAGCCAACTTCTGGGACAGGGTAAATAAGTACTACACGTTTGCCATCTTCTAATAATTTTTGGACTGTTAACCTGTATAAATCTCCTACTTCACTAGCTCGCTCTGGAGTAAGCTTAGTATCTGCAATCCTGCTCGCCTCAAGGCCGCCTTCAAAGTTGTTAAAACGGGTTCCTTCAAAATGTAAGGTCCACCGAGCTGTAAGAATAACCGTTTCAATCTCTTTATGTAATGAAAGATAGTTAGGGATCTGAGAATTATAACGATAGCAGCCATCTGATTTATGTAGTAAAACAAAGTCAGTAATTGGAGGGCATGCACTAAATGTTAGCTCTCTTAAACCATAACCATTTTGTACTAAACTTTTTGATAGTTGGTGTGCCAATGCCATTGCATGACTATCGCCTAATATTGCAAATGTAGGGAAGGCCTCATCACCATATACACATGAGTTATTTGGAGTAATAAACTTCTTATTTTGAGCATGACATTCTCCTCTTCTAGGGTTTGTATCTTTTGCTCCCCCTATCATCTCTCTTATCTCTAAAGAAAATCTATCTGGTAATCCACCACTTAATCGTCCTACTTTTCCAAACACAATAAAAACAACTGAAATTAATAGTGCTCCAATAAAAACCTGTTTACGTGTGAACGTCATTTTATTTCTAAATGGTTGCTCGACAAATTTCCATGTGAAAAATGCCAATATAAGGGTAAGAACACTTAAACCAAGATAAACCTCAGGTTGTACATCACCTTGCAGTCTTATTCTTGCAAAGGCAAATAGTGGATGATGCCATAAATAAGCACTGTAACTAATTAGCCCAATACCAACCATTGGTTTCCAGCTCAAAAACTGTCCAACTAATGTGTTCTGCTTAGCGTAAACGATAATTAGTGCGGCCCCGATAACAGGAAATAAAGCCCACAGTCCAGGGAAAGGGGTTCCCTCATCAAAAGTCAAAACCGAAAATAGAATTAGCAATAAACCAATGAGTGATAATAATTGAGCTACTGACCCATTTGTGTTCTTCCACTGATTCATACTAAGAGCGATGATAGAACCTACGCCTAATTCCCAGGATCTGGTTGGTAAAAGATAATAGTTAGCTACAGGAAATATTTTGGAGCTCCACTCAGAGAAGGCAAGGCTTACTATTAACATTGTAGAAATAATAGATAATAAAACCCTGAGCTTACACTTATGGAATAGAATTAAAATAAGAGGGAATAGTACATAAAACTGTTCTTCTACAGCTAGAGACCATGTATGAAGCATAGGTGCTAATTGAGCATCAGGAGAGAAGTAATTCGACTCTTTCCAAAAATAAATATTTGAAATAAAGAGGTTAACCTTTACTATACTTTTGCTAAATGCCTCAAATTCATCTGGCATCATCCACATCCACGCAAAGGGGATACACGCTAATATGACAAAGAATAGAGCGGGTAATATTCTTCTAATTCGCCGCTCATAAAATTGCACAATTGAGAATTTTTCTTGCTGAAGCTCTCCGTGGATAATTAGAGTAATTAAATACCCGCTTATAACAAAGAAAACATCTACACCTACAAATCCACCAGAAAATAGCCCTAGCCCTGTGTGACAAAAAATGACAGCAAGAACAGCAAGGGCACGCAACCCATCAATCTCTGGACGATATTTCATATAATTTATTTTACAGGCTCAATCATTCAGGTTTAAGCAACTAACTATTAGTTATCTTTTCAACAATAGCAGTCGTTGAACAATTAGGCGTCATCCCCATCACACGAACCTCACCGCCATATCCCTCGACAATCTCCCAACCGACAACACCTTTTTTATCATAATCGCCACC
>ENA-OSET01002436-OSET01002436.1-sediment-metagenome-genome-assembly--contig:-NODE-2436-length-18033-cov-5.167966_pt1 | contig 18033 bp, 17 predicted proteins | sample MGYA00237882_ERZ534229 | MGnify/ENA primary metagenome ERZ534229 (study PRJEB26408, sample SAMN06266212) | sediment metagenome | isolation source: Hudson Canyon methane seep mesocosm | place... | reverse complement strand
TGAACAAAATCTACATGATAGCTATACCTTACCGGAAGTATTGAATCACATTGAAGTATCGCGGGGTAAATCGGTACAACAAGCTGTCTGTGACCGCGGATACCGAGGTAAACAAACGGTCAATGGCACGACCATTGTGTTACCGAAAAAGCCGCTCAAAAGAGACAGTCGATATCAGCGAGATAAGAAACGAAAGCAATGCCGCAGACGTGCAGCGATTGAACCGATCATCGGTCATATGAAATCAGACTATCGGTTATCTAGAAACTTTCTCAAAGGCATTGCAGGTGATCAGATTAATCTACTGATGGCTGCGACAGCCTGGAACCTACGGAAATGGATGATCGCATTTTTGTGCTTGATTTATTGCCGGTTAAACTCAAAAGTACGGTCTGTAATATTGAATCGACCTAGAACTCAAGCAAAGTTAATGATACTTTTTCAGGGTTGACTAATTAAATAGGAAGTGAATGAAAGTAATAAAGATGATTAATTCAATAAAAAAAATTCTAAAAACTTTTCAAAATTATCTTAAATATCGAAAATTAAGTCGTCACAATTTCCAAAAAGATCACTGGGAAGAGTATTTATTGGATTATGACGGAGTTCATGAGTTGTTTGGCCATGAGTGGGGGGATCCTGAAGATTCAAAGGATAGGTTTGGTGATTACTTATCTGTAAAGAATCTATTAATAAGCAAAATTAATCCTAATACTGTTGTACTTGAAATTGGTTCTTTAGGTGGAAAATGGACCCAATATTTAATGGGTTGCAAACGAGTTATTGCTATGGATATTAATGAAAGTTTTAAAAATTTGTTACAAAAAAGATTTTCGGGATCTAATAATTTAGAATTTTATGTCGGTCGGGGGGGGGATTTACAAGGGATTCCCAACGGGTCTGTTAATTTGGTTTTCACAATGGATACCTTTACCCGTGTGCAAGAAAAACATATTCGCAGTTATTTTAAGGAAATAAGTCGTGTATTGGTTAAAAATGGTGAGGCAATATTACATTGCCCGAATAGCGATTTGCCCGTTTCTAAAGAAAGAGCTTTTACACCTCTGAAAACACGAGACCTTCAGGAGATGGCAAAAAGCAATTTTACTGATTTTTTTATTGATTCAAAAACCTTGAAGCATGGATCTTTGCTTGTTGTGAAAAAATAACGTGGCCATGATGTTGCTTCCAAAAGCTAATTAGGGATTTTAAATGAAAATAGTAGGAATGATACCCGCTCGTATGGGGAGTACTCGCGTAAAGAATAAGAATTTAAGGCTCATCGATGGAATTCCACTGGTTCAGTGCATCGTCAATGCTGCAAAGGGCTCTAAATTGTTAGACGATATTTATATTAATTCTGAGTCAACAAAATTTGCGAGTATCGCACAAACATCAGGAGTTAAGTTTTATCAGAGGTCTGAAGAACTTGCTTCTGATATTGCTACGAATGATGACTTTGCGCTTGATTTTATCAACAAAGTCGAATGTGATGTTCTTGTGCAACTCTTGGCAACTTCTCCCTTTGTTACATCAGAAGATATCGATGGCTTTATTCAAGCGATGTTAGACGGTGATTTTGATACTATGATCTCTGTAACCAATGTACAAATTGAGTGTGTTTACAAGAAAATAACAATAAATTTTGTTCAAACAGAACAAACGCCCCCTTCTCAGATGTTAGAGCCTGTCAAGGCTTATGCTTGTGCCCTAATGGGATGGGAGGCGACAAGTTTTAGGAAAAATATTGAAAAATACAATGCAGCTTATCATGGCGGAGATGACAAAGTAGGGTATTACGAATTAAAAGGATACGCCACAATTGATATTGATCATGAGGAAGATTTTTTAATTGCAGAGGCTATTTCTGAGGCCATAAAGAAACCCAATGTTACACCTCAGTATTACGATGAATCAGATAATCAAATTGCAGATGCTGATCGGTCACAGATTCTAAGGCAAGATGGAGTTATGCTCAATATCTTGGATGAATATAACAAAGAGGTAGCCCATATTGATGAAATTATTAAAAAATATGGAAGAGAGTCCTCTTGGTCTTATACCTTGGTTAATTCTCCAAGTACTTGTGGTACCTTGATTGCTCAAATGCCTGGTGAAGGGAATCGTATGCATCATCATACTGACTGGGATGAATGGTGGTATATCGTCGAGGGTCAGTGGGAATGGATGATTGAAGGAGAGCCTAAAATAGTCAAAGCAGGTGATGTGGTTTTCATCAATCGTTTCCGTAAACATAAAATTACAGCAATTGGTGATAAAATTGCGATGCGTATGGCAATAAGTCGTGCTGATGTAGATCATGTATATGAATCTCAAGATTATTAGTAAATTTTTTGGCGAGTCATAGGTTATGATCAGAAGTGTTTTTGATATAACAATTGACTTTGAGAAAAGCCAAGGTTCTTATGTTTTTGATAAAAAAACCAAGAAACCCTACCTTGACATGTTTTCCATGTTTTCATCACTCCCTCTTGGGTATAATCATCCGGTTTTTGATGAGACATTTGACTATAAAATAAAGCATATTGCCCATTTAAGAATGTGTAACAATTTATTTCATTCAGAGGAATTAGCAAGTTTTGTAGAGAAGTTCAAACGAATTAGCTTTCATAAAAATCTGCATCTATGTGCAACAGGTGCCTTAGCCGTTGAAACTGCTCTGAAGTGCGCTTTTGAGTATAAGAAAGCTCCTGATTCTATTGTAGTTGGCCTGCAAAATAGTTTTCATGGGATTCACAGTTGGGGTTTTATCACTGATAATAATCTGTCTTCTGTGCAAAGTCGTGTAGAGCACTTTCCTAGAAATGATTGGCAAAATATTCCAATCGATAAGGTGGTTTCCTATATTACTGAGAATGTTAGCCAGATTTCATCTGTTATTATTGAGCCTATCCAGTGTACTGCTGGTGACATTCATCTAAGTGTTGAAAAAATAAAAGAAATTGAGGCTGTTTGTAAAGAGCATGAAATCTGCTTTATTGTGGATGAAATTCAAACGGGCTTTGGTACGACAGGAGATTTTTGGTATTCAGAAAAAGTTGGTTTAGACCCTGATATCGTAGTCTTCGGAAAGAAGTCCCAGGTTTGTGGTGTTATGGTCAATGATCAGTTTTCTGAGGCAATCTTTAGCAAAGTCAGAAAGTTGGAGGTTACTTTTGATGGAGATCTCATCGACGCAATTCGGTCTGAATATGTTTTGAATGCCATTGAAAAATACGCTTTACTGGAAAATGTAAATAAAAAGTCTGACCTTTTAAGAAATGAATTGTCTGACCAGTTTGATAATTATCGTAGTGTAGGGCATTTGATTGCTTTTGATTTTCAAGATAAGAAAACGAGAGATGGTTTTGTTTTCAGTGCTTATGAAAATAATCTTTTGGTAAATCCAACAGGGGAGAAATCTGTTCGTATCCGTCCAAATTTGGCATTATCTGATGATGAGGTGGATGATTTTTTCCTTCGGATTAAGAAAAGTAGGAACTAAAATCTTGCTGAGATAGATTTTTGTTAAGTTTAGAATTAAAAAAATTCTTATGAGTGGTTTGAGATGATAATTAGTAGAGATCAGCAGATGGTGCAAAAGGTTGTAATGGTAGATGGTTTTCCTGGTTGTGGAAAAACAATGCTGTCGCCGATTATTTCTGCATTTAGCCGTGTTGAAATGATGCAGTACGCACCTGTGATAGAGCAGGTGTGTGAATTGTGGGGCTTGAATAAAATGCAAGATGATGTTGCAGAATCCATGATAAAAATGAACGCTGATCTCTTGATATATAATATCATGATGGGGCGTAATTCAAATTGCCGGCCCGAAGATATTTCCAGCATTTTCAAACATCGACCCTTAGAGCATATTAAGCGAATGCTAAGTATAGGGGATGAGGCTATCCCAAATCTCATTGAAGAGAAAAACCCAATTCTTCATCTTACCACCCATATGTTACTTCCAGTAGTTAATCTTATACTCAAAGCATTAGAGTGCAAGTTAATTTTTATTGAGGTGGTACGGCATCCGTTGTACATGATCATTCAGCATGAAAAGAATTTTGATATGCTTGAGGGAGCCCGAAATCAACATGTCAGATACACTTTGAATCGTAAAGAATATACTTTTTTTACTCGTGGGTGGGAAAAAGAATTTGAACAAAGTAATTCTTTTGAAAAAGCAGTTCATTCGATCGCTTGGTATTACAAGAAACTCTTTTCTTCTAATTCCGACGTATATATGACAATTCCCTTTGAGCTTTTTGTGAAAAACCCAGAGGGTTATTTACAGAAGATATCTTCCGCATTAGAAAGCCCTATTTCTGATCAGGTGAGGGAAGAAATGGAGGTTCAAAAAGTCCCTCGGGAACAATTGAGTGATGCCCCAGCATTAGAGATCTATAAACGCTGTGGCTGGACCCCTCCAAGTGGTTTCTCAGAAGAGGATGAACTGAAAGTAAGAAGAGAACTGGTAGCTAAGCAAGTTTCATCAGAAGTTTTGACTATTTTGGACGATGTATCTAAGAAATATGAAGATATTTATCTTAACCATTAATTTATTATTTTGATATGAGTAAGTCGATCATTTATTTTGAAGAACTGTCGCTGTGGAGCGTGCTCTGTGTTGTGTTTAGGAGCCAGTTTGCAAGAAACTGGTCTACTAATTCTCCTTCTGATATCTACTATATTGATACAACATCATTCTTAGAAAAGAGAGCTCTCCCTTTTCTAAAGAAACATAAGGTCAAGATTAAAAAACTTGATTTTAAAATGATGGATATCGTAGATGAAGCTGGCGAACTAGTGAGAATTCGTTTACCTAGAAAAGATTTATTTCACATTCAAAAGGAAATTTTAGATAGTGAATATTTCAAATCGATGATGAACGAAACTTGGCAACAAGATTCATTGATGAACTATATCGCTAAAGGAGTTGTTGACGTTTCAATTCTGAACAAAGAGTCAGCCAGTCGAGTGCTTTTCATTATTTTTGTTGTCCGTTGGCACATGGACGAAAATAAATATAATAAATCTCAATTTGTGGTTAAGAGGCGACCTTGGTTTAACATCTATAGTAAGATTGCAAACAAACATGAAATTGAATTGTTTGCAGTAAAAGACATAGGTCGGTTTTTTAATAAAAGAACTCTACATGAATTCATACGTTTTCATCCTAAATTGTATGCTTTTCTTAAAAATATAAAATATCAAGGTTTACTGAACCGTCAAGAAATCTCTTTCTCAGAGAAGCATATGCTTTATGTTGATGGACGTGGAGATACCAATCTAAATAATGATGGGGAGCACTCTGATTTTTTTTGGCACCTTAATTCAGACTTCCCTAGTGAAAATATCTTGTATAAACACCTTTCTGATAAAGAGGAAAGTTATTTAAAAGAAAGGGGAGTTGTCTGTGTGCCAGAAGGGGTTGTTTTAGACTCTCGTTACAAAAGAAATTATACTAAGCCAAAATTAGGGTTTTCTTTTGAAAATAAAAAAGAACAAAACATTCTTAAAACTCTAATTGTTTCCTATGATCTTGATCGATGTTTCTGGAGTTCTTTTTTTAAAACTCACGGTGTGAAATTATATTTTACTTGGTATAAATACTCCAAAGATCATATCGCAATTACGGATGCAGTTGCTGACAATGGGGGGATTTCCATTTTATGGCAAATGGGGTTTGAAGGCTACGAGGATATAGGTACTTATGTGAATTTTGATATTTCCTTCTGTTTTTCTAGTTTTAGTCATGAAATTACTCGAAGACTAGATTCATGCATTAAATATACCGTTATCACAGGTTATCCAAAAGACTACGCGCCCGCTTTGGTGAAGGACCGTGCTCGTGAAGTTAGAGAACAATTACAAGCCAATGGAGCAGAAAAAATCGTTTTTGTAATAGATGAAAATTCAGCTGATGATGATAGGTGGCATACGGGCCATACTCTTCAACAAGATAATTATCGTTTCATCCTTGAAAAAGTTTTGGAAACTCCGTGGTTGGGGGTTATTTTTAAGCCAAAACGTGCGTCAAACCTTAGAAAAAGATTGGGCCCAGTTGATAAATTGCTGTGTGAAGCAGAAGAAACAGGACGTTGTTACATTTACGAGTCATCGGGTAGACATAACACCAGTGCGCCCCCTGTTTTGGCGGGCTTGAGTGCAGACCTTTGTATTCATGGGCATCTTAGTGCGGGAACAGCAGCATTGGAGTGTGCATTGGAAGGCTTGCCTACCTTGTTAATTGATCGTGAAGGAACCCCTTTTTCCAAGTTAAATGAGCTACCCAAAGACAAAGTCATTTTCAAAGATTGGCCTTCTGCAATAGATGCGGTTATGGAGCATTTCAGCACGCCAGGAGGAATTCCTGATTTTGGCGACTGGTCTTCTATCATCAATGAGCTTGATCCTTTTCGTGATGGGTTAGCAGCAAAGCGTATAGGCGATTATTTGCATTGGCTGATCCAAGGTTACGATCAAGGGTTGGATAAAGAAACGGTCATGGAAAATGCAGCCGTGAGATATCGTAAGCTATGGGGTGATGACAAAGTATTATCATAAAAAATAATTAACGGAGTTTTATTCATTGAGTGTTTATAGTTAAGAATACTACCTCTGTAGTGAACCAAAGGTAAGATAAACGCTATGAAAAAAAGAGATTGTTAAAAATTCATTGTCAACGTAAAGCACCGCATCTATTAATGCATAGTCTTAGTGCACCATCAAACCGGTCTTCAAAAAAGGTGGTTAGCTGAGATAAAGTTAAATTCCAATTTTGGATTGGCATCGTCCATTTTGTATTGGCATTTTGAATGCTAAAATATAATAACTTAAGCAGGTTGTTGTCATTTGGAAAGTCGCCTTAGGTTTTGGGTGGTTTGCGAAATTGTCGATGTACTGCCTCAATAGAATTGGTGGTATAGATCATTTTCCGAATCGCTTCAGGGAAATGAAAATAGACCGATAAATTATCTCACTTTTTCAGGCATAATTAAATCACGATGGGGTGTTTATCGTCCCAGATTCTCTTAAGTTCATTCAGTGTTAATTCAGCGGCTTGTTTGTTCAAAGCCTTATGGTGTTTAGAGTCATGCTAACGGCATCCAGTTTAAATGCCTTGCTATACTTCCTATTTGACATGGGGACAACTCTTTCATAAGATTATCCTAAAAATGTGTACTTGTATAATTGGGTATACCTCATGTTTCCTAACCCACTTATCTTAAATGTATTAAATGACTAGACCATTAGTGACAGTAGTAATTTGTTCATATAACGGCGAGCGTTATATTACAGAAACCATGGATAGTGTGCTCGCGCAAACTTACGATAATATGGAAGTGGTAATTGTTGATGACGGTTCCTTTGATAAGACGGTTTCAATTATTGAAAAATATATGCAACTTGATGCCCGTATTCGTCTGTTTATTAGGAAAAATTCGGGTCTTGCCGCATCAAGGAATTTTGCATTCCAACAGGCGCGAGGTGAGTGGGTTGCTACTGTTGATCAAGATGATCTCTGTCACCCTGAGCGTCTTTCAAAGCAAATTGAGTTGGTAAATAGATTTCCTACAGCAGGCCTTATCTTTAGTGGCACAAATATGATTGATGATAGAGGGGGGTATTTAAGTAGTCGCCTTTCTTCTTATGACCTGCCAGATTCATTTGTTAAAAAGGGGGTTGCAGGGGAGCTTTTGATAACCAATGGGTGCTATATAGGTTCTGCTTATTTTATTAAACTCACGACCATTAATCAGGTAGGAAAACTAGATGAATCGTTGCGCCATGCTTGTGATTATGAATATTTTATCAGGGTAGGTTTAGTGAATGATTTTGCGTTTACACGTGACAATTTGGTCTCGTGGCGTAGCCATTCGAATCAAGAATCTGTTACGAACCTAAATCGATTTGCAGAATTTCGTTCTGTTTTATTGCGCAACTTTTGGTTAAGTGGCTTGTTTAGTACGCGACTTACAATAATAGTTAAATTGGGAAGGTCGTTCGGTTCCGAAGCTTACCGCAAAATTAGACTTTATAGTAAGTGTTGAGTAGTGATGCTACTCAAAATATTCGTAAGGGTGGAGCCATATTTATTGAAGTTCCTTGCCAGGATTATGAACACAAATCTTTTGATGATATCCAAGTGAGTTATCACGGACAAAAAATAGAAACATTACGTTCAAACTCTCTCTTCCAGATGGAATCGATGGCTCCTCGTTCCCGTCTAATTTTTTAGGGCTGACTGCACTGTTTGCAGGTGTGCGCCCGGGGATGGACTGTTAACTAACCCAATTGAGCGTGCTATGGTTGCTTTTTATGAAGTCTGTCGCGAATCATCCCAACCTGTCTGGTGGCTGAGGGCTATAGCCACCAAACGTTAAAAGGTATGTCAAGATTACAAATAATATTTAAAAAAGCCTTTTTATGGGAAGGAGGAGATGATTGCCGCAGGAAGCGTCTTAGGTCGATTTGGTTACCAATAAAGATGAGTTGGCATGTGCTTTAGCGAAAACCAATATTGGGGGCAGGTAATTGCTATTCAAGCTATGAATCACGAATTGCTTCGAGATTTCTCCATCAACTTTGTAGTGAATATTGCTTCAATGCAGGAGATGAATCCATATGTAATAACAGCCTATTTCGAAGATCTGCGTGCCATTAAATCAGACCATCCATTGTTCTTCTATTGCTGTAATCGTGAGGAAAAATCTTTACCTGATGGCAAGGTGATAAAATTTTCTGAATAAAGGATGTTGAACCTAACTCGCTATATGCGAGAAAACCAGCAAAGAAGATTAAGAAATTGGTTAATTAAACAGAGTACTGCATAATGACGTCTAGATTGGTGATGTGGTCATGTAAATCCATGTCCAAGACTGTTTGCTAGTTAAAAGTAGTTACACTATAAAAAATCAGGAGAAAGAATTTGTCCTTTTATCCAATCCTTAAAGCCCCTGGATGTCAAGGTTGGGCAACTTTGTGTAACTTCTCCCCCAATAACTGGGAAGCGAGGAACTCCACGGAGAAATTTGTCAGCCTGACTTGGGCTGAAGAAGGTGAGTGGCGAACTAAATCTCTTGGGATGCTGGCGTGTGATGCATTGCGCACTGTAAGTTTTGAAGAGATTTCCAGTATGATACCTGAAGGGGTATTGCCTTTGTTATCGCTTAGCGCGACAAAACTTCCTACGCATAGTAATAGTTTGCCACAGATAGAGGCACCCTTGACATCGGTGCCCGGTTGGCGTGCTACACTTGGTCTGTCAACGGCTAAGGCTTCAGTCAGCTATCAAGGTGAGATTGATCCTTTTCCTTCGCAGGGGACGATGTTGACTTTTTGTCCGTTTATTCAATTCGGTGAAGAGATAGAGAATTATCTGATATTTCTTAACATGGAAAAATCTCCTGTTGCCAGAACTGCGCAAGTTGAAATATACGATTCTAAAAAGACAGTATTAAGAGGACAATTTGCAGTCAAAAACAATGATGCAACTATTATTGCGCTGGACGGACTCGGTTTTAGTACGACTGATTTGCCGTTAATTATTTGCAGGGAAATGTCGGCAATCCCACTGTATTTTTCAAAGACCCGAGATGTTTCGTTTCTCAGTCTTGAGCACAGCCATCCACCAGCATGCTATGTGATTCATGGGCCGCGTTGGAATGCACAAAAATTACTCAAAAAAATTTGGTTCTCAAGGGTGACACAATAATGCGAACCCTCGTGGAAAAACTTAGAAGAAAGGTGTTTTGGACTTTCGGTCAACCGCTTACTCGACGACCCGAGCAGGTTGGTGATCCAGTCAGCGATCTGTTCGTCTGGCGAAATTCAGAAGACTGGAAGACATTTTTTGAGTTGATAGATATTGCGGGGTTATTTGATGGTGATGAAAGTGTATCCGGCCGGTCGGCGACTATTTTGTTTTTTGACAATAATGGCGAGCAGTTTCTTGAGCAGCGTTTTGATTTGCTTTCTAATGAACGCCAGACAATTGATTTGACCGAATTCGTGACAGAGTCAGAAAGTTCATCAGGTACTTTTTGCATTTTTCACACTACTCCCCAAGTGGTATCGGATCTTGGGTCGTTTATCGCGGAGAGAGGTTATGTAAGTTATAAATATAAAGAAGCACCGCTACGCAGTTATGTGCACGGAAATTTTGATGCAATTTCTTTGTCCAGAAACAAGGAGCTGAGGCTTCTTTGTTCGAGTAGTTTTTTTCCGCGCGAGTACAGGCTTCAGCATGAGTTATCGGGGTCTGCGTTGTATGAGGTGGTAATAGTAAATCCCAGTTCGCGGGATCAAATCGTGACTTGTCAAGTGTTGTGCATCTGTAACGGTGCTAGCATGGGCGTGCAAGAGGTACGATTGAGACCGAGAGCTTCTCATGTGTTTTTTGTTCAAGTGGAAACGGTGCAACCAGTAAGGGTTGTTATCAACAGTCATCTTATTATGGCAAGACCTTTAGTTTTTCGTATTCACCAACAAAAAATGGTAGCTTTTTATGGATAAAAGAATAATAGAGGTTGGGTATGGTTCTGTTGCTAAAGTTAAAATAGGCAGCCGTCTACCCTTGGTCTTTATTGGCGGTCCCTGTGCAATCGAAAGCCGTGATCATGCTTTCAAAATGGCGGAAGCAATTGATTTAATTTGTCGCAGGATGGGTGTTCCGTGGATATATAAATCTTGTTATGACAAGGACTGCCGGTCTTCTCAGGACAGCTTTCACGGCTTAGGTGCGGACCACGGTTTGCGCATTCTTGCTGACATCAGAGAGGAGTTTGGAGTTCCTGTAGTTTCTGATTTCTCAGAACCAATTTGGGGGCCGGCGACAGGGGAAGTTTGTGATATGGTTCAGGTGCCGGCTTATCTGTGCAGACAGACCTCTATATTGAGGGCGGCTGCTTTGACGAATAGACCTGTTCATCTGAAAAAGGGACAATTTATGAGTCCTTGGAATATGAAGAATTCTGTCAGGAAGATTGAGGCTAACGGTAATCACCAGATTCTATTGGCTGATCGAGGTACATTTTTTGGCTATAACATGCTGGTTAATGATATGACGTGTTTCCCCATAATGGCTCGAATGGGTTATCCGGTGTGTTTTGATGCAACACATTCTATTCAGCTGCCGACCTCCATGGGTAATGTTTCTGGCGGGCAGCGCGAATTTATCCCTCATCTGGTTCGGGCGGCAGCGGGTTGCGGCATCAACGCCTTGTTTATGGAGGTTCATGACGACCCTGATAATGCGTTGTCGGATGCCAATACGGTGCTCGATATACAGTATTTGGAAAACATTCTTGGTCAGGCTAAGGCTATACATGAAATGCGCCTTGAGTTGCTTGAAAAATATGGAGAAGACAATGCCCACCTACAAAAATAATACGATGCGTGTCAGTGAAGTCATGATGTTGTTGGAGAGGATTCCGGTAATCCGCGAGACTGTTATTATGAAAGAGGCTTTTGAAGAGATGGGTCGGTTAAATTTGGGTATTGCATGTATTGTGGATGTGAACATGAAGCTTCTCGGCATTCTCACGGATGGTGATATCCGGCGCAAGTTACTCAAGGTACAAAAACCATTCGCCGCATTGCTTGTGGATGATGCACTCGAATATTCTATTCGATCACCTATAACAATTCATTTGAGCGACACGCTGGTGCATGGAGTTGACATTATGGGCCTGAAGCAGGTTTGGGACCTGCCCGTTGTTGACAATCATGGTGTACTGGTCGGACTGCTACACCTACATCCTGCAGTACAGGCATTGCTTGGGGTGACAAAATGATGCGTTCTGGAAAGGCCGCCATTTTTCAGGCCGTACGACGGGCCGATTCGACATAGATTGGCAGTAATGATGAAAATTAATAAAGGAAAATCATGAGTGCTATATTTGAGAAGCGCGCTGCGCTTAAACAAAAACTGCGAAATCGAGAACGTTTGTTTGCGGGCTGGGTTTCTTATGCGCATCCGTCTGTTACAGAAACATTTGCGCGCGCTGGATTCGACTTAATGTTTATTGATATGGAGCATTCCACTATTTCAATTGAGCAAGGTCAACGAATCATTGCTGCAAGTCAGGCAGAAGGGGTTCCTTGTATTCCAAGACCTGTATCTCATTCTAACGATTATCTGAAACCTTTGCTTGAGTCTGGTGCTGATGGTTTGTTAATTCAGATGGTGGAAACCCCAGAGCACGTTCAGGCGCTGATTCGTGATGTTAAGTATCCGCCTATTGGACGACGTACCTACGGTGTCAACAGGGCTCAGGCGTATGGCTTTGATTTTGACGAATATATCCAGAATTGGAATGCAACATCTACTTTTATGCTCCAGATCGAATCGGTTAAGGGTGTTGAGAATATTGATCAATTATTAGCATTTGATGAGGTTGATGGCGTTATGATTGGGCCGCTCGATATTTCTGGCTCTCTTGGTGTACCTGGGCAAACGACACATCCACTTGTAATTGAGGCGTCACGTAAGGTTATCAAGGCGTGTGAGCGACATGGTAAAAGTTGCGGTACGCAGGTGGCTGATGCTAATCCAGCGAGTGTTAATGCGCTATTTGATCTAGGTTACAATTATGCAATTTTGGGTTCTGATCTGTTTGTGCTATGGAAATGGGCGGTACAAATGCAGGATATGATGAAGATGATGCGTTAACTTAATAAAAGTAGTTTTATGAATTCTTATCTAAATAATTTATTTAATTTACAAGGCAAAGTAGTTGTTGTAATTGGTGCTGGAGGTCATCTCTGTGGTGAAATGGCAAGAGGTTTTGCACGAGCAGGGTGTAAGGTTGCAATATTAGATTTAAAGATTGAAAAAGCAAAATCTGTAGAATATGAATTGAAGAAATTAGGTTTCAAAGATGTTATATCAATTGCGATTGATGTTGGGAAAAAACAAGAACATATTAGTGCGCTGAAAAAAGTGCTCACAGCATTTGGCCAAGTAGATGTTTTGGTTAATGGCGCTGGTATTAATGGACCAACACCTTTTTTTGAATTAACTCTTGATGAGTGGTATGCAATTTTAGATTCGCAGATTACTGGGACTTTTCTTGGCTGTCAGGTGTTTGGTGAATACATGGTGAATAGAGGGTCTGGTTCTATTATCAACATCTCATCGGCATCTGCGGGTCCCCCTCTGTCTAAAGCAATCACTTATTCTGTGGCCAAAGCCGGTATTAAAAATTTGACTCAAAATCTTGGTCGTGAATGGGGGGAAAAGGGGGTTCGAGTTAATGCTTTACGGCCAGGGTTCTTTCCGACGGAATGGAACCGTAAAAATTTTATTACGCCAGAGCGTGAAGTTGCAATTTTAGGGCATACCCCTATGAAGCGCTATGGCGAACCAGGTGAACTCATCGGTGCTACGCTATGGTTAGCATCAGATGCGTCTGGTTTTGTTACAGGAGCTGAAATTAATGTAGATGGTGGATTCTCTTGCATGACTATTTAATCAATGTCTAAAAGCTCAAATAATCAATGACGAAACAAAAAACTGTAGTAATCACAGGTGGTAACCGTGGTATTGGTCTTAGCATTACTGAGGCATTCATAGACGCTGGATATTTTGTAGTTGTAGGTGCGCGTCAAGAAATGGATTTGACTAAAAGATTTGGTGAGCGCATTCTTTTTGTATCGACCGATGTTCGGGATGAGCTGGCTCATAGCCGCTTAGTGAATGTGGCGATTAAAAAAACTGGCTCATTAGATGTTTATATTAATAACGCGGGATTTTCTGAGTGGCGACCAATAGAAAATATTGACAGTACTTTTCTTGATGACATGCTTAACACTAATCTTAAGGGCGTGTTTTGGGGTTGTAAAGCCGCATCAGAAGTAATGCTTGACGGTGCAAATATTATTAATATTTCAAGTCTTGCTAGCAAACGCGGTACTGCAAATAATTCAGCCTATTGTGCTTCAAAATTTGCTGTTAATGGTTTAACACAGGCTCTTGCAAAAGAAATTGGCCCGCGTGGAATTCGAGTGAATGCATTGTGTCCAGTACTTGTTCCAACTGAGGGCTTGCTTGAGGCCTTAAAGGGATCTTTTTCGCCAGCTAAAGGAGATCCAGAGGGATTTCTTTCAAGATTCGCAGTTGATAACGCTGCATTAAAGCGTCTTCCAACAGGGGGCGAGGTTGGAGCAATGTGTATTTTACTGTCATCAGGTGCAGCATCTGCGATGACAGGTCAATGTATCAATGTTGATTGTGGCGTATTGCCCCAGTAGCCTAGATAATGAAGATGAAGATAGTAGCAGTTATCCCAGCGCACCTTGCCTCAGTTAGATTCCCCGGGAAAATATTGTTTCAGTTTTATGGATTACCTATGATTGAGCATGTCAGACGCCGCGCTCTGCTTTCTAAGGCTGTATCAGATGTCTATGTGGCAACTTGTGATGAAGAGATTGCAACAGTGATACGCGGGTATGGTGGAAAAGTAATTATGACAGCTAATACTCATACGAATGGAACCACCCGCGTCGCGGAGGCTATAAAGGATATCGACTGTACACATGTGATGTTATTGCAGGGAGATGAGCCGTTATTATTGCCTCGGCACATAGAGTCATTTGCTAAGGCTATGGAGTCCGATCCTAACGGTGATGCATGGAATGCGACAGGGCCAATTGAACAAGCAGAGGAGTTGGATCGCCACTCATTTGTAAAGTGTACGGTCGGGTTAAATAATCGCATTTTGTATTGTTTTCGTCGCACGCCAGGTTATAGTTCTTATGATGAGCAACGGTCTTTTGTAAGGAAAATTCTTGGCATTATTGCTTATCGAAAAGAATTTTTATTGGAGCTTACAGCGTTGCCTGCATCAGCAATTGAGCAGGCTGAGTTTATCGAGCAAATGCGAATTATAGAGTATGGTTACACAATTTTATCAGTTCAAGTGAGTCCCAGTTTGCCATCTGTTAATGAGCCAGGCGAAGCTGACATTGTGCTTGATTATATTCAACATAATGATGAGCAGCGTGCATTACTTGAATTGGTGATGCGGCAATGAAGTTACGTCATTATATGTTTGAAAAAATGTTGTGACTGAAAATCAATATAAAAAACTCTGTGAGGCCTGTGATCATATTCTACTAGCACAAGGCTCAACCGTAGAACGTGTTGCGATTCAATGGTTACATGTTATTCGTGAACACCCTGTTCTACTAGGCAATTATCAAGGACTTTTTGAAGCTAAAAGTAGATTAAGCTTATTTTTACATAAGTGGTTTCATTCTTTACGTAACCTGATGGTCTTGGTTCGGGAGCTTTTGAGGGCTTTATATACAAGTGGGCCGTCTTGGTTCGGACAGCAAGATTACCCCGAAAATGCTGATATTATATTTGTATCGCATTTGCTAAATGATTCACAAGTTGGAGAGTCGTCAGATTTTTATTTTGGTGATTTACCCCAGGACTTGGCTGAAAAGGGTTATTCGGTAGTAATAGCTTTGATTAATCATACAGGGCAACAAGTTGTTTCTTTGACTGAATACAGGAAAGATAATAATTTATATCGAATGATACTTTCCAACTCACTCCATATTTCCCAAGAGATTGGTCTTTGGTGGAGGTTAAGGAAACAGGCGAGTAGGCTAAGTAAGCAGGCAAAAATAGAGACAGATGGTTTCCTCCGGAATGTAATTTTGAGGGCATTTCAGGAAGCATTGTCAAGTGATCCGTTGTCTAACTTGCGTCGAGGTCTGCAAATTGAAAATTTGGTTCTAAGGGTTAAACCGGCAGTTATCGTTGTTACATATGAAGGGTATAGTTGGGAAAGATTGGCGTTTTCTTTTGCACGTAGCGCAAAAGCTGATATACGCTGTATTGGGTATCAACATGCAGCAGTGTTTCGCCTACAACACGCTATAAGACGTAACCTTTTGGATAAGTATAACCCTGATTTAATTCTGACGGCTGGGCTAGTAGGTAAAAAGATGCTGGAACGTTCAGGTGGTCTTAGTGGAACGCCTATTTCTGTATTGGGATCTAATCGAACTTTTAAAAGAACTGGGCTTAATGGCGATTCTCTAATAACCCCAGTTATGGCAGAACGCACAATCAATTCCGTGTGTCTGGTTCTTCCTGAAGGTATTGCCACGGAATGTCACCTTTTGTTTGATTTCTCATTGGAGTGCGCTAAAAGAACCCCAGAGATAAAATTTATTTGGCGATTACATCCAGTTATAAATTTTGAATCGCTTATAGCACAAAACCCTAAATTAGGAAGCTTGCCTAGTAATATTTCTTTATCCACAACAACGCTTAATAAGGATATTGATCAATCTCGTTGGGTACTTTACAGAGGAACAACTACAGTTAGTGCAACAGTAATGGCAGGGTTGCGTCCAATCTATCTACAGTTGCCAGATGAAATGACAATTGACCCCCTCTACGAGCTTGATGTGTGGATATCTAGGATTAAAAGTGTTTCTGATTTTAATCAAACAATACAAGTCGATAGTGATTGTTCTTGCGGCTTATTAGATCCAGATCTTAAGCTAGCACAGGAATATTGTAATGAATTCTACACTCCTGCAGATGTCCATGCGCTGATTAAGCTGTTACCTAATATTGATGCGAGTTAGTAAATAATCACTTTGTCATCAAAGATATAATTTCTGCTGATTTGATTTATTATTGGTATATTGCTTTATGATATGATTTTGAATTTAATAAAAGTAACACATTTAATAAGTGGTTAGATCATACACCTGTGTTTTTTCTTTTTAAGAACCATTAGAAATTATTTTTTTTGATTTATGGCTTCTATTCCTAATATTTCAGTTATCATTCCCAGCAATCATGATCATCATGATTTGCTGAAAATCATTGATGCAGTCTGCTGTCAGACGGTCAAGCCTGTTGAAATTATTCTTATCGATTCGTCAGATGAGAGTGACACATGTCCTGCGGAAGTCGGAGTATTGTGTGAAGCTAGTGGCATTGAATTTCTCTATGAATCTCGAGCGCAGGCCTTACCAGGGCAAGCAAGGAATATTGGTTTGGGTCTGGCCAAAGGCGAGTTATTTGCTTTTATTGATGTGCAAACCATTCCGCGACCTAACTGGCTTGAGGCATCTTTAACGCTGCTTGATAAAGAAGATGTTGCTGGCGTTTTTGGGGGCTGTAGTTTCAGTGTGGAGACTTCGTTTGAAAGGTTGGTTCGCGATGCTTTTTATGGCGTTTTGCCACGTAAGACCTTGCCGGGGTCTGTTTTTAGACGAGAGGTCTTTGTTAAGGCCGGTCAGTTTATTGATCGGGTGAGAGCGGGTGAGGATACCGAGTGGATGCTAAGGCTAGATTTGCTTAATATCCCTTGTTTTTATCCGCAGAGCATCGTGGTTGATTATGTAGGACTAATCGGCTTAGATCTAAATAAGCTACTAAAAAAGTGGTATCGCAATTACACTGCATCGCGTAACTTGCCGCATTTATATCCCCAGAAGGTGTTTCTATGGTTTATTTTATACCCATTGATTATTCTTATTGCATATAACTGGAATTACCACTTAGTTAGTTGGCACGAGCATACGTCATTATACATCCATCATATAACCAAAATAGTTGCCATCTTACCGGTTTTGGCTTATGTGTGCCTCCGCGGAATCTTGTTGCCCATGCGGCGCGGAGTTAGTTTTTCAAGCCTGTTCCCCATTCGTTTTATCGCGATTGCCAGCATCTGTTTTATGGCCGATGCGGTGAAAGCTTTTGTGTTCTCTTCTATTAAGCGTAAACGTGACTGATTAATATATTATTCGTGATGGTATTCACAGCCACCCATCCCCGTCCAGTATCGTGATGAGGAATACGAGGAGGGTGGTTTTGAAATCTTACGAGGCATGCAGGAACGCCATATTTGACATCGTGGTCGGCACCGATTTTTACTTGCCTCGGTGAATCGCTACTTACCCAAGACTGGTTAGGCGCTTTCTGCTATTGACCTCGGCGGCGGCGCGGGTGGCTGGGTGAGCTATTTGGCTAAGAATCGGCCCGAGGAGTTT
>ENA-OSET01002432-OSET01002432.1-sediment-metagenome-genome-assembly--contig:-NODE-2432-length-18048-cov-3.493517_pt1 | contig 18048 bp, 16 predicted proteins | sample MGYA00237882_ERZ534229 | MGnify/ENA primary metagenome ERZ534229 (study PRJEB26408, sample SAMN06266212) | sediment metagenome | isolation source: Hudson Canyon methane seep mesocosm | place... | reverse complement strand
TCGTCGCTGCACCTGACATCCATAGGGAGGTGGACTCCGGCATCGTCCTCATTGAACGACATGTCCTCAAGCTCGAGGCATTCGGGATCATAGTCCCAATGCACGGAATAACCCCCGGTTATGGTCATGGATTGGATGTGAACTACAGTGGATTCGGCCGTCCCGTTCGATGACCATTGGAACCTTGAAGCGACACCCACCGACATATCGTTCCCATGTACTGGCAGTGCGTGCCCCACAGGCACGTCCACTGAGAAGGCGCCGTACTGGAGTGGTTTACTGTCCACAAGACTGTTGCCGATGGCGAATCTGATGTAACTGGTGTCCGCTAAGCCACCAAGTGCCCCTGAGACATATCCTTGAACCACCAGATGAGGGTCATTAACATCAATCCGAGCACCTGAGATGCATCCATCCTCGATTTCTATCCTGATATGCTGGAGGGAATCAGATATGTCCAGTAATTCTCCTGATTGCATCTCGATGTAGTCTCCATCTACATCATCAGGCAGTGCCCATATCGTGTGGTTGCCAGAGCCGAATACGTGTATCCTGCCCAGCTGCTGCAGTGGAGGTACTTCCACATCGAAAGACCACTCGCCAGTTACAGGTCCTTCGGGGGCGAGCCCACATGACTCCTGAGAGAGCCCCGAGATTGTCCCATCATATGGGCTGATGTCAATTACGGGGGAGGCAACATCGGTGACCGTGTTAGTGGCCTTGACAGTTTCAAAAGAGTACCAAGGCTGGTGGTACTTCACCCGGAGGCCCACTGCATCCACCCTGACTTCAGAGTCATCGGTGGTTCCGGTGGATACGTAATCGATGGTGAACTGAGTATCCTCCAAGGAGGACCAGTCGGAAAGGGCCAGCCCGTCGAGTGATAGGACCATCGGATTGGTCATCCTGTATATTGGCCCGAATGTTCGAGCGTAGGTAACGACCAACTTATCTGAGCCGTGGTTCTGCAGGATGACCCTGACCGAGTCCTGATTCAAGACATCAGGAATCGAGAAGTGTAGCACTAGAGAGACATTAGCGACCAGCATCCCATGCAGTCCGCTGAAGTCGTAACCAGTCATCGTGATGTTAGGTCCCTTTGACCAAGTGTAGTACGAATCCGGCTCCCCCAGAGTCGCATTGGAGTTAGTGATACTGTTTGAGGCCCATGAGGTGGAATGCTGGAAATTGTCCGGCCTGTTGTGAGTGAAAGACAGTTCACCATCGGCCACCATGCCCAACGAGTGATCGGCGACATCGTTGGAGAATCCGGCGGTACTGGATATCTGCCACTCCTCTGAGTCGGAGAAATCACCAGCTCCCAGCAGCTCTACGCCCTCGGCTCCAATCACAGTGTCGGCCGCGACGAATGGCACCAGAGGTGCCAAGCCGGCCACAAGCAAGATGACGAGCACGACTCCCGAACGAGTCCTCATGGCATAGCAACGGGAGAGAGCAGGGCTTCAATCCGTTGGTCTCAGGTGCTTCGTGCCTCGGATGCGTAACGGTTGATAAACAGGCATTGAGTCCAAGTTGCCAATACGGCTGTGATGGTGTAGCGGTTAGCACGGTGGGTTGTGGTCCCGCCGGCCCGGGTTCAAGTCCCGGTCACGGCCCCATTTTTTGCTCGTGACCGGTGAGGTACTCGTCTCCGATCTCGTGCCCCATCCTATCTATCTTGGTCGTCAGGTATTGGAGATTCAGTTCCCCCACTCCGACGACTAGGGGCATCCTCTCAACTATGTTGATACCATTTTGAATCAGTTGCACTACCTTGTCAGGATTGTTTGTGAGCAAGCACACACTCTCGATTCCAATAGTATTCAGTATTATTGAGGCGATCCCGTAGTCTCTTGCATCCGCAGGATGGCCCAGTAGTAGGTTTGCATCCAAAGTGTCAGCACCATGGTCCTGCAGGTTGTACGCCTGTATCTTGGCATGTAGGCCTATGCCGCGACCCTCTTGCCTCAGATAGACGATGCACCCCCATCCGATATCGTGAATCTGCCTCATCGCTGCATCCAACTGGGCACCACAGTCACACCTGAGGCTGCCGAAGGCATCTCCGGTCAGGCATTCAGAATGCACCCTGACTAGCACCGGGTTCGGCCCACTCATATCTCCTAGGGTAAGTGCCACGTGGTCCAGACCCGTGTTCTCCTCGTGGAACACCCTGATGCGGAAGTCTCCGTATGACGTCGGGAGGCGAGCATCCGCTGGGACCTCCCCGAGTTCGTTGACGTTGTATTTGTCGGGCACGGGGACCACCGAGAAGAACGCCCCCTTTGAATAATATCCAAGCAGCCTACCGCTTCTCAATACGGAAAGCGTACTCTCCCGCATCCTCACTCACGCCTAGTAGGACTAGACCCATCCGGTCGCAAAGGGCAGGTATGTCGTGAAGCGTCTCAGGGTCATCACACAGGACCTCAAAAAGCGTGCCACGGGCTGCTTCCTCAACCGCCTTGCGAGTCTCGTGCACGGGCACTGGGCAGAGGAATCCGACTAGGTTGAGAGCGACTATGCCCTCGCCGACCATGATTCCACCTAGGTTTCCACGATGATTGGAGACAGAGACATGCCGTTGAATTCTCTGGCCTTGATCACGCCGATGACGTAGGCGACCTTCTCGACGTGTATCTCGACATCGGTCTCATCATCGTTCTGGGAAATCTCTCCGATTACAATGTCGGGAATTCGTGCCTGATTGGTTATCCAGTCGGCTAGCGCCCGCTTGGTGGAGTCTGACTTGCCTATTGAGAGTCGGATTTTCACCATGCCGAAGACGTCAGACACCTCGTCCCAGTCCTCTCTCCTTCCGATGGGATCTCTTTCGACACCCTTTGGAAGCGGAGGTGCGTCGACGATAGGAATAGTCATGTTCCAAGTTGAAGAGATTTTCTCAATCTGAGGCTGGTCCTCACGAGTCACGAAACTCCAGGCTTCACCTTTCCTGCCCATCCTGCCAGTACGCCCTATCCTGTGTACGTAGGACTCCGTGTCATCAGGGAGGTCGTAGTTCACGACATGGGTGATACCATCTACATCCAGTCCGCGTGCCGCCACATCTGTGGCTATGACTATGCTCTCTCGACCTTCCTTGAAAGACTGAATTATCTTCTCTCTCTTGCCTTGTGCGAGGTCACCGTGAAGTCCGATGGCCCTAATCCTGAATTTGCCGAGCCTCTCTGAGAGAATGTCGACCATTCGCTTAGTATTAGCGAATACGAGCATCTGATCGCCCTCATTCATTCGACATATGATACGACCGAGCGCCCAGAGTTTGTTCGCCCTGCCAATCTTGATTGCGTACTGATCGATCTCAGGTATCTCGACCTCCATGTCATCGCTCATCACGTGGACAGCGTCCGACATGAACTCATCCGCCGCGTCCAGCACCTCCTGCGGAAAGGTTGCACTGAACAACATGGTCTGCTCTCTGTTAGCGGTCTGCTCGAATATCCAGAGGACGTCGGGAAAGAATCCCATGTCTAGCATTCGATCGGCTTCGTCGAGACAGAACAAGATTATTCCCTCGAGATTGAGGTGCCCTCGCTTGGTCATGTCGATGACACGACCGGGGGTTCCGACCACTATATCGGCGCCCTGATTGAGCCTCTTTGCCTGCTTTTCAAGATCGGTGCCACCATAGACGGTCTGTATCGACAGCCCCTTGTCTCCCTGCAGCGAGTCCATTTCCTCTGCTACCTGCACGGCCAGCTCCCTAGTCGGACAGAGCACGATTGCTTGTGGTTCGCCCCGAGGTGTGCACTTCTCTAGGATTGGTATGCCAAAAGCTCCGGTTTTGCCCGAACCGGTACGGGCCTGGCCAACTACATCCAACCCTTGTCTAGCCAGAGGGATGGCCTCGCGCTGAATCTCGGTCGGCTCAGTCCAACCGTTAGCCTCGATGGCTTTCGCAATCGGGGCCTGTAGGCCCCAAGACGAGAAGTCGACTTTTGCTGAATTCATACTATCGCCTCAGAAGGTTTCCGAATCGCGGATTTCCTTCTGCAGCTCGCCCATCCAGTACTTGCGGCAGTTTTCCTTCGTGAGAAACTGATCCTTGCTTGAAAAATTATGATTAAAATGCCCCTTGTCGGCAGATGCCCACTGGTCCTTCTTCTTCTTGTGGAACTTCTGCAGGACGTGCTGGCGCATGTACTGTCTGAACTTTATCGACTTGCTCCGGTTGATGCCTTTGGGCGTCACGCCGTCCCAAAGGCGCTCGAATCGCTCAAGCTTACCATCGAACTCCTCACTCATGCTCGGTCCTCGCTGTGCGGCCGACCTGACTGCTGTTTATCATATTCACCCTCGGAGGGTGAATCACCGCTACGCGGTGCGTCCATCGCCTGTCCTTCGGGGCCGATCATCTCCTCAGATGGAGGGTCGACCCTCTCTAGTGGGGCTAGGAAGCGATTCTTCTCATCCTCAGTCCCTTCTAACTCCAAGTCTCTGGAATAAGCGGTTAGTTTCTTCCGCAGATCCGGACGTGTTTCCTGTTTGAGTAACTCGGAAGCCGCGTCCCTCAACGCCCCACCACTCATGATTATTGGGAGGTGCTCAATACAGGCCTTGCGCAGGTTGTAGTCTCTGCTTCTAGCGCCATCAATCACCATCTTGTTGACACGCGGGTTCTGCATGTCCAGCTTCTTGAGCGCCCTGATGACCGACTTCCTGACTCCATCGTCATCGTCAAGCATTGCTGATTCGATGAAAATAGTAGCTATCGCTGGCTCGTTGTTGGCTAGGGTTATGAGTGTGTTAGAAGCATTCCTCCTTACTAGAGCGTCCTCGTCTTCCAGCGACCAACCTATCAAGTCCCATCCGGTAGCTCCTGCCTTGGAAGCGATGGTACGTAGAATCTTCGAGCCACGTCTACGTAGGTCCTTGTCTTCCTCACGAATCAGTTCGTCGAGGTGCAGGCAGCCCGCCTCCGGCCAGCTCTGTGCTGTCAGGCGTAGCGCTTCGAAGGCGTTTGTCCTACGATCCTGCCTTTGATCGCGCAACTCTCGTCTCAATATCTCCTCGCAACCCGAGGGGAATACCGGTGCGACCTTCAGCAGGCAGTCGCGTGCTGCATCTTCCACTCGGGGGTCTTCATCTAGCAATCTGTCAGACAGGCACTGTATCAGGCCGTCATGCCTCTTCAAAGCGAAGGCAGGGAGGGCACCAAGTGCGGCTACTCTGTTGTCACCTTCATCATCATCCAGCGCATCAAGCAGAACCCCGTGAGCATCATTGATTTGACTCTGCATCACACGATGCAGGGCCTGGAGAGCATCGACCCTCCGGGCGAAGCCCCCTCCTTGGCTGCGAGGTATCTGCAGCCCATCCGAGTCGCCACGCGCCAGAGGTAGGATCTCATGCACGGGAATCCTCAGCCACGTGCCGTCTAGAGGCAGCATTCCCCGGATGTCTACATCCGCAGCAGGACCCCGGCGCTCAATCGCTTTCCCAGTGCGCGGGTCCCGTGCAATGTAATCCCTCGCCATGCTGCTTCGGCCCGCGCATAACGCCACCTCACTTGAATGGACTGTTTTTCTGTTCGCCCCTAGAGAGGTAAGCATCAAGCGTCTTCTTCATCCCGATGAGTCCCCGGAGGAAGCATGGACAAGGGTCATCAGCAGGATATCTGCTACCTGCTGCACATCAGCCTAGAGGGGTTGTCAGGAGGCACGACGACCCGTGACGAGCTGTCGCGTATCTGGTCCCTAGAATTGCAGTGGTTCACTCCCGAGGAAGCGGATGAGATAGTGGCTGCCCTAGCCGAGAGAGGATGGCTGACCGAATCAGAATCCAAACTCTTCCCCTCTCCCGGTCTTGAGCTCTCGCGGCCTCCACTGGGCTGGCGCCCTATTCCCCGTAGGTTACTGGAACTTTCTCAGTTCCAACAGGTGTCGTCGATTCAGCCCGCTTCCGTCCCAGAGGTGGCGAGGGTCGTGACCGAGTCTAAGCCTATGCCACGAGTCTCTGACCCGATCCCCAGTACTCTACCGCCCGATCGGGCCGAGGGCTCGATACCGCAGCTGATTGGGATGATAGCAGACAAATCAGCACTCGAGAACAAGGAGGTGATGCGAAGGGCCCAGAGGAAGCGTCGCGCACTGGGTCCTGTTACTCTGTGGATGGCACTGGCTCTAGTGGCTAGGGAACAGGGTCTCGACATGCACGATGTGACTGCGGCAATCGAGGCCTAATCAGGCGTACTCGTTAGAGGTGCGGAACTCGGCGGCAAGCAGGCCAGGCAGGACAAGCAGCGCCATCACTAACGAGAACAGCACAGATATCGAACTCACTATGCCGAAGTCCTGGATGACCGGGATGGGCGACAGCAGCAGTACCATGAAACCACAGATTGTGGTTCCAGCGGAGAGCAAGAGAGCAGTCCCCGTTGTCGAGTACATGTCCCGCATCGCCTCCCACGTCCCCATGCCCGAGTTCCTGTTCGCCTCTATCCTTCTCCAGACGTGAATCGAGTAGTCGATGCCAAGTCCGATGGTCAGGGCGGTGATCATGATTGTCAGGACGTTCCAGTTCATTCCGATCATCGCCATCGCACCGACAACCCAAGCTCCGGCGAGGCCGACGGGCAGAATCACGACTAGTGATTGACCCAGCCTCCTAGTTAGCAGAACCAGCACCAGCATCGAAACGAACAGGCTGATGGCCGTCGATTCGACTTGTGAAATCACTAGCCCTGAGAGCACGTTGTTGAGGACTACGACATCTCCTGTGATGTAGACCTCGCCACCGACTAAACCGTCATCCTCCAGTAATTGGGCCTGTTTCGAGAAGACCTCTGCCACTTCCTGGGCCTCCTCACTGGTCCTGACCAAAACGTCAACCCGCATCTTGAGGAACCTGATCGACTCCCCGTCCTCCGTAAGAGCCACGTGCATCGCAGTCCTCTCGGCCCAAGTGTGCCCCCTCAGGACGTCGCCCACCGAGTCATTGCTCAGTAGAGAAGTCACGGCAGCAGTCAAATCCCCTTCCTCGAATCCGTCTGCGACGCCCAGTTGACTCTCGAAGATGCCCAGATGGAAAGACTCGCCCAGCCCCGGGTCGTTCTCGATGGCATCCCTCAGAATGGGATAGAGTCCATCATAGGATGGACGCTGGGTTCCAGCATTGGTCGGGTTGACAACTTCTGGAAGTCCGGAGATTCTGCCATCGAAGAATCCCAGTCCCTTCATCAGGTCCCTCTCTCCTGACAGGGCGTCTTCTTGGAATTTCGGCTCAACGAGTATGATTACCGACTTCCAAGCCGCAGCATCGTAAGAGTCGTAGATGTCGTTCCTCACTTCCATGACTTCCATCCCCTCCTCAGAAAGGAAGTCAGTCAGCTCGAAACTGGTATCAAGTTCCCTTATTGCCACGATGACAGAGCCCATGGTGATCATCGCCACTATCAACAGAACTCTCGCGGTGTTCCTCCTCTGGAATCGGGTCGCTAGGTCCGCTGTCCTGTCCATCCGGAGGCCTTTGTGATGCATTTCCCCCGCACTATTCTCGACAACAACGTGCACCGCTCCTACAGTGATGGTGCTGGCTGCGAAGGCCGAAACCACCCCGAGAGCTAGGGTGAATCCGAAGGTCCTGAGGGGGGGAAGTTCGGAGGACAGGTTGGCGAGGAAGGCGAATACAGTAGTCACCACTGCCAAAGACAGGGCGAGCCGCAGCACGGAGAATGATTCGACCCAAGCTCTGGCCGCGCTAATGGGGCGCTTCTTGGCGAATTCATAGCCTCGTTGCAAATGGATTGAGTAATCGATGCCTAATCCGAGCACGACCGGAGCAACCGCAACTTCGAGAACTGACATCCGCATCCCCAGCAGAGTCACGATGCCGTAGGTCCAGACCAAAGCGGCAGACAGTCCGAGAAGGGGCGCTGCCACCATCATAAAGGAGCGGAAGGCGATAGCTAGGAGGGCCACCACCACCATCACAGCGATTAGAAGAAGCCAGACTAGGTTGTCCATTGTCGACTGGTTAATATCATGACTAATCAGATCGTCAGAGATGACTCCGTAGGCAAGTGATGAACTCTCTCCTAGAGGGTGTTTTGCTGTCAACATGGCCCTGATCGCAGATGTCTTCTCGCGCCTCTCGTCATCGCTAATATCTCCGCTAATCTCAATCACCCACATGGTGCTCGAGGCAGAAGGCGTGGGATCTCCCTCGCCGCTGTCAAGCCATTCGCAGACTGGTGCGTAGTCCAGATCTTCGTGGAGCATTGCCGACGCAGCGAAAGAAGCCGAGGCGATGGCCTGTTCGTTCCCTATCGCATCAGAGCACCTCTCGCCCTCACTCACCGCACCGAGCAGATCCCCCCAATCAGTGAAGTCGCTGAGGCTGCGGCCTTGCTCATCCCTCTCCTCAAGAGCGTTCTCAAGCATTCCAGCGGCATTCATGTGGGCTATGATGAATCCTTGATTGGCCTGCGAGAAGCTCTCAATCCTATCTAGGTCGTCTGATAGCTGCTGCAGCGCAGCTATTTCGAGGACGTTACAGGGCGAGTTCTCACACGAGTTGGTTCCGTCAGCCGCTTGGTCATAAGGCTCAACGTTGATGTATATTAGATGAGGCGAGGCCTGCATGACCTCGTCAATCCTGTCTTCAGCGGCATCTGACTCAGTTTCGGGAGCGAATGAGGCTATGTCTGTGGTGAAACCGGGGAACTCCAGCAGGACCTGAGCCATTGCAGCTGTGAAAAGGACACTCAGCACCACTATTGGGAGGGCGGATTTCTCAAATGCCCTTACTAGAGACTCTGAGACCGGCTCCCCATTCGCCATGTTGCGGCCAAAACCACCCCATGTATAACTTAGGCTCTGCTTGGACCCTAGGGGGTCCAACATGAGTATGAAAGCCCTCAAAAGGGAAGGGCCGGTCGGGCGGCTGTCATGCCAATCAAGGTACTAATGAATGAAGGCCGCGAACTAAGGCTGCGAATGGTAGGGGAGAGTCACACGACCCTGCAGTTGTTCCGCTCTAGACTCAACAGCAGCAAGGACGTCGAGTACGCGAACTACTTCCAGAATCACCCCGACCTCGATGAACCGGAACTGTATCTCAGGGCTGTCAAAGGCAAGAGCGCTGAGAAGGTGTTCAAGAGCTTGTGTTCCGGTATCTCGAAGGATCTCTCTAAGCTCAAGCTGTGAAGGCGGTGAGGATTTGATTGTCGGCTCTGTGGAGGAGCATCTAGGACTGACAGGCTGGTCCGCGAAAGGAGAGGGGACTGGCGGCGTACTGAAGGTTAGGGTGGAGGATTTCAGAGTCGAAGAGGTCTCTCAAATCCCAGCGCTCGATCCCAAGGGAAGGTTCACGGTCGTGCGAGTTACTCTGAACAACTGGGAGACCAATCGATACCTCAGTCGTCTGGCTAAGGCCTGTAGAATCAGTCGGAAGAGGGTATTCTCCTCTGGAATGAAGGATAAGCGAGCCGTGACGACGCAAATCCTAGTCATCGACGCCCCCCAGTCCAAAGTGGAAGGGGTTAGTATTGCCGACTCGGCAATCGAGATTCTCGGCAGGACTCACCAGAAGATAGGAATGAGCGACCACGACGGGAACAGATTCACCATCACCGTCCGAGGATGCTGCAATTCGGACGGCAGTCCGATTGATGGCAAGGAGGCTATGAGGAGAGTCAGAGCGATGCAGTCGAGCATGTCCGAGAGGATGGGAGCAGACGCGTTCCCCAATTGGATCGGCCCGCAGAGGTTCGGCGCTACTAGGCCAGTCACCCCAGAAGTGGGGAGGGCGGTAATCGAGGACGACTACAAGAAGGCTTGCGACTTGTATCTAGGGATGGCAGGGCACAATTCGACCGAGGATGTGGCAGCTTTCAGAACCATGTGGCGCAAGACTGGGGACCCCCAGAGCTGCTTGGAGGTCATACCCCGTCACTTGGGCTACGAGAGAGGCATACTTGAGAGGTTAGTGAAAGACCCCGAGAACTGGCTCGGTGCTTACAAGAGTCTACCCCACTCCTTACAGCTTCTGACCATACACTCTCTACAGTCGCTTACTTTCAATCACGCACTAGCTGGACGTCTGGCATCAGGACTCTCACTCGTAGATCCTGAGTTGGGTGATTTGGTTGCCCCGATGAAGTCAAACGGTCGAATCGATGTTTCCAAGATGGCCTTAGTCAGCGAGTCCAATCTTGAGAGGTGCCGACGCAATTGCAGACTGGGCAGACTGGCGGTGACAGGTCCGCTGCCCGGAGGGAGTGCGATCTTCGCACAGGACCAGCCCGGAGAAATCGAGTATCAAGCGCTCGAGAACACCGATTTGGCGGATGCAGATTGGAACGTTTCGAGAATTCCTCGCCTGACATCCTCGGGGACACGCAGGCCGCTTGCAGTGCCCTTCCGCTCGTTCTCGGTCGAGGAGGCCCCCGAACTCTCAGACTCCTCGGCTTCGGAGAAGTGGGAGAGGGGTCCGGATGAGACAGACCTTTGGCACCCCGATGGCGCCAGCCTCAGGATGAGGTTCGAATTGCCGCCAGGAACCTATGCTACAGTGCTTATGCGAGAACTGATGAAGTCCCCATTGGACCACTACTGAATCAGAGGCGACCCATCTCAAGAGCCTCTATCTGGCCCACTAGCGGATTAATTCCTCTGACTCTATTCTCGAAGTCGTCGACGATACCCTCGCCTTCTCCGAGGACCACTTGGACCTCGATAAACATCATTCCGAAGGCCAGTGGCTTGACCTCTACAGCTTGGACCTCTTCAAAACCGTCTATTTGCTCAGCTATTCCGTCGTAGTCAGGAGTGCCGTCCTCGGGCTGATCTATAGTGACCTTGTACTTCACAACGACATGCCCCATTTGCTCACCTCTCAATCAGGGCCCTTCGAACCTGCACTCGGGACATACGTACTTGACAGCCTGCATCCTGCTCTGCTCGCTGCGACCAATCGAGTGGCCGCACTCAGGGCAAGGGAAGGCAGTACTCCTCTTGTCAACTAAGGGTAGTCCGGATGATGCACAGAAGTCTGCTCTCCGTGACATTGCCGTTCCTCGGTGACGCGGCGAACTGCACTCCCCTTTTAGCGTTGACCGAGAGAAGGGGTGATAACATCCTTGCAGTGGTCCGAATAAAGTCTTGAGGACATTTCAAATCAGACTGCCGCCCTCCGTTCTTTGATAGTATGAGCGAGGAGGAGATTGGTCTGACAGGAGAGCAAGAGGATTTGAGTCGCTACGTGACCGACGAAGGTGGGATATGGAGCCTCAGGCAATTGGAGAAAGTTAGAGGCTGGAACAATATCGAGTACGCACCCGGCCTGTCCGGCAAGAACACCCCCTCTACCGGTCTGTCGATGAATCGGGCATACATCCCTCCTGGAGGGGTCGCCAAAGCTCATATCCACGTTGGTTTCGATGTCATGGTCTATCTCCTGCAGGGTAGTGTCCGTCACGAGTATGGTCCGGGTTGTAGGAAGTCTGTGGTGCACAGCGCGGGCGACATGTTCTACATTGAACCGGGTCTACCGCACGAGGTTTTCAACTGCTCAAATTCTGAATGGGTACACGCAGTTGTCTCCCGGTCGGACGCATCCGAGTGGCAGAATATAGAGCCATACGACCGGGATTCAGAGTGACTGTAGTCACTCCTCCTCACGCTTCTGAATGCGCCTGAAACCGACCTTCGACTCCACCTCGTCAGACTCTTCCTCGACGACAATCCCCAGATCCGACAAGTGGTTCTGAACCTGCTCCGATGCACTCTTCCCCCGTGCCTTCCCCCGGGCTTGAGGAAGTCTGTTCTGACAGATTAGATAGGTCTCCGAGGACGCACTCCGACTTGCCGTGGGCGAGTATCTCTGGACGTTGGAGAAGCGATCCCGAGCAGCGGTGACCAGACCCTCGATACCTATGCCTTGGAAGATCTTCGTGACGAAGCTGCCACCAGGGAGGAGGAATTCCATTGCCGTATCGAGGACTAGAGTCGAAAGCTCAAGTGAGATTGTCTGATCGGTGTCATATCGCCCAGTCAGATTGGGAGATATATCACTGACCACGACGTTCAGTTCACGCTCACCCAGAGTCTGTCTTATCCGTGCAATCGTATCCTCCTCAGAGATGTCGCCGATGATGATACTAGCACCGTCAACCGGAGATGTCGCCAGCAAGTCCACTCCGATTACAAACCCTTCCTCTCCGGCCTCTTCGACGGCTACCTGAACCCATCCTCCGGGATGGCACCCCACATCGAGCACCGCATCTCCCCTGCGGATGATGCCGAAGCGCTCTTGGATCTGCTTGAGCTTGTATGCCGAACGCGTGCGATAACCCTTGGAGCGCGCTATCCTCCTCCAAGCGTCGCGCCTGTTGTCTTGATACCAGCGCTTGCTCATACTGAGTCCTCGGGTCACGGGGTTATGAATGGGGCTCGCCGGGCAAGCGCTCACAGGCCAATCTCGTCTATCAGCGCCTGAGCAGTGTGTCTGATGGCCTGCTCCGACTGCATCCCGGGTGAGAATCCGGTGGAGAACAGAAACTCAACATCAAGGGAGGTCTTCGGAACATCTCCAGCCCAACCACGATCCCCTCCGGTGTATTCGATTGAGACTCCTTCCAAACCGCTCTCCTCGACCACAATCTCTGCGATTCTACCAACTGAGCAGGTGTCTCCGGTCCCGAGGTTGTACAGGTTAACATTAGCGTCGACGCCGTCAACTAGGTGCAGCATGGCGCTGACGCAGTCCTCGGCCGACATGTACGACTTCTCCTGCTGACCATCTCCCAAGACCTCCAGTCGCGAAGGATCAGACTTGAGCTTGTGAATGAAGTCGTAGATGACGCCATGGGTCCCTCTAGGGCCGACGATGTTGGCGAACCTGTGTATCCATGACTTGGCGCCAAAGGTGCCGCACCAAGCGGTAATCAGGGCTTCCGAGGCGAGTTTGGAAGCCCCGTAGAGTGAAATTGGTTTTATTGGACCATATGTCTCGGGCGTCGGCATCTGGGAAGCCTCACCGTATACTGCCGAGGACGAAGAGAATGAAATCCTATTCACTCCCTCCATACGCATTGACTCTAGTACATTGTAAGTTGCTATCGTGCCTTGTCTGAGGTCGGTATCGGTTACAGAGGTGCCCAGTCTGATGTCAGGATTTGCTGCCATGTGGTGGACCGTGTCCACTCCCTTCATGGCCGACCTCACGGATTCTAGATCGAGCAAATCTCCCCTCATGACTTCCACCCTGCCCGAGCCAGCGTGATGGGAGAGAAACTCCTCGCGCCCGCTGCTGAAGTTGTCGAGTACGCGTACCCGTTTGCCCTTGGCGACCAACGAGTCAACTAGGTGGGAACCGATGAACCCCGCGCCTCCAGTAACCAGTTCCATGGCCGCACGACCCTAGGGTCAGCCTTGAGTCCATCGGGTTGCCGTCGCCGGTAAATCAGGCCCACATGCCGCCCTGTTTGCGCCCCCGCAGTGCGTGGGCAGTGGCAAGGAAGCCTATCAGGGACAAGTGAGCGACCGTGCAGAATGGGCAGATGTGAGGGGCGCCTTCGACCTGAGTCAATTCAACGAAAATCAGGAAGACGACGAAGGGTAGGCCGGCGAGCCCGGCCAGCAACGAGTAGGTGGTGAATGACTCTGCCCACTTCGCATGCATGTCCATTCGCAGGGACAGGAAGAGGAAGAACAGCAAGCTGAAAGAGAGTAGGCCAGTGATTCCCCAGGGGATGCCAAAGAGATTATTCCATTCCGGATCGCCAATCACCGAACCACACTGAACGAGCCCCTCGGAGGCGCACATACTGCTCTCGCCTGAATCGAGCAGTGAATTGTGGATGGCGTAGGTCCAACCTGATGACATCAGTCCGACTACTGAGAATACCAATCCTGAATCGATCATCGCCCTAGTGCCGTCTTCGCCATCCTTCGACCTAGCTTGCAGGGCGAGGGCCGAGGCAATCGCCAGTCCGGCGATGAATACCATCAGAGGGATATCGAGAGCCATCAAGAACCACCCACTAGGCGCTGCAGAGCGCCTTCCATCTCTTCTCCCTCGGGGTGGTCGCCTGGTTGTTGCGGATTCCAAGCCACTATTCCGTCAGGCTGTAGCAGTGCGGCGAATGGTGTTCCGGGCAATTCCCAGTCTCCACTTGTCCTTGAATTCAGGTCGTCGATGTAGATCCACGAGTGCGGATTTCCAGGTCTATCCGCGCAGTTCGAGTTAGTTTTACAGCCTTCGTAAGAGGTCTTGTCTCTGAAAGCCTCCACTTCTTCCCTGCTGCTGTCGTGACCTTGGATTCCGAGTTCAACCACAACGGTGACGAAGGTTACTTCCTGATTCCATTGTGAGTGTAACTGGCTCATCATCGCGCCCTCGCTCCAGCAGTACGGGCAGTCAGTATCGATGTATTGCACCATTATCCAATCGCCGTCTCCACCCGGTACCCAGCTCTTGTTGAACAAATCAGACAGACGGAAGTCCCCCCACCCCCCGCCGCTGTAAGCCTGGGCTGAGAAGTCGGGAGCCAACTCACCCTCTGAAGGGCCGACCTTGACCACAGGTGCCAGAAGCATCACTGCCATCAGGATCATGCTAGTAACTCCGACGGTCACCAGGGCCGCCGTCAACCTGACATCGTCATCTCTGCCTTTGGGGGCAGCCACCCTCCTTCTCCTAGCCATGATTTCCGTCGGGTGGCTCATCCACTTTCAGGGATTCGATGGTCTCCGACTGACGGCGAGCAAGCTGTAACACAGTCAGTCAGTTCCAGAATTCCTATCCCGTACGTAACTACGTCCCCTGCATGGAGTCGATGCGAACGCTTCATTTGGCTCCCGCGGAGGTCCCATCCCGTGGCGCGAGTTGAGCCGGAGGACAAGTACTCCATCGGAGATGGAGAAGGCCGTGACGACGAGGCCGCTTTTTGGGATGGCTTCTTTGAGAAACTAAAGCCCCTCAAAGAGTCCTTTGACAGCGCCCGCGAGGGCTTCGCTGGCAGTATTGTCGGCGAAGGATTGGACACCATGGCCCAACTAATCGATGATGTCGGCGACGCCGCCGAGGCCACCACTCGCAGGACGGTAGAGCTGACCTATTCATCGATACTCAGAAGTCCGGCCAGTATCGTAGTCCTCCTTCTTCTGGTAACTACGGTAATCGGTAGGGACGCCATGGAGTTCGAGCATCAAATCAACGGAGACGTCGAGATATACTTGCCCGATGGAGCCGACTCAACAATTCTATTGCAGCAGGTTAGGGAGCAGTGGTCGACTGACATTTTCATCCTATATGTGCAGACTGACAATGCTGTCGACGATTCCAGTCACAGAGGGACAGAGAATATCACCAGTGTAGAGATACTGAAACAGATTTCTTGGATAGAGGGGGATGATCAGAATCGAGGGATAGGTGGCTACCAGTCCGGACTCGACTACAACAAGGAGGACAGAGGGGGAATTGACGGCGTCGTTTGGATAATATCTCCTGCGCAGATTATCAAGGAGGCGAACTCGTCCAACTATCGCTTCAACTGCGCGATGGAAAAGTACGCGCTGCCGACAGGAGACAACGAAGACTGCGCAATCTCATCACTCAATCCCTACGAGGGGTATTCGATTCCAGAAGGCTCTGGAGCACAGGAGCGAATAGACAGGTTCGTCGAGGATGCCGAACCGCTCCTATCTAACTTCGTTCGTGACACCAACAACGACGGCATCTGGGATACTGGAGTAGTCATCATGGGACTGAAGTTCGATATGTCGGAAACGGACATCACATCTCGTCCGGACCCAAAAGGCTCAACCGAAGAGAATCCAGATGGAATATTGAGGGACCACAAGGCCTTCATCAAGCATTCTCAACAGTTGATTTACGAGGAGTCAAATCCTGCGGATTGCCAATTGTGTCACAGAGTATACAATACTCCTACCTCGACAATGGACGAATTCACTTCAACTGACAACCGCAAGGCCATCACTATTACCGGGCTGACTCCAGTGGTGCACGACATCTCCGATGCAATCTACATCGAACTTGTCGACAGGATGCTCCCCATCAGCATAGTTCTAGTCTCACTGGCTATGCTGCTTCTACACCGCAATCCCAAGGTCATTATTATCTGCGGCGCCCCTATTATGATGAGTCTAGCGATAACATTCGGCATCACCGTCATCGCCGACATCATGCTCACTCCAATGATCATCTCGGTTGGTCCCATACTGGTCGGGCTGGGGGTGGACTACGCCCTGCATCTGACCAACAGGATAGAGGAGAACAGAATTGAGTTGATTGAGGAACGTCTCGAGATGGCTTGGTCGGCTCAGAGGGATGGCTTCCAGACTGAGGATATCGACCCGTGGGATCCTCATATCAGCCTCACAGCGACAGTCAGGGCAGTACTTACCACAGGCCACGCCATATTCTTATCCGCGTTGACCACTATCATCGGTTTCAGCGTACTCAGGTGGCCCAGTTTGGTTCCGATAGAGCCTATGAGAACTGTCGGAACAACGCTCCTAATAGGTATCTCGACGACCTTCGTGTTATCGATGCTAATGGTCCCCGCGCTGGTTCAGTTACTGAGATACAGAAAGAGTCGTTCAAAAGTCTTCGATAAGATGTGGGAGTCAATAGGGGAGATTCCAGTCAAGGCCACGGTCATAGTTCTGATAGTCACCCTAGCCCTGACTTTCTCGGGGGCCCGTATTCTTGAGGAACAACTCGGACAGGGAATAAGCGGCGCCGCCGACGAGGTTCCTCCAGGTCTAGAATCATATGAGACTCTCAGAGAATACAGCTACGTCTTCGATGGCGGGCAGACTAACATGTTCATCGTAGATGCTACTCAGAGAGGGGTTCAGAACGACACAGCCCCGATTCGAGACCTCCCTATACTCGATGCCATAGATATCATGCAAGTCAACAAAATTGACCAAGTGGCTAATACCTCTACCGTCAGTTTAGTAACCATTCTGAAATCAATACATGTAGATGTCATGGTTGGAGATTTGGAATTATACGATGAGAGTCTTTGGGAAATTCTTCACGATGAGTGTTGGGACGAGTCGACTAATCCCTTGCGCCCTGATTGCTGGGCCTACGCTGCGACCAGTCGTGAGGACATGGTCAATGTGGCTTTCGACACCCTCTCTCCAGAGATTCGCTCAATGCTGATGAATGCCGATCAGGGCTCAGGCGAGACAAAGACTCTGGTTTACGTGAACCAGCCCTATCTCAATCTGGCCGATGCAGGCTCCCTACGAGATGCCATAGATGGCTTCCTGACGGGTGTAGGATGCGGGGGCTCGGCATGGACCTGTCAGGGCCTAGGGTTGGAGCAGACCTTCAACTCGCTCTTGACAGGGGGGCTGCCGGTATCTATCGACGTCAATGATGGGGTCCACGAGGCTCAGTCAGAGACTACCATAGCTACGATGCTCATACTACTCATCACCATGACTTTCCTGTTCCGCTCCCCTCGGCTGGCTCTATTCACTATGATTGCAGTAGGGGTTGTGGTGATTTGGCAGCCGCTGCTGATGCGCAGTGGAGGCGTCAACGTCAACTTCTTCACCGCCATGGTGGGGACAATTGTCTTCGGCATAGGGGTGGATGATTCTATCCACATCGTTGATCGAATCAAAGACGAGGGGGAAACTCCTGCTGGCATCGTCAAGTCCGTGGCTAGGACCGGTCAGACCATCTTCGAGACCACTGCCACGACCTGTGCTGGCCTCTCCGCCGGGCTGTTTGTAGCTATCCCCGGACTGCAGAACTTCTTCGTGTTGATGATGCTGCTACTCATTCTAGCTTTGTTGACTAGCTCAATCCTTCTGCCGGCGATGATCGTCGCCTACCACGAGTTCGGTCACCGAATCACCCGAGGAGAGTCTTGGCTCGACTACGAGCAGAGCGGGGTGCTGTCTACAGAGGCTGTGCTCGAGGCGGTCATCGAATAGCGAACGCTGCCGCTATACAGTTGGGCGAGGGTGCAGGGAATAAGCCCCTTTCTGTTCACCTTTCGGCTGGTCGCATTCAACTATGCGTCCTACCCGGTCCTGT
>ENA-OSET01002430-OSET01002430.1-sediment-metagenome-genome-assembly--contig:-NODE-2430-length-18054-cov-8.783501_pt1 | contig 18054 bp, 19 predicted proteins | sample MGYA00237882_ERZ534229 | MGnify/ENA primary metagenome ERZ534229 (study PRJEB26408, sample SAMN06266212) | sediment metagenome | isolation source: Hudson Canyon methane seep mesocosm | place... | reverse complement strand
TTGTATTTGCGTATGTTATCTTTGATTTTCTCAAAAATTTAATAGTTAATATATTCATACCCAACTTTAAAAGCGAACTTATGGATGAATTTCAATACAAATTCGAAGAACTATTCAATCCTGTTTTGCAGGCTCTTCATCAACTCGGAGGTTCTGGAACTAATACTGAAGTAGAAGAGGAAATCATTTCAATATTACATTTAACTGATGGTCAAGTAGAAGATATTCATAGGGGTAATACCTCGAAACTTTCCTATCGTTTAGCATGGGCAAGAAATTATTTAAAAAGGCTTGGTCTTATTGAAAATTCTGCACGTGCAATTTGGGCATTAACTGCTGAAGGGCAGATAACAAGGGAACTTGATTCTGAAGAAGTGAAACGGATAGTCAAACAACTTAGCGGTGTAAAGAAAATTGAAATAGATATTTACAAAGAACCTGAATTAATGGAATCACCTTGGGAAGATGAATTACTCGCATTATTGAAGCAAATAGATTCTTCTTCTTTTGAGCGGTTGTGCCAAAGATTTTTACGTGAGATAGGGTTTTCAAATGTTGAAGTGAAAGGGAAATCAGGTGACGGTGGAATAGATGGGAATGGTGCGATTAAACTCGGAGGTGTTTTGTCTTTCTATGTTGTTTTTCAGTGTAAGCGTTACTCAGGTTCTGTTTCAAGTGGAGCAATCAGGGATTTTCGAGGCGCAATGATTGGGCGTGCGGATAAAGGTCTGTTTATTACTACTGGAACATTCACTCAAAGTGCAAAAAAAGAATCGCAAAGAGATGGCGCGCCTCCTATAGATCTAATAGATGGGCGTGAGTTTGCTGAACATTTAAAAAACCTAAAACTTGGTATTGGCGTTGAAGTCTATGAAAAAGTGACGATCAATCGAGATTGGTTCTTACAAATTTGAGAAGTAAGTATGGATGACATTATTGAAGGGTGTCCCCTTAGTTTTATCTGTGAGCAGAAATGGGATGACTTAGCTGAAACCGATAAGGATGCTGTTAGGCATTGTGGCGAATGCAATACCGATGTGCATTGGTGTGATTCCCTGAAGGAATTAAGGGCTGCTAAGAGGAAGAAATGGTGTGTTGCCTATGATTATAATATCAATGGGCCACCGTTGGTTGGCATGATGACTAAAGCCCCACTATATCCTCTAGAGGAGGATTTGGATGAGCCTGAGGAGTAGGTTCTTTTTAGTTTTTCTAATATTTTCCTGGATTTTTGAAGCAGTATTGCTTAGTATTATTACCTGTCTAGATATTAGGATACGTTTAATTGAAATACATAGAATTATTTGCAGGATGTGGCGGCCTTTCGCTTGGCCTTGAATCAATTGGGAGTCAGTTGATTTTGGCTAATGAGTTGTCGCCAATGGCCGCCGAAACATTTTCTTATAATTTTTATAATGAAGATTTAGCTCAGAAGGCTAAAGAAGAAAGTGAACCAAATAGGACGTATTGGCTAACAAGTAACTTCACTGAAAAACAACTTAATCAACGATTAAGGGAAGATCCAAGGGCCTACCCTGACTTAATAGGTGAGGATTATATTTCAGACCTTAAAACAAAGAGTTTTAAGGTAGGTTCAATGGTGGTTGGAAGTATTGTCACATTAAATGATTATCTTGAACAGAATTCTGATTTTTTAGAACAACTCAAATTAGGGTTTGGTGAGGGTGAAATAGATGTGGTGTCCGGGGGACCTCCGTGTCAGAGTTTTAGCCTTGCAGGCTTACGACAACGAAGTAATGATAGGAACATTTTGCCATGGGAATTCGCTAAGTTTGTGGGCAAGGTTGAGCCTAAATTTGCAGTACTCGAAAATGTAACTGGAATCCTTCGTGCATTTAGTGAAGGAGATAAAAAATATTATGCATGGTTTGAGGTTGCAAAAGCTTTTGCAGAAGTTGGCTACGTTCCGTTGTGTTTGCATGTGAATGCAAAATACGCAGGTGTCGCCCAAAATCGACCTCGTTTTATTATGATTGCTGTTCGCCATGACTTGATGGAGAAACTCAAATTAGAATTGACTGAATTAGAGTGCTCTCTTTTTGACAGTGCCGAATTTATCTTTAGGCAAGTTCAATCAGGGAATGATTGTGACGTTAGTCAGCTTAAACATTTTGATGCTGAGAAGCAGAAAGACTTATCATTATTTCAACATACCTTCCTTAAGTATTTTGTGGCATATGCAGATGACCAACACACTGTCTATCATGCTATCGATGAACTACGAGACTTAGGTGAAGAATCAGAATATGTGGGGTTAATTAATAAAACATTTGGACTATCCGATCAGAGCAAAGGATTAAAAAAAGAACCTCATAATCATGAGCTACGTTTAAACGGTCCTCGCGTTAAACAGCGATTTAGGGTTTATCAAATAATTAAGAAAACCTCAAAAGAAACTGCAAAGGAGGTTAAGCAAATTCTTAAGTCAGCAAATGAAACATTAAGTGATTCTGCATATGAAGAGTTGGCTTCATATCTTTTCTCAGATGGTAACGGGGGATTGATTGAGTTTTCAAATAAGGAAGGGCTTGAGTCATTACTTAAAAGCCTTGCAACAAAGAAACAGACACAGAGGGCTTTAGTTGCGGATAAACCTGCGCCTGCGGCATTATCTATACCGGATGATGCTTGTCACTATGATGAGTCAGAATTACGAACATTGACCGTGAGAGAGATGGCACGTATTCAATCATTTCCAGACTCATTTGTATTTCGTTCTAAGGTAACCACTGGAGGGCAAATGAGAAGGTTTGAAGTGCCGCAATATACGCAAGTAGGTAATGCTGTGCCTCCTCTGTTAGGTTTAGCTATAGGGAAGGTGTTAAATACTTTAATAAAAAAGATTGGATAATCTTAGTGGTTTTATTTTTTTAGCTCTTTTATTTGGTGTAAGAATTCTTGATAGTTAATACCCCATTCTTCTAGCCATTTAAGTTTGTATTCTGAGTTTTCTTCTTTGTTGGTGCCTCTGTTTTTTTTGAGTCGCTCTTTTGCTTGCCTAATTGCCTGTGATTTCTCTTTATCAATTACCACATAATAAATGTCATCCGCATAATATCCAGCAGCTAAGTCATCTCCAATGTCTTTTGTACTTTTCTTTGATGCTGAACACCCGTTAAATGAACAAAGGTACCTTTTGGTTCCTTTTTGTAGCTCACTTGAGGACAATCTGGCTCTATCATTAGTACTCAGTTGTACAGCGATGGTTGCACGAACATCTTTAATTTTACCATCAGCTGCAGCAGGGACGATAAAGTCAGTGTTTGAACCTTTATAAACAAATTGAGTGCCATAATCTATCCCTTTCTTCCATTTAAGAAGAGATATTAATAGGTCCTCAAAGATTTCTTCTGCTATCCCGCCAGCTCGTGATTTTCTTGATTGAATGTTACTGCTTTCTGCAAATAATGAAATTACTTGAATTACTCTATTCCGTATTAAATTGTTATTTGAATTAATTCCTTCTTGGAGTTGGTTCAGTAATTCTTTTGATTCTACGTTTAACTTATCTCCTTTGAATTTAGGGAAGTGGTTCGGTAAATTATAAAATAATTGTAATTGGGAACCTTGATTTAAGTTGTTAGCTGAATTAAGAAGTTCTTCTATTAGTTCGTCTGGGTTTGTTCTAAATTGATTTATAAGCAGAATCCTTTCTAGTTGTATCTTCTTTTTTGTTTCTTCTCTAGTTTTATTGCGAACAAATTCCATAAATCCTTTCCCGCCATGGAAGATAGGTTGTAAGGAATTTTTAAGTGATAATTGCTCGCTATAGCTTAATGCTTTAGACGCAATAAGATTCTTCAGAAGGTCGGAAGGTGTTTTGCTCATTATTTGTATTCTAAATTAATACAAAAATCATCCTAACATAGTTGCTAAGGAGGTCCTAATTGGGCGGTTTGTAGGGGGGTATTTCACATATTACTATGAGGTTGACATTCTAATTAATGGGCATACAATGGGCTTAAGCGCTGATTTGAACTCAGCTTGCAGAGCGCTTTATAAATACTAGCTAAAGAGGGAATGTTATGGCCCGATTTAGCACAAGCTAGAGCGGGTTTTTTTGTGCCTGTTAGAAACCGCCGAGTTAATACCAACAACTTGCAGGGCGGTCAATAAATGCTGCTAAAGCGTTGCTGACTCCTTACCGTCCCAGAGTTATCTCCGCTTGTCTATGGGGCGAAACAAGGAGAATCATTATGATTTCAAGACGGTTTTTTCTTAAAGGAACTGTAGCGACAGCTGCAGGGCTAATTCTGCCTTCGTGGGTGGTTCATGCAGAGCGTTATATCGAAGGAGAAGGGGAGCCTTTTCTTGAACCATTAGAATCACATGAAAATATGCTTTATGCCATCGATGGTAATGGAGAAGGTGGTTACGGGTTGTTCTTGGGAGACCCCTTTAAGAAACCTCAGACTCGCATGACTTGGGAAGAATATATAGCAAGATGCCCTTTTGCAGATACGCTATAGGAATACTGTGAAGGTGTAGACCCTAAAGAGCTACCTCGACTCGATGAGTTGGTCGGTGAAAGGGAGATTTATAATGTATCTGAATATTGGGAGAACACCAGTCGATTGGCTTTTCAGTTTCTTGAGAATTTAGATTTAGGACCCGAACTTAATGGAGACAATGGTATTGGAGCAATCAATTTTTATGATGGGTTATCACCTGCCGATGATAGTCAGTTTGTTGATGTACCAGATTATCTGTCAATCAGCCTTCTGCAAAAACGGTTGAATGAAATAAATGGCACGGTAGCCGTTAAAGTTTTAGGGGTTGAAGACCTTAATGGTCGTACGCCTTATTTTAACTGACTCATGGGAGAAGCATAATGCATTTCAAAAGACCCTTTCTACATATAATTATTGCTAAGGCGATATCGTTCTTTAGGTGGTTGTGATGGCTGATGATAAAGACACAAAGTATATCCACAAATGCCGAGCTATACTTGGAACACAGGAGGAAGCAACAGAAATCAACAATGGTGGTGCCACGCAGATTGTATTGGATAGACACTCTAGGAAATCAAACAGAATTAATCCTATTGATTATTCAGGTGTGACGACTAATAACCCCAAGGAGGATGAGTGATGACTACAAAACATGACAAGAAGAATACCCCACTATTTCCGGGGGGAAGAATGGCAACACAGGAAGATTGCAATCGAATTAACAATGAAGGAGCCACACAAATCGTGTTGAACAGGTGCGTGAAACGACCGATGGGTAATAAGCCTAATCCAACGAGTAGCGAGGATAATTAAGTTAGCTTAGAGCAATAACGAACAGAAGAACCCATATGAACTAAAAAGGCATGTGGGTTTTTTTATGTCTGGGTTATTGAGTGAAAAAGCTGTTTGGGTGTAAGGTAGAACAATTGCTATTGGAGAAAAGCGGTAATGTATAAGACTCTATTGTTGTGTGTGATTGCTACTCTATTACTTTCTGGTTGTACTTCTATCATGACTGCTGTACATGGAGAGAGAGTTCACCAATTAGAGGTTAATTTTGAAAAAGAATATTTTCAGGCACGTAGTGAGTTAGGTGACATTCATAAAGCGAATAGCATTAAGTACGTTCCAGCTGGAAAGAAAGTCATATTACAAGCCGCACTAGCATCCTTGATGGAGCTAGGGTTTCACATCAATAACCAAGATATAGCACTAGGAGTGTTGTCTGGAACAGTTGATAAATCTTCTTCATTCATGGATACAGAACTCCGTCACGAGGACAAGAAATATCGAGATAAGTTAATTGATATCGTTCGACAGCAATATGCTGGCTGTTGTATTGGAGATACAGAAGAAAATTTTGTTGAAACTATGGCTAGCAGGTTTAACACTAAACTTGCAGATGTTTCTGTAAACGTTATGGTGATTGAAAGAGATGATGACAGTCAGGTGTCAGTAAAGATTACTTATGCCACATCTCAGGAAAAAGTAAGTGACTATTGGAGGAGTGTTCAGGATACATTTGCACAGTTTGGAATGATACCTAAAGAAATACCGGAGTACACTCTTCCACCTAACATATTACGCATAGCATATAAAAGAATCTGGGATGCTATTGAGAAGCAGTTGTTTCTACAAAACATCATATTAAACCGATAGAAGATTATTATGAAGACGATTCTATTAATGCTTATAACTGCCCTATTACTACAAGGTTGTACTAACCCACGTATTTTACGAGAGACATCCGAAACGGTACAGGTGACCCTCGAGAATATGGCTAGACAAATTAAAATAGAGGGAGAAGATATCCATAAAGCAAACCGTATCAAGTACGTCAAAGGAGGTAAGAAAGAAATATTACAAGCTGCAATGGCGGCCCTCCTGGAACTAGGGTTTTATATCAATAACCAAGACTTCTCTCTAGGTGTATTGTCCGCAACAGCTAATAGAGATAGTACGTTCTTAGATGAAGCAGTCTATGCTGCAGAACGTAGACACAGACAGAAGATTGTTAACGTGTTGAAAGATGCGTATCGAGAAGTCGTTACGATGGAAAGTCATGCAGATGAGTTAGTCAGCGCGATAGTTAGTCAGAAGAAAGAAGAACTGAATACTATATCTATCAATGTGATAGTTATGGAACGCAAGTTGGACAACCAAGTATCTCTGAGGATTACTTATACGGTCTCTCCCTATGTTGGTCCCGAACCCGCCCAGATCCAGATATGGGGGTGTCCTTCATGCGATTTGTTAAAGATATACATGGATGCTGGATTCCTTCAAGGAGATGAGTACCCGAAATATACATTGCCACCAAGTACCCTGACTCTTATTTACAAGAGATTCTGGGATACAACTGAAAAACAACTATTCCAACATAACATTATTTTAAATAGGTGAGGAGAGCCATTATGAGAAAAATCATCCTAGCAGTTACATTAATAATGATGGCTGTAGCGGCACATTCAGAGACTGACATTAGCTATGGCGCATTGAAGATGCACTTAGAGGAAGGGGTATCAACTCAACGAGATGTAATTAAGTTGTTTGGTTCGCCCGATAATATGATGATGGATAGCAAAGGAGAACTATGGACATACGACCGAGTGACCAGAACTTCAACCACTACTGATAATAGTGCAAATGAATCTAACACGGTAAGTGGAAGTATTATCATCTTGGGTGGTAATACATCTGACTCTAATCGTAAAGCTCAATCAACAACATCAAGCTCAACTAAAACTATCACAGCTATATTAGAGTTCGATAAGGATGGTGTATTAATCAAGTACTCTGTAAGAACTAGTAAGTACTAGAGCAACTTAATCGGAGCTAGCTAATGTATATCAAAATGCTCGGGTTGGGAGCTACCCTTGATTTGTTTTTGGATTGCAACGGTCTGTTTGATATTTAAGTCATGAAAGATGACATAGAAGACATCGCGATTTTCCTGAACGACTTCATAATCCAAATGATACTTTCGATTAACCCATGTCAATAAATCATGGAGTCGTCTCCGATTTATGACCGTGGTTTCATACTGACTGTACATGTTCCCTCGCCCCTCTATCTAATTCACACAATACAGTTAGTCAGTTAACTAGAGTATCAATGCTCACCATTAGTTCCCTGATATATGATATTTATTGGTAATCAAAGGTAATCCTCTCGATTTCCGTTTGTAACCGTGTGAACTCTAACCCTCCTGAGTAGAGGTACAGCGAGATGCTTTGCTTCTTGTGACCCATGAGTTGGCTTATCGTTGATTCGGGTACTCAGGCGTTCTCAAGGGCGTTTTTTCGGTTACCATGTCGGTTACCATGCGTATCGTTTTCAGGGTGTTTTGCTCATTTGAACAATTAGTGACGAAGGGCTATACTGTTGATTAGCAAGGAAGTTAGTTGAGTTGTCGTTAGCTCAGCTGGTAGAGCACCGCACTTTTAATGCGATGGTCGACGGTTCGAATCCGTCACGACCCACCATATTTTCCTTTGTAATACAATAGCTTAAACGGATTTTAGGTTATGTCATCTGTGAAACAACAAGAACGACTATAGTGATTTTCGAGTTATCACTGTAGTTTTTGTGTTTGTTTTTTTTGTGGGAGCAAAAAAAGATGGCTAGTTATTTCATATCTAAAGCAATTCTTAAGTCCAAAGAAGCCCGTTACCGGGCTGTGGTTACTCAATCTGGGCGAAATATTAAATCCAAAACTTTTCGGCGTAAAACTGATGCTAAACAATGGGGAACCCATTACGTATTAGATCTTGAACGGCAGGTATCAACTGGCGTAAAAGATTGTACGGTGACGTTTAGTACCTTAGCTGATGAGTATATGCACGAATGGAAAGGTAGGGATCATGACCGTCCGCGTGTAGTATCTGTGTTAGAAGGTTTATTTCATGAGGTCGTACTCACGGATATTACTTCTGATTTAATTGCAGAAAAATTAAATCCTGATCACTTTAATGCGCCGGCCACTTATAATCGACATAGAGCGATTTTGTCATCTATTTTCAAGTTTGCAGTCGCTCAAAATAAGAGCAAAAGTAATCAGCAAGTTTATGTGCGAGAGAATCCATGCAATGAAATTGCAGTATTAAAGGAAGATAACAAACGGGTTCGGTATTTGTTAGATGAAGAAAAACCACGGTTAATTCAAGCGGCTCGTAATATTGGCGGTAAGTTTTATCTGAAAGTCTTGATGGCATTAACGACAGGAATGCGCAAAGGCGAGTTAGATAAACTGCGCTGGAATGATATTGATTTTGACCGGGGGTTAGCGATACTTCATGAAACAAAGAATGGTTCAGTTCGGCATACACCTGTTCCGGAAGTGACGATGGATGAGGTTAAAAAGTATCGTGAGGTGGGTAATACTCTGATATTTCAATCAACCGCTGACCCTGATAAAGCATTTGATTTTCGTAAACAATGGTTAGCTTGTTTGAAGTCAGCTGAGATTGAGAATTTCCGTTGGCATGATATGCGTCATGATACAGCCAGTACATTGGCACGTGACGGCAAAACGATGAAAGAAATAGCTGAGATACTGGGTCATAAATCTTTAGCCAGTACTGACCGTTACACGCATTTATGTACCGAGCATAAGAGCCAATTATTAAATGATACGATGAATAAGGTGATTAGATTATGATAAACATTTATAAGGACACTGATCCAGTTGAAGATCTTTCACCAAAAATAGAGAAAAGGCTAGATAAGATTTCAGAGATTAGTCATGCGACAGGGTTTGATTGGTTTGACATTACAGATTATAACAATACCGCCCAGTTCACCCCGGATGACTGGTATCAGGCATTAAATCGTCGTGCTCGGATGAAAGAGGCAGTAACAAAAATTAAAGCAGGAGCATTTGATTTTGATCCCGGGTTTGATTTAATATTTTACGGTACTTTAGCCGACCCACTTGGGGTTCCAGAAGCCGACCCACTTGAGGTTTCAGAAGCCGACCCACTTGAGGTTTCAGAAGCCGACCCACTTGAGGTTTCAGAAGCCGACCCACTTGGGGTTCCAGAAGCCGGCCCACTTGAGGTTCCAGAAGCCGACCGACTTGAGGTTTCAGATTCAACATTAATACCGCATAAGTCTGTTAGGGTTGCAAAATATAAGGAGGTATGTGCTGATGAATGGTCGTTTGGATGCAAGGATCTTCTTCTGTTTCCAGGAGATCCATCAATAGCCCCATCAATTAGTAAGATAAAAGATGAGCAGGATTGGGATTCGCGGGCACAAGAGGGTCGCAATAAACAAAGCGTAGTTTTAGTAGCAGATCTCAGCATGTCAGAAAATAAATTGCTTACTGAATTTAAGGCTTTAATTAGAGCGCACAAAACGAGCATTAAGGATCAGCCTAAGAAAATGGGTGTTAGTGATAGAGATATAGAAAAATATACGGATTACCAAGTGCTTGGTTATTGGGATTTAACGTTATTTGCAAGGTTAAAAGGTATCTCTCTTAAGAATCAAGAAAAAGCAGATAAATTGTTTCCACTTGCTAGTCAATCACCTAATAACATTAAGGATAAAGGTACCATTAAAGATACAATAAGACCTTTTGCAGAAAAGGCCATAAGCGAAGGGCATTTGAAAATATTACGAGGGCAGTTATAGGGGGGGGGTAAAATAATTATTTTTTTCTTCCCTCTGCAAGGATTCATAAAGGTTCTAGACTTGAGTTGACGTCTTTTAAACAGCAGCGAGGGTCTCAATGGAACGCAAAAAAACACTTACAAACTCAAACAAACCACAACTTAGCGAATACGTTAATAAGAGCGAATTCGCTACTCTACAAGATTGTCCAATAACACCACAACAGTTTCACTGGTTATTTCTTCAACGTGAACTAAACGGTTTCTCAAAAGCATTTGTGCGAATAAGTGCAAGAAACTATTTAGTTCACACCCCAACATTTATTAAATGTTTATCTGAAAGGAGTGGCGCGTAGTTCTACGTTTTTTTGTAGTGCTCGTGATTCTTTTAAATTGGCAGGATGCCAATCACAGATGACAGGTTACGAGTAATACAGCTGAACGTAGAACTTACAAGTCTTTTTTATAAAAACAAAATTATAAGGATGCTTTTATGAGTGATACAAACAGTAGTAATGGTAAAGAAAAATCAAGATACGGAAAGGCTTTTACAGCACTAAGTTCAACGAGCAACAAGGTATTTATTAAAGATGACGAATGGCGTTGTTCTGGGTGTCTCGAGGTAACAAAGCAAGAAAACTTCAAGAAAGTGAGAAAGGGGTATTTTAGACAAGGTGATCGCCCTGTTTTGCCTGCGCACTTTGCATTATGTGGTCAATGTGAAGAACAAAAAATCTATGAAAAGAAGAATTTTATTAATGAGAATATTGATTTTTTAAAAGACTATAACCTTGAGCTAGAGGCCCTATCTATTTGCTTATCTTATCCCGTTGAAACAATTTATGACGGTGATTTTTGGAAAGCCAAAAGTGAGTGGGTCCCAAAAGAAGACCTGATGGCGTTGATGAAAAAATGTCGACCTATGGATCTCGTAACGATTTCTGATCCTGCGGAGATGAGCTGGAGGCAGTATGAACTTTAGAGTCAACACTGCTTTGGTGATAAATAAATATAGCGAGGTTGTGAAAGCAACCCCTATTAGTTTGTCTAAATTGAGTACTAACTTGTCATCAATACGGGAAGGTGAAAAAGATGGGGTCGCTTGGCTACCTGGTGATATAGAAATAGGCCCGCGCAAAAAAGAAAGAGTACGCAGCATTTCGGCCCTTGTTTTAGATATTGAAGCTAAAAAGTGTGAGGGGGCGAAAGAGCCCCCTCAACCAGAAGCAATGGTTGGCAGATTACAACGGTCAGGCTTGGCAGCAATTATTCACACGACATACAGCCACAGTAAGCAGCATCCTAGGTATCGCATCGTTATCCCGTTTGCAAAGCCTATACCACCCACTGAGATAAGGGGTTTAGGTTTAGAAGTGATCCAGCGGCTTAAGATCGATCATTGTACTGATAAGGCTTGTCTTGAGCCGGCGAGACTGTTTTATTTACCACGGTGCCCAAAGGGGAAGAAGGAATTATTTGAGCATTATCAGGTTGGGGGGGAGCTATTAAATACTGATGAGATTCAACTAAAAATTGATAAGAAGAATTTAAATACTATTTCTAGCCTAGATAATACAACGGGATTACTACTTCATTTGCCGGAAGAAACACCGCATGCCGTAGCGCAACTTAAAAATCAATTGAATTATATTTCTGCCGACTGTGCTTACGAAATTTACCGTAATATTATTTGGGCCACTATTAGTACTAATTGGGAATGCGCTGAGCAGCTAGCACGCGAGTGGAGTCAGACAGCGCCTGAACGATGGAACGAGGATGTTTTTAATACCCTGGTGGCTAGTTACGATCGAACTCGTAAGGATGCTCCGACTCTTGGAAGTATTTGTTTTCAAGCAAGGGAAGGGGGTTGGAATGGGTAGTGTTAAAAATTTAAAGTCTTTAACTGTTGCAGCACCTGTTACAGCATTAAGTCACTTACAGAAAGAATTCGCCATGATAAATTCTTCAGGGGAAGTGAGATATTTGGACAAAAAACAATTACAAGACATTTTGAGTGGGAGCGATGCAGGCCCATTAGACTTTTATAAGTGGGTAGACTTTCAAGTTTTGATGAGGCGAGAGATCGAAGTGTTACCCGTTGATTGCAATAAGAAGCAAGTTTTAGTAGATTTCAGGACTAGCCCAAAGACTGATTGCTTTAGTGGGGTAGCGTTTTCTCCAGTTAAGCAGCCCGGCGATATAATAAATTGGTGGGTCGGTGCAACAGTGAGGCCTTGTAAAGGGGATTGGTCAGTTATTGAGAGTTACTTGAAAGAAGTGATTTGTGATAATGATCAAGCGTTGTATACGGATTTAAAATATCGGCTAGCCCATATGCTCCAGAAGCCAGAAGAAAAGCCAGGAATCATGGTGGTACTGTTAGGCGAGCAGGGCACGGGTAAAGGCGTATTCTTTTCACTTCTTAGAAAGATTTGGTCTAGGACATTTTTGCTCGTTTCTGATGTAGACAGTGTTGTCGGGAGATTTAATGCTGGGTTAGAGAGAAACTATGTGATTTGTTTAGATGAAGCTCTTTTTCATGGCGATAAACATAGTATGGAGAGACTGAAGTCACTAATAACCGAAGATACAATTGTAATTGAAGAGAAGTATAGCCCCAGTCGTAGTATTGACTCGTACCATAGGTTTTTCGCAGCAAGTAACAATGATCAGTTTGGACATATTGCAAGCGATGACCGTAGGTTTTTATTTTTGCGAGTTTCATCATTAAAGAAACAAGATACGAATTATTTTAGTACGGTGGTTGGTGCTATTAAGGATGATTTGGTAATCGGGGCGATGGTGGATGAATTAATGAACGTAGACTTATCTGCTTATAATGCGCGACAACGGCCAATCACAACTGAACATTGTAGTCAGAGATTACAGTCTCTCATAGGGTTCGACCGTTATTGGTTTGAAGTGCTTTTTCATGAGGATGTCAACTTTGTAGATGGTGGCATGTTTGATATATGCCATGACTTTGACGAGCAGTTTGTTGAAACAAGAAATCTTATTGGTAATTTAGATAGATTCGAAAAGAGTGCGAGTCGGTTTAACGGAACCCAGACTCGGGGAGTGAATGCGAAGTTAGGTAAATTATGCCCTAGCGCTATCCTAAAAAGAGAGCGTAATAAGCGCGGCTTTAAGTTGCCAACTATTGGGGTTGCGCGTGAAGAATTTACTAAGGCTATTGGGGTTAAGGTCGACTGGGATACTGGAGAAGCAATAAATGATTGAATGAAAAATGCCAGTAATGCCAGCACACTGCCAGTTAATCAGGGGGTGTCTGGCATAAATAATCTCTTTAAAAACAATACCTTATGACCATAATTGTCCTTTATGCCAGTAATGCCACTAATTCTAAGAAAGTAAGAGAAAAAATATAATAAGAGTTTTTGAAAAATCACTGGCATTACTGGCATAAGTCGGGGCGATCCGTTCATGAGGTGCAGCGCATAGTGGCTCTCAAATCACGTAATCATGGTCTGATTTGAAGATGAATGTTTTATTTAAAAAATAATTTTGCAAAAAATATAATCGGTGTATAGTTACAATTTCTGGTCGGGTGTGCCGGCTAGAGTGTTAAGCAATAAAATAGAAAATATGCTGATCATCAGCTAAACGGGAGCAAGTCATGTCAGATCGTAAAACATTGGCGTTATCGAAAGATACGCCTGTCAAAAAAAGTTCAATTCCAAAACAACGAGATATAACTGTTAAAGTGAAGGTTCAGTTTGAGCCATCAGCGACATTGTTGGATTATCAGCGCGTATTTGATAGTCATGGCGAATATCTTGTTAGAAAAGTCACACTCAATCCAGAGCAGTTTGTTAATGGGACGATAGAGCGTTATCTATTAATCAATGATCTAAACAAAGAACCTTCTATTAGTCTCAATATTGATCAAAATATGGTTGATGGGACAAAGTCTGAGGAGGAATTTTTAAATTATGTGGATGAGCACTGTAAAGTTGTTTTAAGGCAAGAGCTAAAAATTGTTTCCAAATTATTAGGTGATGCTAAAGATCGTTTAGTCCCGGCTGTATTAGAGCGATTTCATGACCTGTTATTGGATGATGAACTTGTTGACGACATTAATGAGTGGATTATTCGGGGGCTTGTTAGGAAAGAATCAAAAGGAAAGTGGGTTTTAAATTGGACGAAAGTGATTAGTCCTTGTTTAAAACCTTTATTTCAATATAGTTGTGAAGACCCTGAATTGGCTGCAATGGTAGGGGTTACTAGTTTTGACATATTTGGTTTTATCGATGTGGCCGATAATCCAACTCTTCGTGCGATTTGTGGATTAACTTCGGAAAAATCATTTCACCCTTTTTTCCCACTGGATTCTACAACAATACATATTTGTGATAGAAGGACGAATCTTCTTAGACATTCATTAGAAACATTAGTTGATAATGCAGGATTTTTTCTTATGGACTTAAGGAAGCCAACCTTAGGCTCTGCTGTTTTTGGAAACGCAGATCAGGCATCCATTTCAAAACATGAAGAAATCATGGCTAGAGCTAGAAGCATCATTTCAAATCTAAAGGTTGCTGAGGAGTTAGAGCGTGATTCCCGAAAGCAGCTTAAAAAAGACATTATAGTAAAGCATTCTTCAATTATTGCAGCTAACACAGGAACCGAAGGTGAGCGATTATTGCTGACAATTCAGCAAGGGATCTATCCTGGCCAGCTTTATTTTCAAACAATTACCATGCTTGTTAAAGAACAACTAACGTCTTTCTTGGTTAGTGAATTTCATCTGAATGCTTCTGGATCTAAGGAAGGGCTAGTTAGTTATGACTATGAAGGTTGGCAGATGATGCTTGACCGCAAATATCAAGAATCTAAAGGCTTTTATGATAGTGACAAAACCTCACTTCCAACACTAATGGCGCTTAAAGTAAATGAAGCAATACACCGTTTTTTTTCAGAACATAAATGGTTTCATTTAATTGATATTAAAGACCCTAAAACTTGTATCTACGACGAGTATTTTCATGATGGAGAGTATCACCAATTAGGTACTGAAACGATTGTGATTCGGAATCTTTTCAGCGGTGACCTTGTTCCGTATGACGACCAATTACTTGTCAATATAAAATATCTTAATGAGTTGAGTTCTACTGATGGAGGTAAAAAATGTAACAATTAATCTTGAGTATTTATAGGTCGGATAACAAATTGAAAGCTAGTGAGTGCTAGTTATTCAATTTTGCCGGTCTCGTGTTTTATTAATGCCTACTAAAGGCTATAGGGAGACAAAAATGATATTACTTCATAGTAATATTTCTAAAGACGTGGACCCACTAGGTCTACTACATGGCGACTGTATTTTCAGGCAGGAGCTTCTACAGCGGACAGCAATGTGTGCTTACAATACAACTAGTGTTCTTAAGTTAACTGATGCTTCATTTGATGAACTTAAATACTTATTTTCTGATAAGTTGAATTTGTCTGATGTTAATAATTGGGATGAGCTAACACTAGCAATTGCTGATTTTATTTATGTCAGCTATTCGCAGTGGATAGAGGCTCATGAAATAACTTTAGTACAGGAGGCGGCTAATGATGACCTCCACTAATAATCGCCAGTTAAAGCGTAAGAGTCTTCGTCTTGCGCTTTATATTCAAGCTGATGGAAAGTGTCAAATGTGCGGTGATACATTAAGTGCGTCTTGGCATGCAGACCATATTATTCCGTATACCCACTCTGGAAGGACTAATCCCCATGAAATGCAGGCGCTGTGTAGGCCTTGTAATTTAAAAAAGGGGGCGAAACTACCTGCCAAAGGCAGTGAAAATGCGAATGTATTAGAAGTTATTTATGGGAGCGAATCATGAGACTAAGAACACATCAGAAAGTAGTAAATAATCATATTGACGATGTAACTAGCGGTAGTGAAAGTTTGTCTAGAACGGTTATCTGTAATGTAACACCCGGCGGTGGAAAAAGTGCAATCGGCCAGATTGTTAGTCGGCTTGTTTCAGAAAAAATAATTGATGCTGTGTGTATTGTCGTACCGAGAAAATCATTAGCGAAACAAGCGGCTTGTGACTTTTTAGATGAGGGTATGCGGTCATTGTTAAGCCATTCTAATTCTGTAAATGAGGCTACTAATATTATTGATCCTTGTCGTGGTACCGAGGGTTATGTCACGACTTATCAAGGACTGGCAGCGGATAAGGGTGCGATTAATAATTATGAGTTTATGAGAAAAGATTATGCATTAGTTTTAGATGAAGCCCATCATCTGTCTGAGGGTGGTAGCTGGCATCAATCAATTCAGCCGTTATATGACAATGCTAAGTTTGTTTTAATAATGACGGGGACCCTATACAGGGCAGATTCACAACCCATTGCATTGATACCTTATCGTGATACGGGTACGGAAATTGTAGTTGATAAGACCTCTAGCAACCATAAGTTCATAGAATATTCCCGGAAAGATGCATTGGCTGAAAAAGCGATTATTCCAATTGAATTTTATCAAGTAGATGGGCAGGTAAACTGGATCGAGTCTGATGGATCTGCAGGGACAGTTACCAGTCTAGTAGATGCTGATGATGCTTCCGTGCGTAAGGCTATTTTTACGTCAGTGAGAACAGGATTGGCTAAACAGGTAATTGATCAGACGCTGAATCATTATCTAGCGCATCGAAAAAAATATCCGGGAGCCAAGTTATTGTGTGTCTCTGATTCTGTTGCTAGTGCTAAACAGCATAAGGGGTATTTGGAGAGTCTAGGGGTTGTTTGTGATATTGCTGTTTCAGATGATAGTAAATTAGCTCAAAAAGCCATTGATGATTTTCGCTTTGGAGCGCTTTCTGCTCTCATAACTGTGCAGATGGCCTACGAAGGTTTGGACGTTCCAGGTATTAGTCATATTAGTTGTTTAACAAATATTAGATCACGGCCTTGGATAGAACAAGTATTTGGCCGGGCAACACGTTTTGATAGAAGGTCAGGGGTTCCTTACGATGAACAGAAGGCATATATTTTTACACCCGATGACCGGTTAATTAATGACGTTATTGATCAGATACGACTAGATCAAGATCAGTTCATTTCAGCTAGTTCATCAACACTAAGCGGGGTTAGTTCCAGTGTCCCAAGTGTTAATGCTGGTGAAATTATCCCTATTGGCTCTACAATGACAGGAGTGCGTGTTAGTGAGTTAGGGGAGAATTGCTTAAGTCTAACAGTTGGTCAGACGCAGGGTATTAACGAGTTTAAAGATGCAAATGGTATTACCGATGTGTCACCGTTAAATGTGGCAAAAATACTGCTCTCGTTAGGGCATGAATTACCTGACGTGGCGGCTAATGATCCATTTCTTTCGAGGCCGATAACACCTCAAGAAAGAAGTGAGGCTTTGAGGCGTAAAATTGAAAATCGTACTCGGCAGTATGCTATTGAAAATGGCATTGAACCTCAGGTTGTTAACAGGGTGGTTAAAAAACAGTTCAAGAATAAATCCCGAAAAGATATGACATGTGCTGAGTTATTAGCTGTGTGGGAATGGGTTGAGCGACATTTCAAAGTTAAAGAGCTTGAAAGACATGCGAAGGCCGTCTAGCTGTTTTGTTTAGAAGGGGGCTTTCGCCCCCTTTTTTTGTTGGTGCGCTATGCTCGGCGGGACCAGACGGGTAGTTGCTCAAACAAACGCTTCATCTCACGGCGTTTTTCTCTACTCTGTTCGCGCAGTTCGCGGGTGTCTTCACCGTGAATAGTTTTGGCTGCCGCACAGCGTTTTCGTCCCTCTATTGAAGTAGGCCCCGTTGACTTTCCACCATGGAATCTACAGACACGTTTACCTCTCGAAGCAGGAGCTCCGCACTGCTGTTTTGTACGCTTAGAAAGGGCTTGGCAGCGCGCTGTTTTTATGTGCCCTCCACAGGTGATCAGGGTGGTTTCCATGGGTCTATTTTACCGCTGATAGTGATATAAGTCTTTGTGT
>ENA-OSET01002428-OSET01002428.1-sediment-metagenome-genome-assembly--contig:-NODE-2428-length-18060-cov-3.088639_pt1 | contig 18060 bp, 15 predicted proteins | sample MGYA00237882_ERZ534229 | MGnify/ENA primary metagenome ERZ534229 (study PRJEB26408, sample SAMN06266212) | sediment metagenome | isolation source: Hudson Canyon methane seep mesocosm | place... | reverse complement strand
TTCATAATTTCCTGGACACTCTGTATTTTTTAACTAAGGGCTCCAGTGTATTTTTCCACACTTGTTCATTTACCACGCCTACATGTCGATAACGCACAACACCATTCTGGTCGATAACATAAGTTTCAGGTGCGCCATAAACCCCTAAATCAAAACCTAGTTTTCCATGAGGGTCATAAATCGTAAATTGATAAGGGTTACCTAACTTCTTTAACCAGGTTAAGGCTGCCACACGTTCATCTTTGTAGTTCAAACCTACAACACTAATGCCCTCACCCGCCAACTTAAGTAAATAGTCATGCTCAACACGGCAAGATGGGCACCAGGTTGCCCAAACATTGAGCAACCTAACATCGCCTACTAAATCCTTTTGACTAAAGCTAAGAGATTCATCTGCCAAACTTGCTAAATTAAACGCGGGGATTGGGTCATTCAGACGCGCAGTTTCAAGCTTGGTTGGGTCTTTCCCAATGGCAGTAAATAAAATCAACCCCAAGCCAAGTGCGATGGCTAAAGGCGTTAAATAGACTAATCGTTTATTCATAGTATGACTCAAAAATTAAATATTAGACTAACTGCTGATTTACTTGGCGAGCATTAGTTTTACGAACCGCAATACGATAGCGACGATCTGATACTGCCAATAAACCACCTGCAGCCATCACCAAACCACCTAACCAAATCCAGCGAACAAAAGGTTTAATTTGTATTCGAACAGCCCATGAACCACCGCCCAATGATTCACCTAATGCAATATAGAGATCTCTAAATAACCCGGCATCAATACCAGCTTCAGTCATAGGCATACCTTTAGATAAATAAATACGTTTTTCAGGATAAAGCGCTGCTACTTCACGCCCTTCTTTGGTCACAATTATTGTGGCGCGATCAGCAGTATAATTAGCGCCGCGATGAGGCGCGAGAGTTCTAAATTCAAATTCATAAGCGGCTACCTGAACTTTATCACCTGGAGACATCCTGATATCTCTTTCTACCGACTCCAAGGAAACAAAAGTGACACCAATAATTGTGAATGCAAAACCTAGATGCCCCAACACCATCCCCATGTAGGAACGACTGATCTTTAACAAGCCAGCTAAACGCCCCGCGCGACTAGATGATTTTTGCCATAAATCTTTCAAAGTGACTGAAATAATCCAAACGGATAGCAACACACCTAAAAACACGCCCGCATGAAACTCACCAATTAGCATGAAAGGCACTAATAAAGCGACAGCGACACTACCGATAGCAGCCCAGCGTAATTGCTGAATTAATAGGGATATTTCTGTATTTTTCCAACGGCTAACAATCCCCAAGCCCATCACTACGGCCAATACAGACATTAAGGGAACAAATACAGCATTAAAATAAGGAGGTCCTATAGAAAGCTTTCCTGCTCCCATAAAGTCCAACACCAATGGATACAAGGTGCCCAACATCACGGTAATCCATGCAACAACAAGCAACAGGTTATTGGTTAACAAGAAGGTTTCTCGCGATAAAAAACTGAATTGTACTTTACTACGCACATCAGGTGCTTTCATCGCATAAAGTACCAAAGAGCCAACCATACTGATACCCAATAAGCCCAGTACAAACTGCCCACGAGCAGGGTCAGATGCAAAGGCATGCACCGAGGTCAACACACCAGAACGTACTAAAAATGTTCCCAATAAACTTAGAGAGAACGCAATGATAGCCAGTAATACTGTCCAGCTTTTAAAAGCACCGCGTTTTTCGGTTACCGCCAGAGAATGTACAAGTGCCGTACCAACCAACCAAGGCATAAATGATGCGTTTTCTACTGGATCCCAAAACCACCAGCCGCCCCAGCCTAACTCGTAATAAGCCCACCAGCTTCCTAAGCCGATTCCCAATGTTAAAAACGCCCAGGCAACCGTCGTCCATGGACGAGACCAACGCGCCCAAGCCGTATCTAAACGGCCACCTAATAAAGCGGCAATCGCGAAAGCGAACGCAACAGAAAAACCAACATACCCCATATAAAGCATGGGCGGGTGAATAATTAAGCCGAAGTCCTGAAGCAAAGGGTTTAGGTCAGCACCATCTTGCGGGAAGTTAGGTAAATACCGATCAAAAGGGTTAGAGGTCATGATTATGAAGAGTAAAAAACCAATACTAATCATGCCCATCACAGATAAAACTCGTGCAAGCATATCGCGCGGTAGTTGACGGCTAAATATGACAACCGAGAAAGTCCAGGCAGAAAGAATTAATGCCCATAACAACAATGAACCTTCATGCCCACCCCAGATCGCACTAATTTTATACTGTAGCGGCAATAAGCTGTTTGAATGATTCGCTACATATTGCACACTAAAATCGTCATTAACGAAGGCATAACCCAAACAAATAAAGCTAATCAACATAAAAACAAACTGACCTGTCGCCAGCGACTTTGCCATACTTGATAGCAATAGATTATTTCTAGCGACACCCCACATAGGCAATACTGCCTGGAGTAAGGCTAATGAGAACGCTAACAATAAGGCGTAATGGCCAATCTCAGGAATTATCAAGGGGTTGATCCTTTTTTAGCACTATTTTCAGAATTATTGGCTGCGCTCTCTTCAGCGTTTTTGGCAGACTTGTTTAAAGCGTCAGCAACTTCAGGTGGCATGTAGTTTTCATCATGCTTTGCCAGTACTTCATCAGCGACAAGTACGCCATCTTTATTCAAACGGCCCAGAGCCACAATCCCCTGCCCCTCACGAAAAAGGTCTGGCAAGATGCCGGTATATTCTACTTTGGCATTAGCTTCATAATCGGTAAGTTCGAAATAAATAGCTAAACTTTCAGTGTCACGCTGAACACTACCTTCAACCACCATGCCTCCAGCTCTTATTCTTGCACCAAGCGGTGCTTCACCCGCTGCAATTTGAGTTGGACTGTAAAAAAGATTGATGTTTTTCGATAAGGTGTACATGGCTAAACCAATTACAACACTAAAACCGACAACTAGAAAAATAACTAAAATGAGTCGCTGTTTTCGTTTTGGGTTCATAAACGAGTTTCTCCACTACTTTTTTCATTACCTGAAACACTTGAATTCACTGCAGTATTACCTTGATCTTCTCGTCGTTGCCGTTGCGATAAATCACGAACAAGCGATTTACGCGCAAGAACAGGCTGAACATAGCTAAATACAATAATAAATAAGCCCATACCATAAGACAGCCAAACATATAAAGCATGACCATCCATTAATAAAAATTCTGAAAAACTTTCAAAGTTCAAAACATGCATTCCTATTTAAAACTTAATATTTTATAAACCTATAGCTTTACGGTTTGTGAAATCAGCGCCTTCACCCACTTGGTACGTCGCTCACGTTTTAGTATTTCATTTTTAATACGCATCAATGATATTGCAACGAAAAAACTATACATCCCGATAACCATCACCAATAGAGGCAGCCACATTTCAGGTGGCATTGCAGGTTTTTCAGTTAAGGTAAAAGTGGCAGGCTGATGCAAGGTATTCCACCATTCTACCGAATACTTAATAATAGGTATATTAACAACACCTACTAAAATAAGAATGGCGCTGGCTCTTGAGGCTAGGTCAATATTTTCTAGCGCTGAACGAAGTGAAATGACGCCAAAATAGAGGAATAATAACACCAGCATCGCAGTTAAACGTGCATCCCAAACCCACCATGTACCCCAAGTAGGTTTTCCCCAAACAGCGCCGGTAAACAACGCCAAAAAGGTAAAGGCCGCACCAATAGGCGCAGCTGATGCGATAAACATATCCGCTAGTTTCATTTTCCAAACAAGGCTGATAACGGCTGCGACGGCCATCATCATATAACAGGACTGCGCCAAAATAGCACTCGGCACATGTAGATAAATAATTCGAAAGCTATTGCCTTGTTGATAATCTTGCGGCGCGAATGCTAGACCCCAAACTGAGCCTGCAAGTAGCAAAGCAACACCAATCCATAAAAACCAAGGTAGTAATTTATTGGCTGTTTCGTAAAACCACTTTGGGGAGCCCAGCTTATAAAACCATGTCCAATTCATTTAATTTATCTATCTCTTAAAGCAAAAAAAAGCTAACCACAAAACAAACTCTACAATAAAAACAAAATAGCCACCCTCGAATTATTTAATCGGGGCCCAGAAACAAGAGCTGGATTCCGGCTAAAAGCTAATCAGAAACACTCATTTTTAAAGCTGCAGCCATAGCAAATGGCGACAGCGTTAACGTTAAGGCTAACATCATACCTATAATGGAAAAATGCCCCATAACGGGTAGTCCATCAATGCTGGCTTGTACGGTACCAGCCCCAAATATTAGTACTGGCATTGTTAAAGGCAAGACCAACAAAGAGATCAATATGCCGCCTGATCGTAAGCTTACCGTCAATGCAGCACCTATACCACCAATTAGGCTAATAACGGGCGTCCCCATGACTAGTGTCAACATAAGAACGGGAATGTGTTGTGACTCCAGATTCAACATAACGGCTAAGAAAGGCGACAGCATGATAAGCGGTAGCCCTGTTAGCGACCAGTGAATCAAGGTTTTAACCAATACAATCAGGTATAAAGGCTGAGCACACAATACTATTTGTTCAAGGGAACCGTCGTCATAATCTGACTGAAATAAGCGGTCCAGCGACAGCATTGTAGCAAGCAATGCAGCCACCCAGATTAAGCCTGCTGCCGCAGCACGCAGAAAATCAGGTTCGGGGCTAACACCTAAAGGAAATAACACAATAACAATAACAAAAAACACCAAAGGATTGGCTAATTCCTGCCTTGAACGATAAGCACTTAAAAACTCACGTTTAAAAACAATACCAAGTACCGAAAATAAACCTTGTTCTGAGCCAGGTTCTGATATAGGGGACTCTGATAATTGACCAATGCTCATGCTGCCCGCCGCCCAAGAGATAAAATTTGAATATTTTTTTCGCTAACTCGTGGTGAGTTGTTAGCACAATTGCGACACCACTTCGGGCCTTTTCTTCCAGCAAGGCTTCTAGCTGCGCGACACCTTTTTTATCAATCGCGGTAAAAATTTCATCTAAAACCCAAAGTTTTGCATCTGATAAATACAAACGCGCCAAAGCAACACGACGTTTCTGGCCTGCAGATAAGTTTCGGCACAATACATGTTCATAACCGGCTAAGCCAACCTGCTCAAGCGCCGACCAAAGCTGATCTTCTTTTATAGACTGCTTCAAGCCCATTAAAAAACGCAAATTTTCTAAGGGGCTTAATGTGTTTTTTACAGAGGATTTGTGACCAAGAAAGAGTAAGTCTTGCTGGAATTCGGACCGACAATTCTTTACTGCCTGCCCTTGCCACAATACTTGCCCTTCAAATGAGGTGAATAAGCCACTTAAAATACGCAACAAAGTGGTTTTGCCAGAGCCATTCGGCCCCTCTAATTGCAATACTTCACCTGAAAAAATTTCAAAAGATAAACCAGAAAAAAGTAAACGGTCATCTCGTTCACACTGTAACTTATCAGCTTTGAGTAAAGCAGCACTCATAGAACAGCTCTGTCAGGTCATTGTCAAAAAGAGCCCTATTATAACGACAATACAAAAAACTGGAATCGATATGTTTTTTTTGTAGATTAAAAAACGGACATCAAGCCCGCCGTTGTTTGAATGCATGCAAGCCTAAACCACTTAATGTTTGGGCGACTGATATCCAGGCATTTTGGTTTGGAATGGTTTTTTTGCCTTTTGCCAACCGCGCTAACTGTGATTCGTACCAGGACATTTTAATCATCACCATATCATCGACAAACTTCAGCCCTGTTGAAGGATCTTTCATTTGAATTTTATACAGGTTATCCGCTATAAGTTTATTGGGAAGGTTAGGTTGTACAGCTAAAGGTCGAGCTAAGCCAATCATATCTGTAGCACCGCTGTTTAGCGCTTCCTGCATGGCTGCACCAGAACGAAAACCTCCCGTTACCACCAAAGGCGTACTGACTAGTTTTCTGATTTTATCAGCGAACTCTAAAAAGTACGCTTCACGTTTTCGTGTTGAATCTTTAACCTTGTAACCAACCATACTCGGACTTTCATAAGTACCTCCAGAAATTTCTATTAAATCAATACCTGCTTCCGCTAAGCTTTCAACGACTTGCATGGAGTCATTATCGTCAAACCCACCTTTCATATAGTCTGCCGAATTCAGCTTAATGCCGATAGGAAACGCTTCACCAACTTCAGCCTTTATTGCCCGATATACCTCAAGCACAAAGCGCATTCGGTTTTCTAAGCTTCCGCCCCACTCATCTGTTCGCTGATTATGGCGAGGAGATAAAAATTGATTAACTAAATAACCATGAGCTCCGTGAATTTGAACCCCATCAAAGCCCGTTTTTTTTGCTAAACCTGCAGCTGTCGCAAACTGCTTAATAATCGCTTGAATGCCTTCTGTAGTTAATTCTCGTGGAGTATTGAATGTACTTTCCAGACCTTGAGCCAAAGGTATCGCTGAAGGCGCAACGGGCTCTTTGCATAAAAACTTGGGAATTTGTTTACCTGGATGGTTTAACTGCATCCATACTTTTGTGTTATTTTCCTGACAGGCTTGCGCCCAAGATTTAAATACAGATAATTCACTTGCACCATCCAAAACCACATTTTTTGGCTCACCCAAAGCCCTACGGTCTACCATCACATTCCCTGTCACCAATAAACCTACACCACCATGCGCCCAAGTTTTGTATAACCTAACTAAACCTTTTGTAGGGTTATGATCCGCATCAGCTAATTGCTCACTCATAGCCGATTTAAAAAAACGATTCTTTATACTGACGCCTTTTTTTACATCATAAGAGGAATCAAATTTAATTTTCTTATTCATGATATTTCCCAAAATATGCTTATTTATATGGCTAGTTTGTTATAACTGGCTTTGTCTCTCAATTTAATAAGCCCATTTGATTATTTAAAAAGTGTGCCTAACTGGAAATGACTGTTTCAAATATATGTACAAAAAACAAACACGCATAAAAAAACGCCCAGTAGTTAAACTACTGGGCGTTTTATTTTTAAGTCCCTATACCTGTTTGCTTATTCAGGCGTACCGCATTCGGCATTTGTTGGGTCTGTAGAACAACGAATCTTCCAAAGCATTTTAAGCGCTTTAGGATGATGTACACCTTCTGACTTAAGCGCTAAACGAATTTCACGCTTAAACTTCAAAAGTTCAGCCTTGGTTTTCTCATTTGTTTTGATCCAATACTTTTGCGGAATCTCATTTTCAGCATCTTTTACTAGTTTATGGATATCAGGTAGACGAGAAAGAATGTATTCACGCATCTTTTGGCCGAAATCTGCTGGGAAATGATCTTTATACGTGATCATCTGCATCATACCGTATAAAAGTTTCTCATCAAGAATACCGCCTTTAGTACCTAAACCATGGTATAGCTCAAATACGTTATAACCCAGAGCAACCATAGGAAGGATATCAATATTACCATTATTAAACTGGCCAGAGAATGTTGTTAACGACGTTCCCACAGGTGATGCGCCAACCATATTCGCCATTTTCAAGCTTTGTGGATCTTCATTCAAAATAGATATTTTTTTACCACTGAATTCTTCAACAGTATCAATAGTTCTATCATTTACAAATAAATATACAGAACCAACAGGTAAAGTACCTACCATTTCATAGTTACCGTTGGTTAGCATTTTACCTAACTTAGGGTTGGTAATCGCTTTAAGTACAACACCCAACTGCTTCTCTGTTGCAATACCACCTATTGCATCCAACGTACCACCAAAAGGAACATAAGGACCACTTAGAATAGACGTCAAAAATGTACCGTCACAAAGACCTGCTTTAAAGTCATTAGAAGCCACTTTTTCATCTGTGTATGGCTTTAACTCAATATCCAAGCCCCAACTAATCCCCTTAGCCTTTAAGTCAGCAAAGAAAGTCATTGCTGGTCCACTTTTACCAACAGGGTCATACATACAAAATGTTTTTTTATCCAGCGCAAATGAGCTGGCACTTACTGCTAAAAGTACTAATGATAGAACTATTTGACGAATCGTCATTGGGTTTCCTCAGTTTTTATATCTATAAATTTCATGCAGGCGCATCATAACAAAGCTATGTTGGAAAAGAGACACTAAAAAATGACTAACAGTCACATTTTTAGCATTTTTTTATCTCAGGTAAGGGAAAGATATTTTCAGTGGTGGGAAGCTTACCTAATTACGACGTTCATTCAGGTCATGATTAAAAAAGGCTTCGATTTCTTTGGCTTGCTTTTGCGCATCACGATAACCCAGACTAATCAGGTCACGTAAAAATTCACCTTCAAACAATAAATAACTCGCCAAACTCACGCCACCTTCAACAGGTTGTTTATTTAAACCAAAAAACTGACGAATAGGTGCAGGTAATTTTTTAATGTGCTTAATCGCAATTTCATCAATAGGCTCACTGGGGTTGATCACCAGCGTTTCGATAAAGCGTAAACCTAACTCTTCAGCCACTTGCTCAGGTTTGGCAACTTTCTTCAATAATGAATTAATCACCGCAATTTTTTCAACATCATTCTCAACAACGTCGATAAACATACCATTGATAACATGCTCAAGAATGTGCGGTAATTTTGGCTGTTTTTTACACTCTTTACGAATATGTCGATTAGTTTTATTTGCACTTACCCCTATCACCAGGATTCGATTAGCCCCTAAATGAACAGCAGGGCTCAATGGTGCCATGTTACGTGCGACACCATCGCCAAAATATTCCCGGTTAATTTTAACAGGCGGAAACAATGTTGGTATGGCTGAAGAAGCCATTAAATGGTCGAGCGTCAGTTTAGTTCGAACACCGAGCCGCTGACCAGACTGCCAGCCCTCAATCCCCTCTTCTCCTTGAAAAAAACTAACACTCTGGCCGCTTCGATAACCACAGCAAGTAACACTGACCGCTTTAATATCATGATGTTCAATGTTTGTACTTAATTGCTTGAAATCAACTTCTGTGGACAGTAGCTTTCTCAACGGTGAGCAATCAAACATGGAACCAGGAATATCAATCCCATCCCCGGTGACAAATCCTTTTACAAACTGCCCCATATTTTTTGCAACTGACCAATAGTCTGAGTGGTACACTTTATCGGAGCTTAGGTTCAGCCATAAGGACTCAAGCTGTTCAACGCTATGCCTGAAAATTTCACCACCACCACCCAGGCCTACAGCATTTAAGGCTCCGGCAGAACTACCGCAAATAACGGGAAAAGGATAATCAAACCCTGGAAATAGTTCCGATATAGCTTTTAAAACACCGGCCTGATAAGCACCACGCGCGCCACCACCTGTTAAAATTACTCCAGCTGTCATTCTTCACTCCCTTATTCAGACAATCGTATTCAAACTATATAATCTTACGTGTTTTGTATCATGCTTACTTAGCCCAATAAACAAAATTTTATAACAAGAAGCCTTTACACACCTCTTGTTTGGCTAACGAACACTAAAAGAACTGGATTCCGGCTGAAAGACTACCGGAATGACGAGATTTTGAAGAACGTTATAATGCTTGAACCTGCTTTTCGAGTCGCCATATACGGTCTTGCCCCCAGAGGCTTAATTCTCCAAAGCGGATAGAAGGTACTCCCCAAAGACCTTGTGATAATAGTTCTTGCAAGTTACATTCCGCCCAAGTGTGCCATTGCTTGTTTTGTTTCGCCTTTAGCAAAAGGTTTGAAGCGGTTGGCCAGTCAAGTCCGGCACGCTCAACAATCAATTCCATGCCTTGCATTGTATCTGCATGCACACCTTCTGCATTAACAGCTTTTCCAAAAGCCAAAAGGTATTCAACTTCTTTATCTTGCGACTTAGCATATTCAAAAAGGGCATAGCAGTGTTCCACACCTAAACCAACAGGATCCGCCACCTTCCCATAAGCAATGCCAAACTTATTCGCTTCACGTTTAGTGTCTAAAAAAATATACATTTTTTTAGCTTCAGGAACGGGTAAGCCCCGCATTACCATCGGCAACACAGGTTTAATATCTAATGTTAAAGCATAAAATTTCGCCAGCGCTTGTACACGCTCCAAACCTATATAGGAATACGGGCTTCGAGCAGAAAAATAGAATTCAATTTTTGGTACGTCTGAATTCGATAAGTTAATGCTTTTAGAACAAAATGCTTCATATTGACGTGAAAAGTTAACTTGCTTTTCACCAGCATTCAGGTCTAAATCATTCAGCCGCTTTTCTAAATGATCTAATCGATCCAAACCCCAATACCACTCTCCAGCATAATGCAACATCCCGTCGAAATAGTGCCCTAAGCTCACTCTTCTTAGACTGTTACATTCCAAGTGCTGCTTTTGCGCCAAACTCAATTTTTGAACCGTCCCATGTTTGTCGCTTAACCAGTACTCATTAAAAATAGAGCTTATTTCATTAAGCGCATTTGGGGTATTCTCGGCATCTAAAAGACGACTTGTAAATGTATCTACTCGTTCCTCTGTTTGTACCGCATAATCACTTGGGTAATTGAGTCCATATAATTCAGCAAGCGCTCTGGCATCCGAATCGGCATATTGTTGCCAACTTTCAAGATAGGGATACATGGTTTTATCTAAATTCAAGCAGGTGTAATAGCTCAGGTTTATATTAAAACGCTGACATAAATCGGGCAGCACTTGCACAAGCAAAAAACTATAAGGGTCTGAAATTCTCAAAAAAACAGACACCTCATGCTCTTGTTTTTTTAATTGCCGAGTTTTTTCATAAACCCAACGCTTTGCATCTTGTATTGCAATACTGGAAATAGCTTGAGCAATATAAGGCATCACTATTTTTTTAAATCGCGTTTCTTTAATTCGCATTTTTTGCATTAATACATTCTCAAAATTTTCATCGGCGAACTGCGTGGAACATGTCGTATTTGCAGATAACTCACCGAGCCAATCAACATCATAGAAATCAGCGGTAAATAAAACCAAAGTGTATAGTGAGGCGTAAAAGGAAAGTCGAATAGTTCACTTTGTATGCCCCACATAACCACTTCTGCGCACAACAATGCCAACCAGGCAGCGACCCAGGATAAAATCCCGAACTCAACAAATTGAACCCGTGTGATAAAACGTGCTTTAACCCCTAACGTTCTCATCAAAGCAGCTTCACGATTTCGCTCATGCATTGTTGTGCTAATCAAGGCTGAAATCACTAAAAGCGCAGCAAATACAATAAATACTAAAATCATTTCAATCATCTGTGATACTTGATGAATAATAGTACGTAGCTTTGTAACCAATTGATCCAATTCAAGAATTGAAATGGTCGGAAACTGCTGCCCCAACTCGTTTAAGATGTTTTTTTGGGCATTGCTCGCATAAAAAGAAGTGATATAAGTGGCTGGAAACTGATCCAAACTACCCTTATCAAACATCATGTAAAAATTAGGCCGCATACTGTCCCACTGTACGGAGCGAATACTACTAAGTTCGGCATCCAGTGCTTCACCCCCAATATTGAAGCGTAATTTATCTCCCAACCCCAAGCTAAGCTTTGTTGCTAATCGCTCTTCAACTGAAACGTATACCAACTTGGTTTTATCTAGACTTTTCTCTGTCGAGGGCCACCACTGCCCTTGTAGAATTTTATTATCATCAGGTAGCGTCTTAGACCAGGTTAAATTAAGCTCTCTATTTAATGCAGCGACATCTTTCGTCACTGCAACTTTAACAGGCACATCATTAATGTGACTCAAGCGTCCCCGTATCATGGGATACAAACCATTTGTTTCGAGTTGTTTCGAGCTTAGAACTTGCTGTAGTTCATTCAAATCACTTGGTGCAATATTGATTAAAAAGTGGTTTGGGGTATTTTCAGGCAACTGGCTTTGCCAGTTGTCGACCAATGATTCTCTAGCAATAAAAATCAGACAAAATAACAACAAAGTCAGTGAAAAAACGCTGAGCTGTATTAAGGTATGCCAAGGCCTTCTTAGCAAGTTTGAAAGTGATTGCCTAAGCACTGACCCCGCTTTAAAACGCGCAGGCAAGTTAGCACCTAGTACTCGATACAACAGCCAGGATAAAAAGCCCATCGCCAGTACCAATACAAACACAGCCAACAAAAGAGCCGTTACTAGCGTTATATCCTGGCTATAGCCATATAATAAGACAAAAATCGCCAGCATTGATATCATCGAAGCTTGCCATGACCATGCCAGTGCATTCGTTTTTTCCTGCCTTAATACTCGCATAGGGGAAACTTTGCGAAGTTGAAAAAACTGGGGTAAAGCAAACCCAAAAAGCGATACAAAAACAGTGCCGCTAGCCAATAACACAACTCGCACACTATCCATCGACCAGAGCGGCCATTTTAAGTCAGGCTTAATCTCAACAAGCGCGCTCAACAAATCTTGGAGCACCAAGGCTACCCCCCCGCCCAAAGCCAAGCCGGTTAAGCAGGCCAATAAACCTAAAAATAGTAGCTGCAAGCTGAAGTAAGCAATAATGCGAGCACCTTTCATGCCTAAGGTTTTCATAATAGCGACACTGTCTATTTGTGCCAACGCAAACTGCCGTGACGACATTGCCACGGCAATGCAAGCAAGCAGTACTGCTAAGCTTGCTCCCAATAGCAAATAAGTTTCTGTTTTATCTAAAGCATCTTCAATGGCGGGACGACCTTCTTTTACACCCTGCCACTTTTGGCTAGCATCCAATTTTGGTTTTACCCATCGCTCAAAAACGGCAATAGACGAATCAGAGCCAACAAAATAATAGCGCCAGGTTAAACGGCTTCCCGCTTGTATCACCCCCGTCTTTTCTACCTCATCAAAACGCATCATGACACGCGGGGCTAACTCAGCTAATTGAAACCCTGCATCCGGTTCCTGGGCAAGTTCATGACTTGCTGTTAAATCAATATCCCCAATAGCAACATGTTCACCTTTGGCAAGTTGAAACAGGGAAAACAATCGTTTTTGCAACCAAATCTTGGTTTCCTGCGGGCCTGTCTTAGCAGGTAGTCGCGTTCCATCAGGCATTGCTATCAATAGGTCGCCTTTCAAAGGGTAATTCTGATCAACCGCTTTAACTGACACTAACTGAAAAGTATCATTCGCATAGAGCATCGATGAAAACTCAAGGCTCTTTGCCTGCTGTAAACCAAGTTGATCTGCGTATTCAAGCCATGCAGGGTCGAGCTTTCTAGGGCTAACAAGTTGGCGGTCTCCAGCAATAAAATTTGTCGCTGAATTACTCAATGAGCGCTTTAACATGTCACTGACTAAAGTGATGGTGGTAACACTTAATACCGCCATCACTAACGAAATAAAGAGTAGCCTGATCGAGGTGTGATGCGTTTGTCTTTTAAGGTCTCGAATACTTTGTTTTATTAGAGATGGGTTTATCAGGGATGGGGTAATCAAAGACATGATGCAGTCTCGATTTTATTGTTTATCGCTCCAGATGTTTCTGCTTCTAACTGACCCGCATTAATATGCACACGTCGCTGGCAGCGGTCAGCTAAAAGCTCATCATGCGTCACCATTACTAGTGTGGTCGCTTGCTCTGCATTTAACTCAAACATCAAATCTATAATTTTCTGGCCGGTTTCCTGGTCTAGATTTCCGGTTGGTTCATCTGCAAATAAAATATCGGGTTTACATGCAAACGCACGCGCCAAGGCGACACGCTGTTGCTCCCCCCCCGATAACTGGGAGGGGTAATGACTTAGACGCTCCCCTAACCCCAAGTGTTTTAAAAAAGCTTCAGCACTTTGCTGGGCCTGTTTGTCACCTTTTAATTCAAGTGGCAACATCACATTTTCAAGTGCTGTCATACTGGGCAACAATTGAAATGACTGAAATACAAAACCAACATGCGCCGCACGCACGCCAGCACGGTCATCTTCAGACATATTATCTAAAGCCTTGCCCATTAAATGAATAGAGCCCTGGCTCACCGTATCAAGGCCAGCCAGCAAACCCAAGAGCGTTGTTTTTCCAGATCCAGAGCGCCCTACAATCGCTAACGACTCACCCTGCTTGATTTTAAGGCTAATTCCCCGCAGTATTTCTAGTTGCTGGCCTTTAACATCCACTTGTTTGCCAATACTGTCAGCAACAATGGCATAAGAACTCGCTTCCCTTGAACCTGAGACTGAACTTGGGGCAACAGGCTGAGACATACATACTCCTGGAATTTATTAATGATTAAAGCTTATGGATTATTGATTGTTGTTTTTATATTTAGTTCGATCACCAGTTTTTCAACTCATGCTTATGCAAGCCAGAAAACTATTCTAGTACTCGGTGACAGTTTAAGTGCTGCTTATGGTATACCAATTGAGAAAGCTTGGGTGGCCTTGCTTGAGAAAACATTAGCAAAACAGTTTTCCGATAATAACCATTCATACAAAATATTCAATGCCAGCATTAGCGGCGAAACCACCGACGGAGGCTTAAGATCACTACCTAAGTTACTTGATAAATACCGCCCTGAGGTTGTCATTATAGAATTAGGCGCCAATGATGGTTTAAGAGGCTTTCCTCTCAAGACCATTGAAAAAAATTTAGCGGAGTTAATTCATTTATCGCAAACAGAGGGCGCAAAAGTGCTATTAACCGGCATTCACATTCCACCGAACTACGGAAAAAGATACGCTACAGCCTTTCACCTACTTTACGCTAAGTTAGCAGAGAAATACCAAACAGCTTTACTCCCATTTTTATTAGAAGGTATCGCAACCAACCCAGCCTTAATGCAGAATGACCGACTTCACCCAAAGGCGAATGCTCAGGAAACGATTAAAAACCTCGTTTGGGAACGGCTTGAGCCTTTGCTTTAGCACAAGTTTGATCGACTTAAGAGTATCAACTATGGTTTGTTAACTAATGAAGATAAGCGACAACTTTTACCTGTGGTTTCAATCGGTCGATGCAACACATGGTTGAAACCTTTCTGCTGGAGTTTCATACCCCAATGTCTTTCTTGGTCTCTCATTTAACTGTCTTGCTATACCATTTAGTTTAGCCTGGGAATGAACAGATAGATCAGTAAATTTTGGAAGATACTGCCTGATCAGTCCATTCGTGTTCTCGTTTGAACCTTTTTGCCATGGACTAGCAGGGTCACAGAAGTAAACATTGATATTAGTCGTTGTAGTAAATCGTTTATGGTCCGCTAGCTCTTTACCTCTATCCCATGTAAGTGATTTATATAGTTCTTCAGGCAATTTCTTAGCTTGTTTAATAAGCGCGTTAACAACCGTTTCAGTTTGTCTATTTTTTAGCTTTACCAACATAACATAACGAGAATGTCGTTCGACTAAGGTTGCCACATAACTTTGCTTTGAACCCACAATTAGGTCGCCCTCCCAATGCCCTGGAATTGCTCTGTCCTCAACCGATGAGGGGCGTTCACTAATTGATACTGCATCTTTAATTTGACCAAGTCCTGGTCTTTTCTTTGTTGAATGCTTAGATCTACGCATTACACGTTTTGTACGGAGGTGCTTTACAAGCTCCTTTTTCAAAGCACCGCGAGCTTGTATGTACAAACTTTTGTAAATGGTTTCGTGTGACACGTACTTTTGCTCGTCATCAAGATTTGTTCTTCTAAGCCAACCTGAGATTTGTTGAGGAGACCAGCTTTTCTTAAGCTTAATGGCTACAGAATGAGCTAGCTCTTTATTTAGTGCGAGCTTACATTCTTTTGGCCTCAATGATCTTTCCCAAGCAGCTTCATCAGATTTGGCAGCTCTATATTGAGCATAACCACCATTTCTGTTTACTTCACGACTTATTGTAGAAGGAGGTCTATTTAGTCTGCTAGCTATTGATCTCAATGATTCTTTACCCGCAAGACCACGGGATATTTCTTCTCGTTCGGGCAATGTTAAGGCATATCTCGAACGCTTTCTTTCGCGAGGGCGAATTCCCCCAGACTTAGAAATAATGCTATAAATGGATGAATGGTATCGATCGAACAAGCGAGCAATATCGTGGAGAGAATCTCCTTTTTGCCAACGATCCCAAATAAGATCTCTATGTTCTTTTGTATAGTAAATACGAGTTCTCATAACACACCCTCCTTTTTTAAAAGAATAGTGTGTTGCGTTGATCAGTTGAACTCACACCACAAATAAGACAAATGGAACCAAAAACTTTGCTCAACTTTGGTAAAGTAAAAAGAGTTTTACCCTACCCAAAACCTGCCACTGAAGGCTAAGATTTACTTGGTCTAATTGTCTTGATTTTGCATCAAGCCTTTTTCTCTAAGGTAAATTTTGAACTATATAAATACTTAGAAAGCACTTGCAAATACGTAAGCGCTATTCGCTCTAAAAATTTCATGACCAAATGATTAAGACATGATTAAGACATGATTACATAATAATTTATATGATGAAGCTTGTTCAGTTGCTCTCTAGATGTTTTTGTATAGTCTTTGTTTTTGTATAGTCTTTGTTTATCTATAACCCTGTGATGACTATATACAAAACTTGTCCTTCAGGTTTCTTATTGGTAAAAACCTGTACATTTGGTACTTTATCTTCAATTGTTTCGCCCATTCTAAAGCTCTCTTTTTTCAGTGAAAACACCTACCTGTAGTGCATATGACGGCCGAACCAAAGAGTCTCTTGAGGTTGTTTTTGGGATTGGATTTGCCATAGTTGTGGTTTTGATAAGAACATCTGTATTGACTAGAAATTCAAAGGAGAAGTCATCACTATTTACCCATGGATCTAGATAATAATCGATATATGAATTGGTTGTTAATACGACCCTAAGTAACAAAATAGTATGAGTTAATGATTTTTTAACCAACTTATAATCAGAGCTTGGGGTCTGCCCCTGAGGCTTTTATATCGACAGACATAAAATAAAACAGAACAAATAAAGCCGAAGAACATTCTTAAATTAAAATACGAATTAATGGCATGCATATAGAGTAATTATACCTCTTACTTTGTATTGTAATATTTATACCCACCTTTAATATGTTGCAAGTTATTTCTGACATTTGGGGATTGTTGAAAACAATATGCAAAGTTTATTATTAAACCTTCGTTTAAAGTACAAGTTTTGGTTATTGAATGGTGTGTCATTTACCATTGTTTGTGTTGTAGTCCTCTGTTCAGTTTGGATTAACCACCAAACTATACTTGATGCAAAACATAGTGATAACAAGGTAGTCGTTGACACTTTAGAGCAAGCATTAACTCAAGTTGATTTTGCTCAGCAAGTAAAACTGGTTGAATCTAGCCAACATTTAATTCTGCTAGACCAGCGCACTCATCAAATCTATCAAGGTGAACAAGTTTCATCTTTAATCAGTCCTGACGTGCTAAAAAAGAACTTGGTGTCATCTGCTCGTTATGTACTTCTTGAAGAAAGTTTGTTTTCTTCTAAACCTGATATTTTGATCAATAAACAACAGTGGCAGAACGGTTCAACAGTTGCGCGTGTCATTTCAAGCCCTTCATTCATGCAAATTTTACTAGCTCAAGCGCCTAGTTTTGCCGTTGTTATTTTGATACTAATGTTTATATTACTTATATGTTCCCAATTCTTAATTAGCTTTTTCGAACGTCATATCAATACGCTTAAAGTCGTGATGTTACATGTTCGTGAAAAGGGTGACCTAACCGCACGAGTCAACATTGACTGTTTAGATGAAGTGGGAGAAATGGCAGAAGCATTTAATGCCATGCAAGCAAACTATCAGAATACTATGACCAAACTATCTGAAACAGCGGGTTTATTACGTCATTCTGCGGACGATTTACGACAAGGCGCTCAACGAACAGAACAGGATATGTCGGCTCAGCAAATCAACACCAATGCGATATTCTTATCTATTGAACAAATGACACAAGTCGCGCAAGAAGTTGCTCATAATGCCACAGATATGCAACAAGAATCAGAATCTGCGGCAGCTATCACCGCTTCAGGTGAAATTGAAGTTCAACAAAGTAAAACAATTATCAACACCTTGAGCGAGGAAATTCGTAAGGCATCTAGTTTAATTGAACAGCTTCAAGAAGATACAACGCGAATTG
>ENA-OSET01002426-OSET01002426.1-sediment-metagenome-genome-assembly--contig:-NODE-2426-length-18077-cov-39.222167_pt1 | contig 18077 bp, 11 predicted proteins | sample MGYA00237882_ERZ534229 | MGnify/ENA primary metagenome ERZ534229 (study PRJEB26408, sample SAMN06266212) | sediment metagenome | isolation source: Hudson Canyon methane seep mesocosm | place... | reverse complement strand
TAGTTTATGCGAGAACTTAAGGTTTACATTATAGTGAGCAGTATTCTGTAAGTAACACAAGTGCATTGTGTTACTTAGAAATGTTAGTTGGTGACTCACTCTCAAGTGATATGGTGGCTATCCATAAGAAACAGGTTGCAGTACCGTATGATAACCTGACCTTATTCCACAGCATAAAGCTAAAGAAACGTAACCCCTAAAATCTTCGCATAACGGAGATTATATTCAATAGTGATTATGTACCTTAGACCCTATAAATTTCCCCCATTCGCTCAGCGACACTCTTAAACCTGTCACGCAGTGCAATAGGCTCTATGACTTCGACATTATCGCCAAAACTGAGTAACCACCACTTGAGTTCTAGTGTTTCTAATATAGTGGCTTCTAGTAGCACACGTTCATCCTGTTGAGGCATGAGTATTTGATCATCACTTAATGGAGTTTCGGCTAAATGCCAAGCGATGTTCTTTTCAAATAAAGCTTTTAATCTAATCGGCTCTTGAGTCGTCGGATATGAAAACTGGTGCTGTTCTTTGGTGTACTCTTGTAAATTAAAGGCTGTATTTTCTCGATAAGGCTCTGTAGAAGGTTCTGCGGTAATAAACCGATGCAAAGCAAATTGTTTTATATCTTGATAATCCCATAAGGTGCAGACTAAATACAGCACTCCCATGCGGCTCACTATCCCTAGCGGGTGCATGAGGTAATCTTTTGCTATCTCGCTATTTCTTGTTTGATAGCTAGCATTAATCACTGTTTCATTCAGCAAGGCTTGATAAATAACGTGCTGTAGCTCTGGCTTAATAACAGGCTTATGTAACACAGGACCTTTTTCAATCACCTCTACTTTTTTATGCCATGACTTTAAAGCTGATGTGGATTGAGAGCCTAAAATCTCTTTTGCACGATTAAAATAGGGCAACATTAGATTTAACGTGGCTTCTGGTAGCAAAGGCGTTAGATAAGACTCTGCCATTTCAAAGACCAGCGCTGTGACAGGTTCCATCCCTGGTAAATCTTGAATAACGGCTTGCTCTATCCAAAACCAATAATTCTTTCTGCCTTCCGTTTCACTATTTAAGGGAAATGTGGAGCATAATTTAATCAAATCTCGCTGAATGGTGCGCGTATCAACCTCATAGCCTTCGCCTAGCAATATACCTTTTAATTCTGGTACGCTGATTTTTCTAGGGTATCTAGGCACGCGGGAAAGCATTAACCATTGGCGATATAAAGTATCAACGGATCGGGTCATGATTAAATGCCTCAGGAAAGAATTAAAAAAGATCAACTATAGGGCATTTTAAGTCGTATAGCTATGATAGCTAAATAATTTAAATATGAGCTGTAAACCCAATAGGGCGGTGATGAGGGATTGTTTTAAAGCTGATTTCCTCCTCTAATGATTGAATAAAAAGTTCAACATTATCGGATTCGTCTAATACACGTAGTTTTCTTTTTACAGCAGAAAAATCCCCTGGCGTTAAATGAGTGATGGCAGCTAATTTTTTTATAAGCATTTTTTGTGTTGTGGAGCTAAGCTTCATCCAAGGGCTACTTATACTCCCTTGTAGCATAAGTAGCCCTTGCTCGGTATTGAGATAAGAAAATTCCAATTTAATATCAAATCGTCTTAACGCAGCACTGTCTAAATTATGCATTAAATTGGTTGAGCATATAAAAATTCCTGAGAAACTTTCCATCTGCACTAATAATTCATTGACTTGGGATGTTTCCCATCCATGATTATGCTCACGTCTATCGCGTAAAAAGCTATCAGCCTCATCCAATAGAAGAATACTTTTTTCATCTGATGCTTGTTGAAACATGCGGGCAATATTTTTCTCTGTATTGCCAACATAACAGTCAACAATATCAGAGGCACGCTTTGATATTAAAGGGATATTAAGATAATTAGATAAGTATTGTGAATAAGCGCTTTTCCCTGTTCCTGGTGGGCCGTATAAACAAAGTCGGCCTTCATTGGTGTTTTTCAAACCTGAAGCTATTTTCTCTAAATTAAATGAGCTATTGATTAGCTTAGGATCATAAAAATCAGTAGATGCAAGTGGTGATGCTTGATACTTATGCCCCATTGCTTTTAGAGTATTACCTATAATGCCCTCAATGTTTTTTTCAACTAAGGCAGGATCTGAATTACCTATAATAGAATTAACCTGAGCAGCCCTAGCAATAATAGCTGGTGGGAGACTATCTAAATGAGACATTCGATCAATCCACGGCTCACTGACAGAATTATCTTTAAGTGCATCAGTTAATACTTGTTTTCTAACTGAATGGGGGGGAACAGGTAATTCAAAAATCAAATCAAACCGTCGCAAAAAAGCATCATTGATTGTACTTATATCGTTAGATACCCAGAAAGTTGGTACCGTATTATTTTCAAGTAATTGGTTAATCCACCCCTTACTTGATTGAGGTGAAAACCTAGCGCGTCCTAAACTATACGGTGACTCAGATTGAAATAAATCTTCAATTTCATCAAATAAAATACATTTATTCTGTCCCTTATTTAACAGTACTTGGGCCAATTGACAGGCTGTAACACGGTCTTTACCTGATAAAATATCACCCTCAGAATCTTCTACGCTTATTTCATAAAGCTTAATATTAATTTCCTCAGTAAGTGTCCGTATCCATTGTGTTTTCCCCGTGCCAGGAGGTCCATAGATTAATACATTAGAGCCCTGTTTTTCTTTAAGACAGACAGCCTGAATATATTTAGATAAATTATTGTAATCTTCTTGTATATGAAGGTAGTGAGCAGAGGATAACTTGGCTGAAGGGGCTAAAACAATATAATCAGAAAATAGGCCATCAATGTTTTCGTGGTCGTTTTCTAAAGCACCGCATATACCTGACAGTAAATCAAATTTTCGATCTATATTGCATGCATCAGAATCAATCTTTAATAAGCCCGTTTTATGGAGCACACTATCCTTTTTTAATGCGCGACCAATTTCTTTAAGTGGGGTGTTTAGTACATGGGATAAAAATGAATAAAAGAAGCGGTTAGTGACTGATCCATATAAGTCAAAACAATTACCAAAACTTGAATCCAGTTCTAATAAAGTAGCAAATAAGATGATTTCTGTTTCAACGGGAGTTAAACCGAACTGTTTATTTACTTGTAATAAATTAGTAAATAAAGCCCCCGTTCGATCAACCTTGGTGCTTGCTATATTTTTAGATAGTTGTTTTATTTTACTCAATAAAATAGAGGGATTACTATCCTCAATATCACTTTCATCGATATTGATTAGAGCAAAAAAAAGATTATCCTGATGTCTATCCTTTGAGAATAGCTTTGCACCGTTACAAAAAAGTATACTTCGACTTAGCCAGCATTTCTTTAATTGCCAAATACAAGCATCGGAAGATGATAAATTCTCTTCATCATTTACTAGGTGTGTAACAGTAGTACGAGTTCGTGAACGTCGTGACTTGGCCATAATAACCTCTAGGATTTTGGTAGTGGGATGGTTTATTATGAAGAACTAATGCGACACATTAAGTCATATGTAAAAATTAAACTGAGATGAATTACACGGTGCAAGATAGGATTAATTTAGAATAAAAATCAATGTACGGCATAATAGGTCGTATGGATGAATAAAATATTAGTCTGATACTAATAACAATAAGGTGTAATCCTGATGAAGAGTAATTTTTATGCATTTTTAACGCGCTTGCGCTGGATAAAGCGTTGGGGCTTAAAGCGGAATGCCTATGAAGAAAATGTCATGGAGCATTCTTGGGAAGTTGCAACCATAGCGCATGCACTCGCTCTTATTAAAAATCGTAAATTTAACGGGACTGTTGATGCTAACGAAATTGCCGTGGCGGCTTTGTATCATGATGTCACAGAAGTAATTACAGGTGATTTACCAACCCCAATAAAATACCACTCTGAACCTATTAATCAGGCATATAAGACGATAGAAAAACAGACGCGAGATGAACTCTTAAATATATTACCTGAAGAATTACAACATGATTACCTCGCATTGATCCATGACGAATTACAGCCTGAAGTTAATCAACAAATCATTAAAGCGGCCGATAAGATTTCTGCTTATCTAAAGTGTCAGTCTGAATTGAGAGCAGGTAATTTAGAGTTTGAAACGGCAGCAAAACAAATTAATTTGGTGATTGAACAAATTGATACACCGGAAGTGAAATATTTTATGCAAGTATTTGCTCCTAGCTGCGGGCTTTCTTTGGATGTATTAATGGAAAAAACAGCGAATATTGTTTTAGATAGTAAGGCTTAATCACAACCGAATTTAACAATAAAAGTGTGATTAAATATCAAACCAATACTGAACCTAGAGTAGATAACAGCTCATAATTAAGGATATTATTAATGTATAAGTCAGCACAACAGATTATCTATTCCGCATCGGACCTTATTGTCTATATGCAATCTCCTTTTGCTTCTTGGATGGCTAGGCAGAAAATTGAAAACCCTGATGCACTGGTTGGCATAGAAAAAGATCAAGATGAAATGATGGGCTTGTTGGCTGATAAAGGTAATACTCATGAAAAAGATTTTTTAACTCACTTAATTGAAGAGCAAGGTGCTGATAATGTCGCCGTTATATCTGATGATCGGCGCATAGCAGCAGGAGCTACTCAAGACGCGATGCAAAAAGGTTATCCGTATATCTTTCAGGCTTATTTACAGAGAGATAATTTTTCAGGATTTGCTGATTTTTTGATACGCCGAGAGGGTAAATCTAATTTAGGCGATTATTATTACGAAGCGTGGGATACCAAGCTATCTCTATCAGTAAAACCTTATTTTTTAATTCAATTATGCTGCTATAGCTGGATGTTAGAGCTTATTCAGGGCGTGCGCCCAGAAGAAGCCGTCGTTGTATTAGGCAATAAAGAGGAGCAGCGGTTTCGTATAGCCGCTTATGACAGTTATTTCCAAAGTTTAAAACAACAATTTATTACAGTACAGCAGGACTTCACGGGAGATCAAGCTACTTTGCCCGATCCTGCCTTATGTACTAATCATGGCGCATGGGGAAGCTATGCTAAACATCTACTGGAGCAATCTGATAGTTTGGCGTTAGTGGCTAATATGCGTATCACACAGATAAAGAAATTGCGTTCTGTGGGTATAAGCACCTTATCTGCATTGGCGACGACCACGAAATCGCATATTAAAGGTATGACACCTGAAACGTTTGATGAAATCAAAGCACAGGCGGCTATACAACTAGAATCAAGAGGCTTAGAGACGCCAAAATTCAAAGTTTTAATAGAAGATAATGGCAAAGGTTTATCAGCTTTACCCCCAGCCTCACCCTTAGATATATTTTTTGATATAGAAGGACACCCCTTAGAAGAAGGTGGCTTAGAATATTTATGGGGGGTGAGTTACCATGATAAACAAGCAGCACAAGGTAAGGAATATGCCTTCAAAGATTGGTGGGGGCATAACCAAGAGCAAGAAAAACAAGCTTTTGAAGGCTTTATTGATTGGTCTTATCAACGCTGGAAGCAAGATGCAGCACTGCATATTTATCACTATGCAAGTTATGAAATTACAGCAATCCGTAAACTATCAATACGGTATCAAACACGGTTATTGGAAACCGCTGAACTATTAAAGCATCATGTCTTTATTGATTTGTATAAGCTTGTTAAAGGCGGCCTATTAATTGGTGAGCCAAAGTATTCAATCAAAAATGTTGAGCATCTTTATCGAGGAAAACGAACCACCGATGTGGAAAATGGTAGTGAATCTATCGTTTTTTATGAGCATTGGCGAGAAAATGGCGGCGTAGAGCAGTGGTCTCAACATGATAATGGACATAAAAGCTGGTTAGCTGAACCTGATAAATTTGATTGGCCTGCATGGCCCGATCTAAACGATATTAGGGATTACAATATTGATGATTGTGAATCAACCTTAGAGCTAGTGGACTGGTTAAGAAAACAGCAAAGCCAATCAGCTATTCAGTATAGTGCGCCAATAGAAGATGATAGTCAGGAAGACCTTGAAAAAACTGAACGACAATTAAGAAATGCAAAAAAACGTCAAGCATTAGTTGATAGACAACAGGCATTAATCACACGATTTGAGTCAGATGAACAACTAAAAAATGACCCTAAAGCAGAGCTATTAATCTCCTTACTACACTTCTATGATCGCGAAAGAAAACCACAAATATGGGCGTATTTTGATCGCTTAGAAAAGACAGAAGACGAATTATTTGATGATGATACCGTGGTGCAAGATATAAGCATTGTGGAAACAGAATTAGAAGATAATAAATTACACTGTACTGCGACGTATCACCGAGAACAACCTATTCGCACGGATAAAATCAGCTCTGCGACACTACAGGGCAGTGAAGCCAAAGTAAGCAACATTAAATTCTCAGACCTTAACGAACAGCAAGGTGAAATTAGTTTCACGATCAAAACGGAAAGTGAAGAAGCATTACAGCAATCACCTTTAACTTTATTTGGCGATGAAACCTATATTAATACCGAAACCTTAGAAAATAGATTATGCGGTATTGCCGAGCAGTATTTTGATGCAGGTGAATTAAGCGGAGCGGTAGAAACGCTTTTAAACCAATCTAAACCAAACTTTAAAGGCACAACTAACCCGCTACCTATTACTAGAACACGGTACCCAAACGACCAAAATTACCTGAATGCCATCATTGAGGCAATAAAAGAAATGGATCACACTTGCTTGTGTATTCAAGGACCGCCAGGTGCAGGAAAAACGTTTACCGCAAGCCATGTCATTAGTGCATTAATACAGCAAGGGAAACGTATTGGTATTATGTCTAATAGCCATGCCGCTATTATGAATTTATTAGAATCGGTCATTAAAGAAAAGCCCAATACAGAGATGGCTAAAATCGGTGGTTTTGGTAATAACCAAGATAAATTCAAGGTGTTCATTGAAGAAAAAGGCTTTAAAAAACTCTATTACCGAACATCAATGAAATTCACAGGGAAACAGCCCTATGAACATTTCCAGGTTGTAGGGGCAACAGCCTATGCTTTTGCCAATGAAGTCGCCTATGAAACCCCCTTAGATTATTTGTTTGTCGATGAAGCCAGCCAAGTTGCATTAGCCAATTTAATGGCTGTTTCAGGTGCGACTAAAAACATAATCTTAATGGGTGATCAAATGCAATTAGAGCAGCCCATTCAAGGATCGCACCCTGGCGATTCTGGTGCGGCAGCTTTAGAATTTATGTTGAAAGAACACTCGGTTATTCCAGAGGATAAAGGGGTATTCTTAGAACGTACTTACCGTATGCACCCTAATGTATGTCAGCCATTATCTGAGATTGTTTACGAAGGAAAATTACACACAGATGACGCTAATAAACACCAAGCCATTACCTTAGCGCAACCAAAAATAATCACACATAGCAATGGCATTCTCAGTATTACTGTTAATCACGAAGGTAATACCCAAAGCAGTGAAGAAGAAGTCATTGTTATACAGCAACTAATAAATGAATTAAAAACGGGCACCTTTACCAATAAAAAAGGGGAAGAATCGCCTATTACAGAGAAAGATATCCTCATCGTAGCCCCTTACAATATGCAGGTGAACTTACTAAAAGAAAAGCTCACTGGTGATTTAAAAATAGGCACCATTGATAAATTTCAAGGGCAAGAAGCTCCCGTTGTTATTATTTCTATGGCTGTCAGTGATGTAGCTGAATCGAGCCGAGGTTTAGATTTTGTATTTGATATAAACCGACTGAATGTGGCAGTATCACGAGCTCAGGCACTGGCTATTATTGTGGCTAATGAAGGGCTTGAGCAGTGCCATGTGAATAGTTTGGGGCAGATGGAGCGGGTTGGATTTTTTGTTAAATTAAAATATTGTTAATGATGCTGCGCGAAGTTAGATTATAAAAATAGTTTATTACAAGGGAAATAATTAATGAGTAACTTGAAAAATGAGTGGGACAACTTTAAAAGTGATTGGGATAAAGATAAGGGTCAGTATTTATCGTTTAAAGAAACATTCTCATTAGATAAATTGAAGGGTATGAAGCTGGAAGAATACACTGCATTAAAAGATGGCGATAAAGATGGCGAGTATTTTACGTACTGGCTGGAGCGAGGCACGGAGGCTTATGGTAAATTCAGAACGGGCAGTTCATATGCTTATGGCATTTATAAAGTTAATCCAGACAATATACCAAAGAATATTGATGTTTCAAAATGGAACAAGGATGCTCCAACTGGATACCGTACTGGTGTGATACGTTCAAATAAAAAGGATGAGTTCATAACAGGAGAACCTGCAACTGACTATTTTGAAAATAATGTAAGACCAAAATTAATCGAGCTTGCTGAATTTAAAGATATAGACGATTTAAAACCACTTGAAATTAATTATTGCCGAAAAATTGCTTACTTGTATAACCCTGATAGGTTGATACCTATTTATAAAGGTGATGTGATTAGGGCTATTGCTAAATTTTTTGATGTAAATATTGATGGTGCGAAAAGTTCTTACAAAGCTACGGAATCTATTTTAACTAAAATAAATGAGGTTTTTGAGTTAAACATAACACCCGCCAATGGTTTTGAAATTACTCAAAAATTAGGATCTTTCTTATGGGAGTATTTTGGTAAGTCCTTCCCGCTGGACTCTAAAAATATGATTTTACATGGTGCTCCAGGTACAGGTAAGACTTATGCAGTGGAAAATGGAATTAAAGAGAAACTGAGGATTGAAGTAGGAGAAAAACATGATGAATATTACACCTTACAACAGTTCCATCCATCATTTGGTTATGAAGAATTTATAGATGGTGTTAAACCCGATGGGATAGAAAAAAATGGGCAAATGCGTTTTAAGTTAGTTAATGGTGTCTTTAAAAAAATGTGTATTAAAGCGGCTAAAGAGCTAGAGAAACCTACAGGTAAGTTGAAAGGAACAGTTAGGGAGCCAAGGAGCTTTTATTTTGTAGCCGATGAAATAAATCGAGCTGAACTTTCTCGTGTTTTTGGTGAGGTATTACTTTGTTTGGAAGAAGATAAACGCCTAGCGTACAAAAATGGAAAATGGGAAGGAACAAAAGTAGAAACCTTAAATTCAGCTTTATGGGAAGAGGGTGATGCTGTAATTACAGTAAATGGAAAACAGTATTTCGGTGTCCCTGAAAACATATACTTCATAGGAACGATGAATGATATTGACCGTAGCGTAGACAGTTTCGATATGGCATTGCGTCGGCGTTTCTTATGGAAGCATTACCAATGCGATTATAGAGTTATTGCTGAGCATGATAGCTATGAAGATATTAATGAGAATGTTCTCAAGAAATATATTACTATTTGTGAAAATTTAAATAGCTATATTATGGGGAAATCAGGATTTGATTTGGGTGAGTCATTCCAATTAGGGCATTCTTATTTCTTAAAACCTAAGAAGCTAAACAAATCTCAAATAAATGAAACTTGGGAAAATCACATCAAGCCTCTTCTCAGGGAGTACTTGCGCTCTTCAGTCCCGTTTGGTGAGATTGAGCAACATCTAAAAAAAGCTCAAAATATTTTTAAATTGAAAGGCTAGCTCGAATGATTTTTGTTGATGATAATAGCCTAAAAAAAAGTATTGGCGACTTAAAAAATCAGGAGTTAAGGAATTATGCAACTGCAGGCATTACAGTAAGTTTAAAAGACTTTATTGAAAAGCCTCAATTTCAATTCCTCTCATTTATCAATAATGAAGAGAAGCGAGCCTTAAAGTCTTCTGCAGAAGACCTTGTATTCAATTGTTATGGTGAGAATGCAGATTATTTTGTAGATACTGGCAATTACATCGGAAAAATTCTATGGAAGGTCGGAAAGAAACATTTTGACGTGGAAATAGGCTCTCGTTTTTCAAGCATTTTTTTACAGCGAATGATGAATTCTGCCAATGATATTTATTGGGATGATTTCGATGATACAAAGTCTGAAGAAAGCAAAGATAATACTGCTCAATTTATACTTCACTATTTGTTTGTTCAGGCATTAGAAAAAGCCTACCTACTTGGTTTGCCGCGAACTTATCAATCAGTGGAGCATCATGAGTCCAGCGTGAAAGGTAGAATTGATATAAACAAATTCATTCGTCAGGATATTCCATTTAAAGGTAAAGTTTCGTCTATTTCACGCGAGCAGTTAGAAATACCTGAAATTGTTGATGTGTTGTATAAGGCTGTCTCGATAGCAACTAAATCTGAAAATAACACTTTAAAAAGTAGAGTCAATCATATTGTTCCACATTTGAAACAAGCCAGAACCACCCATTACGTATCCAGCCAAACAATTTATAAAGCAAAAACTAGCAAAGCATTAGACAACCCTATGTTTTCTTCTTACAAAATAGTGTTGAACTTGGCTGAGATGGTTATTAATCAACAAGGGTTGAGAGAGCGTGAGGATGCAAATGAACAGGGCTTTGGATTCCTAATTAATGTAGCTGAATTATTTGAAATTTATATTACTAAATTATTGCAAAAAGAGTTTCCTGATTGGGATGTATCGTCGCCTAAGCTTACAGTGTATGAAAAGACCTTTTTCAAGAGAAAAATAATTCCTGATATTGTAATGGAAAAGAAAAATAGTAACGATATTATGGTTTTTGACACCAAATATAAGCGCATGAACTTCACTGGGCGTAGAGCTTCAAGTATGGGAGATGTGGACAGAAATGATTTTTTTCAAATTCATACTTACATGAGCTATTACCTACCAACGCATAATGTTTTAGCTGTAGGGCTTTTATATCCACTTTCGGGGGAATATAAAAAAGAAGAGTGCGTTTCAGAAGAAGCGCTGGGGGATCAAAAGACGTTATTTGTTATTGACGGTATTGAGTTAAAAGACCTTGAAACAGGATTTAAGGATTATAACGTTTTGATGAGTGATCTTATTTTGAAAGAACAGCGTTTTATTGGAAGGGTGAAAGATATGATTAAGCAAGGTCTTGAGAAGAGAAATAGATGAGGCTCTTTAAACTAATGCGTCCCTACCTGTCGCATTCTTAATTTATTATGTCCTTATCAGGTAAGGAACTAGAAATGAACAGAGAAAAAGAAGAGAAACGTAAATTTCAAGAAGGCCGTAAGACTACACCTGCTGACAAATGATGCATATTAGCTTGCATCTCCTCCAGTCGAAGCGACAACTAAAGCCTTACAAGGCGAACCTTAATCAGTTTTTAGTGAGGGAAGAGAAAAATTACTTTACGCTATTTTACAAATATTTAGAGGCCTTATGAATAATGACTTAATAATTTACCTGCATGGATTTAGAAGTTCTGAAGAAAGTAGTAAGTTCAATATACTAAAACAAATGTTCCCTGAAGAAAAGGTGATTTCCCTTGAATATAGCCCTCATATTCCAAAATTAGCAGAAGCACAAATATCAAAAGTTATAACCGACCATTATCATGAATACGATATTGTTGTGATAGGAACTTCGCTTGGGGGCTTCTGGGCTAGATGGGCTGCTAAGCAGTTCTACGTTAAAAGTATATTAATTAACCCTTCATTACACCCAGACAAAACGTTATCAGTGGGCACATTCCCTTGCCATCACGATACTACTAAAAAGATTGAAGTGATGGCAAAAGACTTAACTTCCTTTGTTGATTATAAAGTTGACCGAAATAGTGAAACGCATGCAGTCGTACTTCTTTCGATGGATGATGAGGTCATTAATGCAAAGGCCACAAAAGAAGAGCTTAAAGGTGTACACAGTGTTACTTGTTTTGATAGCGGTGGTCATCGATTTAACCAGTTTAAAGAAATAGAAAATATTATTAGGCAGGTAGTGAATTCATTCGCTCCATCAGGGGTAACTAATGATTAAACTTTGTTAATAAGTGTTACTTATTTTTTACTTGGATAGCTTAAAAATATTCAGTAGACTTGCTGGTTATCATCACCACATTATTTTGTCCCATCAAGTATATATTGTGGGACAAAATACACTTGCCATAGAATGCAGCGTTCAGCCGTTCTGTTTTATGCCTCGTTGAATATAACCGTAGTTTCAAAAAGACTAAAGCAAGAGGACCCGAAGCCTTAATAAAGTGGGTACTTTGCTTGGCAGGTAACTAGGTAACACCCTTGTAAACAGTGGTGTTCAAGCCGAGAATGACCATTTATGACAAAATGGTTGAGCTTAATAAGTTTTCTTTTTGAAAAATAAGGTAGCTCTGCATGTCCTTATATTAAAAGGGCTGTATAGCATTAAGCGAATAATATGCCGTTTATGAAAAATACCCCATAATGGGGTTTATATGTCAAATTCTGCGTCAAGCCCCTGCAACTCCTTCAGATTGAACACTGTTTTTACGACGGAATCCTAGAAATCCGGCTAATCCAGAGCCCATAAGCCAGATTGCGGGAGGGAGGGGGACTTCAGATTGTCCTGAAGAAAGTGCAATAGAAACTCCATCACTTAATGCTAATAATTCAATCTTATTGCCGTTAAATCGTGTCAAAAAATCAAAATCCGGTTCCAATCCAAGAATAAAAAAATCAAGTAATCCAAGGTCAGTGATTAATAAATCAGCAGTTATAAAGCTAAAAATATCACCAGATTTTGGTGAAAAATCATCAATAAAGCTAAGATTTATAGTTGAATTTTCTAGTAATGAGGCATTCCCATGAACAATCAATTGGTCAAAATCATTTTCTCCGTACCCCTGAAATTCAAATAGCATGCTTCCTGTGCTAGTCAAAGTGAAATCGCCATTCACAGTTAGAATGCCAGGTGAATTACCTGGAGAAACCTCACCTGAAACTATAACATCTGAATTTATAGTCCCACTTCCCGCAAGAACTCCAGCCTCTATCAATACTTGATCGGCATTAAGTACCCCATTAACATTTGTTAGTCCGGCAGTCTGTGTATAGATGCCAGATTTATTTAGCTGACTATCTTTATCGATAATAACTTGTCCTGACGTTTTAAATGGGTCATTAGTGATAGCTAGCTTCCCTCCATTTATCGCGGTCAAGGTTCCTTGATTATCTATCCCATTCACATTTGTATCAATCGTTAGCGTGGCACCATCCGCAGCAATCACGCCTTTTTTGTTGGTAATAGACAGTGAATCATCACCTAAGTAGTTTTGATCGCCTTGTGTAGCCTGGATCCTATTACCATCATTGATCAGGTTCTCCGACCCAATTGCACCGATTATTTTAGCTGTACCACCCCGCGATGCGTTATGTGACTTGAGGTCTATCACCCCAGTTCCTGCCAGCGTTGTTGTAGCCGAGCTAGCGATCAATAATGTATCGCTACCTATTTGATGGCGAGTATAGGGAACATTATAAATGGTTGTACCTTCTAAATTAAGCTGCCCCTTATTCGTTAAGGTGCCTTCAATTCTTGTTTTAGTTTGTGCAGATTGACGATAATACTCTGAAGTCCACAGAGGTTCATACGTTTTATTCTTTTGAGTATAGTCACCTGCAAGAGTAATATCTCGGAGAGTCAAGTCACCAGAATTAGACACATTACCTTGAAGTAAGCCATCAGTGACTGAGTTCGTTCCACTAAAATCGATTTTACCCGTTGGTGAACTGACTATGCTGCCTCCAGTATTGGTAATTTGCATGTCTTGAAAAGAAACACTCGCTGTATCCTGCGCTGAAACACCTTCTTTATTATTAGCATTATTTAACGTCCCATCTTGAATCTTTAAGTGGCCTCCATTGAGTGCCGTTAAAGTGCCTTTATTATCTATTCCCTTCGTATTTGGATCAATCGTCAGTGTAGTGCCATTAGCAGCAATAGTACCTTTGTTAATTATTTGTAGAGAATTATTCCCGACATTTCCTGTGCCATGAAGCTCAATATCATTAAGAACTAGCACATCACCATATGGGTTCCCAGCACCAGAAATAGTCCCGTTAATTAAATTTATAGTTTCATATTGGCTTGTAGGAATTAAATTAGAAAAATTTACTTCACCGTCAATTTTAAGTTCACCTAGCACTGACACATGGCCATTGGACATATCGATGGAACTCGTAACCGGATCACGATTACCTTGCGAATCATAAGTGTTTTTTAAGCTTAACTGAAGTGATGCACCAGTTGAAATCTCAATCGTACTTCCTAATTCAATGCTATTCGCACTTAGAATATTGTTTCCTGATTTTACTAATAATTCTGAGCCATGAGCGCTTTGTATATAATCATCAACATCAATTGTGCCACCATTCATATTAATTGTTGTTTGATTAATAATATCTCCAGTTTTAACTTTACCTAAATCAGTCGGATCATAACCTAATAAACTGCCTTCAATATTCACTATGCCATCACGAAAAATAGCTTGTCCATCCATTTCTGATTGGGGTTCGTTAATACTTGATTGTGTATTGTAAAAATCAGTTACAGAAAGCACTCCACTATTTAGAATATTTAAATTCGCAGTGAACGAATTTAGGTTAATGCTATTCGCAACTGGGACTGTACGATATACATCAACAGAATAGCGGTAGTTTTCTGGATCTGGGGCCGTGTATTCGCCCCCAGTTACCTTAGCAGTAGCAAATTTTATAAGTTCAGCCCCAATTTGTAATTTGTCGGGGAAATCAGGTAATAGCCATGCAATCTTAAAATCATCACCTGAAACAGGTAAAACTTGGTTGGATGATGGTACTTGTTCTCTATCTTGATAAGAACCATCAGAAGAAACATCAAAGACATTTGTACTTGATGAGTTGAGTATGTTGAGCATTAGCTCATCATTTTGAAATGCAGGAAGCCTATACCAATGAGAGTGTAAGGTGGATGGCGTATCAAATACAGGTTCAGTCGCCACCCATTTGCCACCATTTTTAGGAGAAAATAGCGCGCTAACTACATCTTCACCTCCACCTCCAACAACATCCCTGAGATATCTTTCGGCGTCAAAATCATAAATTGATGGCCCCCAATATAGATTATCTGAAAACACCTTTGACGGAAGTAATATAAAGAGTAATAAACAAAATACTAAGGAGATTTTATTTTTTTTATGCATGATTCTTTCTTGTTTTGTAGATTATAAGTAGAGTGTATATTCGCCCTCTATTTGAGCGCGAGTATAGGGAACATTATAAATAGTTGTTCCTTCTAAATTAAGCTGCCCCTTATTCGTTAAGGTGCCTTCAATTCTTGTTTTAGTTTGTGCAGATTGACGATAATACTCTGAAGTCCACAGAGGTTCATACGTTTTATTCTTTTGAGTATAGTCACCTGCAAGAGTAATATCTCGGAGAGTCAAGTCACCAGAATTAGACACATTACCTTGAAGTAAGCCATCAGTGACTGAGTTCGTTCCACTAAAATCGATTTTACCCGTTGGTGAACTGACTATGCTGCCTCCAGTATTGGTAATTTGCATGTCTTGAAAAGAAACACTCGCTGTATCCTGCGCTGAAACACCTTCTTTATTATTAGCATTATTTAACGTCCCATCTTGAATCTTTAAGTGGCCTCCATTGAGTGCCGTTAAAGTGCCTTTATTATCTATTCCCTTCGTATTTGGATCAATCGTCAGTGTAGTGCCATTAGCAGCAATAGTACCTTTGTTAATTATTTGTAGAGAATTATTCCCGACATTTCCTGTGCCATGAAGCTCAATATCATTAAGAACTAGCACATCACCATATGGGTTCCCAGCACCAGAAATAGTCCCGTTAATTAAATTTATAGTTTCATATTGGCTTGTAGGAATTAAATTAGAAAAATTTACTTCACCGTCAATTTTAAGTTCACCTAGCACTGACACATGGCCATTGGACATATCGATGGAACTCGTAACCGGATCACGATTACCTTGCGAATCATAAGTGTTTTTTAAGCTTAACTGAAGTGATGCACCAGTTGAAATCTCAATCGTACTTCCTAATTCAATGCTATTCGCACTTAGAATATTGTTTCCTGATTTTACTAATAATTCTGAGCCATGAGCGCTTTGTATATAATCATCAACATCAATTGTGCCACCATTCATATTAATTGTTGTTTGATTAATAATATCTCCAGTTTTAACTTTACCTAAATCAGTCGGATCATAACCTAATAAACTGCCTTCAATATTCACTATGCCATCACGAAAAATAGCTTGTCCATCGATTTTTGATTGGGGTTCGTTAATGCCTGATTGTGTATTATAAAAATCAGTTACAGAAAGCACTCCATTATTTAAAATATTTAAATTTACAGTAGGAGAATCTAGGTTAATGCTATTTGCAACTTTAACTGTACGATCTACAGCAATTGAATAGCGGTAGTTTTCTGGATCAGGAGGTGTGTATTCGCCCCCAGTTAACTGAGCATTAGCAAACTTTATAAGTTCAGCCCCAGTTTGTAATATGTCGTAAAAATCAGGTACTGCCCATATCATATTAAAATCATCACCTGAAACAGGTAAAGATTGCAAACTGCCAGGCACAGAAGTTCTAACTTCATAAGAACCATCTTCATAAAACTCAAAGATAGGTGTCTGTAAATTTGGGAGAAGCATTGATTCCATTAATGAATCATTTTTGGATGAAGGAACTCTATACCAATGGGAAGTTAACGGTGACTCAATATCTACTACAGGTAGCGTCGATAACCATTTACCGCCGTTTCCAGGGGATTTCAAGGGAGTTACAGTACCTATAGCCGCGCCAACATAACTTTCGCTATCAAAATCAAATAATGTTGGCCCCCAATATAAATCATCTGCAAACACCTTCGACGGAAGCAATACAAAGATCAATAAACAAGAAACTATGGAGGTTTTATTTTTTTTATTCATTATTCTTTCTTATTTTGTAGGTTATAAGTCGGTTGCATGTTCGCCCCCTATTTGAGCGCGAGTATAGGGAACATTATAAATAGTTGTTCCTTCTAAATTAAGCTGTCCATTATTCGTCAAGATGCCTTCAATTCTTGTTTTAGTTTGTGTAGATTGACGGTTTCCGCCTAAATTTAAATAATCATAACCCACATTCCGCTTTAGGGGCTCTGGCTCTGTCGCAAATATTTCACAAACCTGAGTAAGACAAAACTATGCTGCTAAAGCCATAAATTTCTTATAAGCCGGAATTTCTTTTCAGACAATTGTCTCTTTCGAATCATATGCGCCGTTTCAATTCCAAAAATAGTTGCTTTAGCGGAGTGAAATACTTTAAACCCCATCCCTGGCTTTGTTATTTTTTGATAAAGAAATGGTACAGCAGGTTAATATCAGCTAAACCTGCATAGGTTGCACCACTTTAGTCCATGACGACTTTATCTCTGTTTATACGCCTATTTTCTTAATATTTCAACTGAGTTTTTTAGTCTGGAATTAAATATACTTTACAGTTTGATCTTGTGCTTACAACCCCAAGTAACAATCACTAGAGAGTGGATGAAGTCGAGTTTTTCAAATTTTAATGGTAAATTTATAAGTTATCTTCTTAATCCATTGTTCACTACCGTACACTTTATTATGACCTTACAGCAAAGCCTTGCCTGATAAAATGAGGAAAAACTGAGGAAGTACTTTACCCTGCGCTTTAATAACTGTATTCCAAGTCAATACCTTCGCTAAAAATCACTCGGCATTCGCATGAATTTTACCAGTCTCTGCGGCTTGAAAAACCTTATTGGTTATTAACTGATGTAACGCACCCCGATGATATTTCCATTAAGGGGTTTGGTGCATAACGCGATATTTTTCGCTTAACGCGCTGTAAGCATTACAATAGGAACTATAAGAGGCCCTACGTTTTCACGAAGCCTCGCTTCACTTCTTCTCCGTAATTTACGACTGCAAAAAAGCGCCTTAAATTTTAGGTTGTTCTCGTACTGCAATTTCCAAAGCGTCAAAAAGACTAAAGCAAGAAGATCGGAAACCTTAAAAAATTCGATACTTTGCTTGGCAGGTAACTAGGTAAAACCCTTGTAAACAGTGGCGTTCAGGCCGAGAGTGACCATTTCTGACAAAATGGTTGAGCTTAATAAGTTTTCTTTTTGAAAAACAAGGGTGCTCTGTATGCTTTTATATTAAA
>ENA-OSET01002424-OSET01002424.1-sediment-metagenome-genome-assembly--contig:-NODE-2424-length-18082-cov-28.580172_pt1 | contig 18082 bp, 18 predicted proteins | sample MGYA00237882_ERZ534229 | MGnify/ENA primary metagenome ERZ534229 (study PRJEB26408, sample SAMN06266212) | sediment metagenome | isolation source: Hudson Canyon methane seep mesocosm | place... | reverse complement strand
TCAAAAAGGGTTTGGTCTAAAGTGCTGGATGCAGGCATAGGTAAAGCAGTATTAGAGGATTCATTCGCCTTATTAGACCGCTGAAATAGCGTTCTTAATTCAAGGATAGAAAACAGTTCTGCTTAATTAATTTACGGAGTTATGCATGAAAATTACGATATTGGGGTCAACTGGCTTAGTTGGAAAGGTCTTATTAGAAAAAGCTTTAGAAAGAAAGTATCAAATTAACACTCTGGTGAGGAACACAGAGAAACTAGGTGCTTTAAAAGACGACATAACCTTCATTGAGGGTGATGTTTTTGACATTGACAAACTTGAACAGGCTGTCAGTGGATCAGATATTGTATTGTCCACCGTGCCACCAAAGATGAATACTAAAGAACCAAAAAAGTACGCAAAGCTTATGGAAAATTGGATCAGCGTTTTTGAAAGAAATTCAATCAAACGGTTTATTCATATTGGGGGCGCGTTACACGGCGGTGGGGAAAATGAGAGCTGGACAATAGGAAGGAGAATGTTGAAGTTATTTTTATCTCTCTTTTGGAGGCAAGGCTTGGTGGCTAAAGAATTAGAATGGGAGGTGTTGAAAAAATCAAACATAGATTGGACTTTGGTACGACCACCTAGGGTTTCTAAAATTAAATCAACAGGGGATTTGATTGCTAATGAGAAAAGCCTTGCAGGAATGCAAATTAATGTGGAAGACTTAGCTGAATTTATTTTGGATCAAATAGATTCTGAAAAGTGGCTCAAAAAAGCGCCCTTGGTTGCATCTGAAAAAGGATGGTGAAGTACTTCAAAACGAAAACCTGTATATTTGGACGCACACACAAAACACCCAGAATGATGGAGTGGTGATATTAGAAATTTGGATCAAATCAAGAAGGTTTTTCTTAGTCCTGATAAGCAAAAATCAGGATCTAAAGAAGAAAAATCGGCATAGTAATTTAAGCCAACTTTAGGCGACAATTAGCTTGAAAAACACAGCTAAAAGATTGGTGCATAAAAAATTCAGTTCAGTTCAGTTGAACTAAGACCTTTTAACCGGGTAATATTATTACATTAAATAGACTGCTATCGGGGTAGAGCAGCCATTAAAAACAAACATATTAAGGGCTGTTCTGGCTCTTAAACTAAGTTACCTTAATGATCGCTTTTGCTCTTTTTTTCGTTAGTTATCTCAGCGCCTAATCTGGCTGAATAATCCTCAGTTCACAATACCGGTCGAGTGGCGGCAATGTGGACACGGTTGCCTCTGAGAAATCTTGTCTGCTTAAGGAACCTGAGAAGACAAGATTTTCTAATCAAATTATGGATTACCAAGTCGATTTAAAGCGATTGAATCTAGCCGTCTCATGTCTGCAATTGGCACGAAAAGGCATGTTAGTAATAACTTGAGTCACTGAGGCGCTAGGTTAGTTCATTCTCACACTGTCGTTTTCGTTTAGAGTGCTAACTAAGGTGATAAAGCAAACCATTTCTGAATACCTACAGACTGCTCGGTGAAAGTAAAAAAGTGAGGATTATGTTATTGCGTTAAAGTAGAGTGTCTTACAAAGCACCGTATCAAAATACGGTGTAGTAGGTACCCAATATAGCAATTTAAGATTTAGAGTATTTATTGATAGTACTTTCTTTATTAAATCTCTAAATGGCAATATCCATAACCAGTATTAAGCGAGCTTATTACTGGTTAATGTTTTTAAGATGTTATCGATTTGACTCAGCGGTAATATAACTGAAGCGGGTCAAATGATCATTGTTAAATTGACCGATCTTTCCCATTAATTCAGGGTTGTTATCGCGAAACTTCTGTCCGTCAGTAGCTGAATTATAGTAGATTACGACAAGCTCATCGGGTCGTTCCATGCCATAGGCATCGCGAACCCGGATGAATGCTTCAGTCATATAGTGGTGCTCAACAGATTGAGCTGAGGTGTTTAGCTTAGCTAGATCTAAATTTCGTTTTTCCGGGGATGTATTATTGTAATCACTAAGTTTGAAAATATAACTGCGGTTAGTACCGGGTTCAGTTGATGAATGCTTGGTTGACAGATTGTCATGTCCTTCTAACAACACAAAATTTTGTGTTTCATTGTTTAAGCTTTCGATCACAGGTTGCGCTGATTTTTGAGCAAGTAAACTTTGCTCGCATTTGAGTATAAAGAAGCTATTAGTTGGTGGTAGCTGAAAATTTCCTTGCCCACCAAAGTTACTTCCTTCACGCAGTACCACGCATCCCAGCGGCTTAAGCCTTCGCTCCATACTATTTATGACTTTAGTGTGCGTGTTGTTTTTAGTCTGAAACATACCAAAAAGACTAACTGGTTGTGCATGCACTGTCTGGCTTGTGATTAAATACCCCAGAAGAGAGTAGAGAATACCGATTCTTATTCTCATATTTGATTCCTTAATTAGTTGAATTTAAGTTAAATTAAACAATTTGACTGTTTGTCAGAAAAATTCTTACTTCTTTAAAGGCTATTTCTCTTAAGGACAAAATAGACAGATACTCTTCATTCGTGAATGTTTGCCTAGCCTGTTCCTGACTAGGGTATTCGATAACTAGAATCATATGTGGTGAGTCACCCTGAGCTAAGTTAGCAGTCACTTGGTATTTACTAAGTACGACCCCACCATGAGCTTCACCATTGGAGTTCGAAATGCGGGAGTACTCTTTAAACTCAGGGGTATGCATACCGTTAGGGTTAAAGGTTGCCTCAATAATAACAATCGCTTTATTGGTATCTGTCATATTCATTTCCTTCTTTTTTGTGTACAGGTTTCTATTCGGTAGCGCTATTATCCAACTTGCCAATCACAATATATAACGAGTTTTTATATTTTATATTTAAGAAAAACTTGTGGTATGGTTGGGGTGGTAATAACCAGTATTAAAGGGGAAGTTTTTGGATTTTAATAAAGCACGCACTTTCGTCGAAGTCGTTGATAGTGGCGGCATTACTCTAGCAGCAAACCGTTTGCTACGTACCCAGCAGGCAATTTCACTTCAATTGCAACAACTGGAAACTGAATTGGAATTGAATTTATTCCATCGACAAGGGCCAAAAATAACCCTAACTGAAGATGGTGAACGGCTCTATCAGCTATTCAAACCACAGTTATTAGCAATTGAAAATGCCGTTCTGGATTTAAAGTTGAGTAAACAACAGGCCAAGGGGGTAATACGCATTGGTGCTTGGATGGAGCAGGCGGTGAATTATTTACCCGAAATGATACGGATTTTCAAACAACAATATCCACTTGTGGAATTCGATTTGCTCATCGCTGAAGATATAGAAATTGAGCGAATGTTAAAGTTAAACCGCATTGATTTTGGGCTTCAGGTTTTTTGTCAGGACAAAAAACTATTCAAAGGTGAAGCCGTCTATCGCCAGTCACTAATTCCGGTCATCTCTCGCAATTTTCTAAAAGTCCATCAACAGCCCCAAAAAATAAGCGATACGCTTGATATACCACTATTGGATTACTCGGATGATTACTCCGCTTATAATCAATGGATCAAGAAAAATGCTCGCCAACTACTTCCTCAGGCGCGTAAAAAAGTCCGCGCTATAACCACGTCTAATAATGTGGTATTGAAACAATTAGTGCTTCAAGGTTTAGGATTTAGCTTCTTGCATCATGAGTCGATTCAAGCTGAGCTGGATATAGGTGAATTAATTCCATTGTTTGGTACACAAAATTATCAGAACATTTTTGTGGAACTAGAATTGTTATATAAAAGAAAATACGCACTTGGTTATGTTCATCAAGAGTTTATTGCTCTGTTGCATGGAAATAGTGCAAGCTGGATGAAATAATTGTTACTGATAATCAAGCCGAGCAGGCCGATAAACTCGCTTAAACTCAGAAAAAATACAGTATGAAAAACTGGAAATGTCCCCGCTTAATCCATGTTTATCTAAATATATTGATTGCTATTGGATGATTGAAAAAGATGATCAGGATGAACTACATACTCATTCACGACTTAATCCTGACCCTACGGCTCATTTGATTATCGCGTCCCCGAATCAAACCTTTTATTATCAAGTTGATGATGATGAAGTCTCCGGTTATGGCACACATATGATTTTACCCCATAGCCGAACTATCGTTCTCGATCACTCAAAGCCATTTACTATTGTTGGTATAAAATTCCATGTCGGAGCGCTATATTCACTAGGCTTCAAGCCCGATTTACCTTTAACTGACTTAATAACCAGCGATTCAGATTGTTTGCCGGTTGGAATAGAATTTATTGATACTACAGCTCTGTTGAATGAGGCTTCGAGCAATATTGAAGCAACATGCCGTATCCTTGACGCCTATTTGGAATCATGGGTATGTCATAGCCAAGAGGATAAGCATAGTGAGTTGGTGCGTTCTGCAATTTCTGTTTTAGAAAATAACCCGATTTCCCAAATAGGTAGAGAGTTACATTGCTCACAGAGAACTGTTGAACGTACATTTAGTAGGGTGACAGGTTTAACTCTAAAGCAGTATAAATCGATGCTTACGCTGGAAGACTTATTAACCTTTCTGTACCAAAACCAAGACATTGATTTAAATTGGAGTGAAATAGCGGCTGAGTTTGGCTTTAGTGATCAACCTCACTTCATTCGCTATCTTAAATCGGTAATCGGAGCCACCCCAGGTCAGTATATAAAGCAGCGTGACCTCACGATTGATATCTATGGTGATTTTCAATCACACGAATAAAACTGTCGTTTTTGTTCAATCTTTTCTTAGCTGTCATCGGCTAACCTTAGGTTTCGGTCGATATCACATACCCTGATAAGCTTCGAGGTAGTGATGGGCATATGAATTCCTAAAATTTTCAAATTATAGGTAAAAGATGACACACATAATTAGACAATATAAAGAGAGTGATTTAAACGGTGTACTTTCTTCATGGGAGAGCGCTTCAAAGGTTGCGCACCCATTTCTAAGTCAGTCGTTTTTAGATCAAGAGCGCTACAACATTCCCAATGTTTACTTGCCAAATACAGATACATGGGTGGCAGAAATCAACAGCAGGACCGTTGGGTTTATTGCATTAATGGGGAACGAAGTAGGGGCCATTTTTGTAGAGCCTGAATATCATGGCTGCGGTATAGGTTTTGCACTGATGAATAAGGCTAGCACATTGAACAATTGTCTTGAAGTAGAGGTATTTAAGGCTAACGCCATAGGGCGTAAATTTTATTCAAACTATGGCTTCCGGCCTTTACTTGAAAAAGTTCATGCAGATACCGGAGAGCAGATAATTAGGTTGCAGTTCTCTAATTCTTAGACAAGTTTGGCATAGAACTCCCTAGATAACTTATATTGAAGCCCGATATTTTTTAGTTTTAATATTATTTAAGAAAATAGTTGAGTTAAAAGCCTTAAACTGTGTCCAATGAGCCATGGTTATTATACTTACGCACTGCACGCACAGGCCTATTATTGAAACAGTATATTTATAATGAATATAGATATACTATAAATTAATTTGGAACTTGACCACGTATTTATTCTTGTGGAGCCAGAGGCTAAGGTCGCGGACTTACTGATATCACTTGGAATGGAAGAAAGCTTTAGTAGAGATCATAAAGGACAAGGAACATCGAACCGTCGCTTCGTATTTTCGAATGGCATGCTGGAATTTTTATGGGTTCGTGATGAGGATGAAGCTAACGACGGGCCGGGTCGCGATCTAGTTTTTCAGCAGAGATCAGAAACTTCTGAGGCGTCGCCATTTGGAATTATTTTACACAGAAAAGACAACTCGAATCTAGATATGCCCTTTAAAGGTTGGAAGTATCAACCTGATTATTTTAAACCTCCGATGTCTTTTTATGTTGGTATGAACTCGAGTAATCTACTGGAACCGTTGTGTATTTACGTACCATTTATAGAACCTGAAGTTAGAAAAATTGAGGAAGGAATCTTTAAGTCACTCAGTCATGTAAAAATTTACACAACTACGGATAAATTATCAGATGAACTTATCATCGCTGATACTGCCGATAGATTATCAATTGCTTATGCTAATCAGCATTTAATGGAAGTCACTTTCGATGAAAATGAATGTGGTTTATCCAAAGACTTTCGTCCAGAAATACCATTAATTATTCGTTGGTAGAATGATGAATGATTACTAACTTAAAAATAAAAACTAGTGAGCGGACCAAATGGTCTGTTTATTACTCTGTAATGTTCTAAACAAGGATTAGCTACCGTGCAAGAATTGATAGATGATTATATAGCGATGAATCAAGAAGGGCTCGTATTGGAATTGTGTGAAAGGTATTACGACGACAACGTCTTGATGCTCAATAACGGCAATGTTTTCGCAGAATCTATGAGAGAGTCTTATGAAAAGCAAAAAGGGTTTGTAGCGTCCGTAAGAGAATTTGATGTAACGCTGATTTCACAAGTTGTAGACGGTAATTACGCTGAGCTTACTTTTGACTATAAGATGATTGGCGAAAGTTCAAAAGTCACAACGTTTGTAGGAAAACATATTCAAACATGGAAGAACGGTAAAATAATCAAAGAAGAATATATTTCAATTAGCTAAACAAAATACACGCAGTCAAACTGACCTATAAATAATGGTAGTTTCTGCGGTCGCCTATCTGCCTTTTTAAATCTAATTAATTTCCGGAGAGAGATGACCAGAAGTATATTTTATTTTCATCATTGTGAAATTTTGGCTATTGGTAAAAGGCTTTACAGTTAGTGACTAAGCTCATTGACCTGTTCATCAATATACTTCTCACGGATCTGATCGTAATACTCCGTTCTGAAGGTGGCTATTCGATGCCAAATTTCTTCCGCTAGAGCTGGGAACTTACGATAAAATTGGTGGCTTAAAATCATGTACCCGTTATGCGTTTTAAGCGGGATAGAGTGAACCCTGACATCTGGTATCTTTTTCTGTACTCGTTCAAGCAGTGATTTGCCTCCCTCGCAAAATAAGGCTGCCCCACTGAGTCGCTTTAGCTGAACTAATTGTAAGGCGTTAGCTTTGTCTTTTGTTTGATAAATGTTCATGCCTTTGGCGGTCAATATATCAATAATGGAATAACCTGAAGGTACACCAACTGGGAGCTGCCGATCGCCAGAAAAATTATTTCCGTCCCAATTAATAGCGGAATCCTTGTGTACGAACAGGCAGTAGCTGCTGCCAATTTCAAAGGCGCGCGTGCTATCGAGCTTGTCGTCTTTGCGCGGATATTTTCCCAAGTGAACGCGTTCAGGCTTATAGCTTCCAATAACCGCGTCTACAATACCTAACTCAAGATTAAGTAAACAGCGCTTCCAGGGTGCTCGTTCGTAGTGGATGGCAAATTCTGGAGACTGGGCATCTAGAATACGTAAAAACTCAATAGTGGCACCAGGGTTAGATTTTGGTACGGTTGAGCCGCTTCCTAAAAACCAGGGGTGGATCTCTTTGTTTTCGTAGCAATATTTAAATGGTATGACTGGTTCAGCTTGAATTATCTGGCAAGCAACCAATAACATAATTGTGAGCAAACGCATTATTAGCATGACTATGTCCCTATCTAAGAACCTGGAAGCCATATGTTATAGAACAAGGAGCGTGTATAACTCACTATAGTATAGAAGTGTCCACATTGTGAAACAAAGTGAATGTTTGGCTTTTCTGATCTTGCAGTAGAGTTAGTGCCCGCAAGATCAAGTTTTCTCTCTGTAAGGCAAGTGAAGAAAGGTCTGTTATAAGAAGGTGAGTTCAACTGATCGATGCAACACGCTATTTTTATTATAAGAATAGGAGTGTTATGTAATGGTAATCTCTGTCGTGGATCATGTGCTGATTTTACCCGCCAGAAAGTCTTTTCTGCTCCACACTGCAGGGGATCCGGTTTGATAAAGATATCGATTCGGCGACTCATTTGATGTAGGGTGGCCCTTGAAGCTCATGTATAACAACAAAAAATGTCGAGATAGAGGTTTAATTCATTCCTTCATTCGCAGTTGCACGGTCAAGAACATGATCCTTACTTGAGCCTGCGCCATTCAGTTTGACTTTTGTAAGACGTCTACTGATTGAGCTGGCAAAAAAACAAAAAAACAAAAAAACAAAAAAACAAAAAAACAATAATAAACTAGGGAGATAATAATGTTCTCAATACTCAATATCGTTTGCAGAAAGCTACTCACTGCCTTTTTTATCGTAATGCTGCTATCAGCCTGCGGTGATGAAACTACGACCGTCGAGGCAACGGGTGACGACACGGGCATGGGCCCCGGAGCTCTCATAACGCTGGACAGCGATAATGATGGCCTGACAGACGAAGAAGAGTTGCTGTACGGCACATCAATCATGCTGAGGGATACCGACGGTGACGGATACGATGATTACCAGGAAGTGATCGAGTTCGGTTTCAATCCGGCTAACAACAATTTCCGCTTTAACCCCCTGATTGCCGATGTGCCGAAACTGGCCGTGGAGATTGCTTCGGTCCCCTCGGTGAACATGCGATACGAAACCACGACTGGCAACACGCAGACGATCGGAGTACAGCGTAGTGAAGAATCAGCAAGATCGGTATCGGTCAGTGAAACATCCACCAACAGCCTAGCAGTAGAGCAAACACATACCGTAGGCGTGGAGGCCGGTGTCCAGACTGGACCTACCGGTGGTGCATCACTGAAAGTGAATTATGAGTACTCAAAATCAACAACAACCGAATCGAGTTTCAGTAATACCGAAGAACAGCGTGAGGAGAACCGCGAGGCGCTCAGCCGGAGTGAAGCCTTCGAAGAAGAAAATGGCATCTCCGAAACCGGTGGAGAACTTGAGCTGAACGTGCGTATTCGTAATGACGGTGACCTGGCCTTCCGACTGGACAACCTAATACTCGGTGCAGTGATGATCGATCCACTGAATACCGGACAGGTAATACCTGTGGCAAATCTAGATCTGGATACGACCTTTCTCAACTTTCCGGAGACAACCCTTGCGCCGAGTCAGTCTACCGGTAACCTCCTGTTCGACAACGACGATCTCACCGTGGAGGAAGCCAAGAACCTGTTGCGCGATGCGAGCGGCCTGATCGTGGACGTTTCCTTGAGTGAACTGGTGAACGAAGATGGCGTTGCTTTTGCGTTCAACCGTACCGAGGTCGGGCTCAAAACCGCATCTGTTATTATTGATTTCGGCGGTTATCGTGCGACTGAACGTTACCTAGTAGCTACAAATGTTGACGCCGCAACCCAGCGGGTCAACCTGCAGACGATTATGCAGACTATATTGCGTGCACCTTACGAGGTAGACACTAACGGCTCGTTGACATCGCTCAGAAATATCGCGGAGTCTGCGGCCACCGATGCCTACTGGGTCGCCGTTGTCATTACGGATGACGGCCTTCAGCAGACAGTGTCCACTTATAACCCGGTGACCGCTGCATACGATTTCGAATCCCTGACCTTGCAGTCTGGTGATGTGATGTCACTGACCTATATGGAAGATGCCGATCAGGATGGACTAGGCCTCAGGCGTGAATTCCTGATCGGTACCAACCCGAACCTGGCTGATACTGACGGTGATCTTCTCGAAGACGGTGAAGAGGTCGAGGGCGTAGAGCTGACCGTCGACAGGGGCGATGGTGCCGGGGAAGTGACCGTGTTGGTGCGTTCGGATCCTAATATCATTGACACCGATGGTGACGGCTTGAGCGACGCAGAGGAGTTTTCGCTGAATGATCCGGCACAGCGTTCGGATCCGTCCAGTGCCGATACCGATGGTGATCGTATGCTGGATAGCTACGATCGTTTACCGACCTTATATCAACCATTGGAACTGGGGCCGCTGACCGCAGGCGTTATTCTTGACAATACCGGGCCGCAGACTCCACCTCTTATTCATTTCTCTTGGTCGAACTCACCCGAGCTCACTTCGGGGGAAGTTCTGAACTATATCGTGCGCCGACAAGAAGTCAACGTTGGTGAGCCGTTCCTGGAAATCACCGATCATGCAACCGGCACCTGTGTCGGTGGCAGCGTCTGTTTTCCCGAGTCTGAAGGGCTTTTCTTTGGTAGCAACGCATTCATAGAAACAGAGGCAATACTCCAGTTTGAAAAGGACTACAAATACCTGATGTATGCGGAAGTCGACGGAAACCTCATCTATCTCGACAGTGTCACAATTGATACCGCAACGAGCAGACAGAGCTTTACTGTCTCGGTCACCGAACTTCGCGTCAATACCTGTATTGATAGCTACAAACCCTCATCTTTCTACTATAACCTTGTTTGTGAATTGTTCTGGGATTTCAAAATTGATGGGCTGGTTCTTTCCTCCCAGAGCGAGTTCGAGAAAGTCGATGCCACAACCGACGAGATCATCGAACATCCGGGACAGATGACATTCGAGGTCGCAGACCTTCCGGGCTCGTGTTTCACCCTCGAGGCCGAGATCTGGGAATCCGATACTTCAGTTTCATCCAACAGGGATGGCGATGACCTATTGCGGCCGATCAGAGAAACCTACTGTTATCCCTGGGACACTACCAGTGGCGGGAAGCAGCGGGACGCGGAGTTCGAGCGGAACACGGGATCGCTGATCGAGAATATAGATGTCACGATGTTTTATTCCATCACATTGAACTGACAATAGTGGTATAGCGCTCGAATCAACTTATGCAATAAATGGATCGGTGACAGGTAGAATTTCGTGTTACCGATCTCTTTTATTGGGCATGTCTTTGTGTATTTCATTTTTACGCCGTTAATTTTCTGGCTTCGAATAATAAAGCAACAATGACCGGATAGGCCATCATTGGAAACCACCCATGAAAGGAGATGTAAATGCTGACTCTTTTCGATGGTCGCTTAGGCGACTATGTGAATGAGCATTTGCTACTAACGTAAAGACTGCTTAGGAAACCAAAGCTCTTGATAAGAAAGGTATCGATTTTGCTCACGAGCCCTTATTAATCCAATATGCAGTTTGGCGGAATTTAAATGAAATGAGTTAGCGTCTGATTAGTGCGAGATTGAGACGCTTAATCAATGGCCGCCCAATGACAGATTTTCGGGTACTTTTACCACTGATAAAATGATGTCTGCTTCTGGTTGTTAACCAGAAGCTATTTTTTAGGCAAACTTAGTTCGCTAAGTTGTATTTAAAACGACAGAAATCTAATCACCTGATATCTTCTAATGGCACACCTAAGAAATAAACTACTACAGCACCTCACAGGTAGGGATCGCGTATTATTCACTTGATTGCATTAAAATGGTCGAATTAACAAAAGTTTGGGGTCAGTGTAAAAACGCCCTTACTATTATTAACCTAATCATAACAGCTATTACTTCAGAGTCCCGTCTAACGAATGTTCATCAGCTTTGCTTGATAACATTGATACCCCATGGCATACCTGCATTAATGAAATATATGATTTACTTCTACAACAGAAGTCATAAATATCAATCAGAATAAGGCTTTGATAGCTGGCCATACATTTTTGTCATTGGCCTTTGATTAAAGAATTCTTTTTGTCTTCCTCGATGCCTTCACTGTTCATTTTTGATATAAACATATACGTACAATACACAGCCATGCCTATTATAAAAACAATTACAGCTAAACTTAATAGCCCCTCAAAACTTGTAAACAAATCAACTAATGCACCCATACTGACTCCTCTTGTTTAGGTAATGGCTTTATTTTAAATAGGGCAAAAAAATTCAGCGTTGATATAGGTCAAGCCCATCGTACATATGCAATTCAGTGAGAAAGTAATTTATAGGTTTTAAGGGAAATACTTTTAAAAGTCATGAAATGAAAGTGGGGGAGTGTCAAACAAAGAAGGGGGCGCAACTATTATTAGTTATCACGAAAAATTGTCTACTTTTCATGGCAAAGAAAGGAAATGGTGACTGATCTATTTATTTGATATGTCTGGTATATTACCGAAAACTGCCGCCCAAGAAATCACCAGAACTAATCGCTAAGTAGAAAAAATGACATGATGATTTTCACGAGACATGTCAGCTATTGGCACCAAGGGGCTAGATTGTGCTGTGGGTTCAACCGGTCTATGTAACACATGATTAGAAAAGTTGCAGTTCGACCTTAGCTGTCTCTTTAGACTGGAGAATTATGCTCTGCTGTCTGGCCGCGAGCCCTAGTGGAGTCTCCACAATACACGGCTACGCAAAACCTTTAAAATTTCCTGGTATCTTTCTGTCGACGACGAGACTCAAATTCGCTTGGTTCCCATAGCCGCATTCCTACCACCAAACTAGTTCCAAACCTGTCAATAACGGGTAGTTTCTCGTCCTCATAATGCAGTGAGTGAAACTCATCTGAGAGGTTGTTTAGCTTTCGTTGAAATATGGCATTCGATGCTCTGGATAGCATGCCTACTAAAAATAAACGTTTTTCACCTGGTCCATTAAAGCGTGAGTTAAAGAATTCCTGTCGTACTTGGTCTTCAAAATATCTGTTAATTGGGCCGTGTTTTATCCAACTGAAATTTCTGTCTACCAACAGTTTTATTTTATTTCCTGGTAATAGGTGAATGAGCTTAAGCTGATCTAGCTTTGCTAGATGCCTTATCAGTTCGGTTTCTTCAAAATCGTAGGCACGAGTAATATCGTCGAAGGTCCATAAGTTCAAGACACTATTTGCTACTAGTAACAATGAAGTGTCTGACGCGAGCTCTTTTTCTTGCTCCTCAGTTAGTGATTTGATTTGTTCTGTCTCACGCATTTCAGCAAGTACATCTGCAATCTCTATGCTCATCATCTGACAGATGACATCTATCCGCTTAAGAGAAAAGTCTTCCTGTGAGAACAAAAATTTAACACGTGACTCACTAATGCTAAGAGCTGTTGCGACGTCACTGTATTTGTATCCATGGCGCTTTAATAGACGCTTTAATGCTTTAAGTATGGTGGTTGTTTGGGCCATTAATTTTAAACTCGTGATAATAAGTATCGTATGTCAGTACCTAGAGTGGCTTGTGTCGCGTCTTTTGTCAAAATAATAGTTTCTGGCTGTTTATGACGATACCTTAAGCGTGTCATTTACTTTAGGAGTATCCAATGATTGATCAAGTACAAAGCAATTCGTCTGGCTGGCTGTTTTTCGTAAAAGCCTCTTTTGGTATCGCACTTTGTGCAATGTTGGGAGGTATTGTCTTAAGCCCAATCGATTTTATCGTCAAAGCCTACTTTTCTCTGTGCGCGCTTTTTCTAGTAAGTAGCACTATCACGCTTTCTAAGACAATGCGCGACCAACATGAAAGTACACGCATCATGAACAAAATATCAGAAGCGAAAACTCAGCAACTTATCAACGAATACGGAGAATAAGGAATGAGCCTTTATCATAAAATGAGACTTCTATTTAGAGCCTCTGCTGAAGCGCCAATGCGCCAGCTCGTTGCCAATAATGATATTGTGATTTTTGAGCAAGAGATCGATGATGCTGAAAAAGAAATTAAATCAGCCAAGTTGCATCTAGCCCAAATTAAAACGGAAGTAAAACTAAAAGAGTTATTCACTTTTGAGCTTAAAGAAAGTATTGCTGAGCGGGAGCAACAAGCGATTGAAGTGTTAGGAAAAGACCAAGAGTTGGCCGAAGAATTAGCTGGCTTAATCGCTGACGATGAAAAGTTATTAGAGGCTGAATCCATTCATCTAGCGCAATTAAAAAAACTCGATTCGAAAATTACCTCAGATATAAAGTCAGCGATACGAATCATTCAAAGCCATCGACAAAAACTAGGTTTTCTGAAGGCAAATCAACACAGCTTGCATGCAAGCAACAGTATCAAGAATTATGCAACCGGTATACACAGTAAAGTTAGTGAGCTTAACAGCACTTTGGACAATATTAACGAGCGGCAGTTACGTGTTCTTTTGGCTGAAGAGTCTGAGTCAGAGATAGAAAATAGATTAGGAAATTCAGATATAGCAGCTCGTCTGAAAGTGGTGGGCATAAATTCAAATGATGGCGCTGAAAAAGTCATGCAAAGGTTGTTGCAGAAAAGACGGGAGCAAATTAAATGAGGGAATATTTACTAAGGGTTGTAATCGTGTTTTGCTCGCTAAGCCTCAATGCAATAGCTGAGGAACAGAATGAGGCTACACCCATGAATATGGTTAGTCAGGCTCTAGTTATTGAGGCTCTTATCGCTGTGAACTCTGGTATAGCCTCTTACCACCCTGAAGGTTTTGGATGGTCTATGACCGTTATTTCACCTTTGTGCGCAGCAAACGACGGAGCAGGTTGGCAGCAGCTTTCTGGCTTCGCCGTCTGCTTAGGGGTGGGGCAATATAATGTCCAGGAGCTAAGTAAAGATAAGTACAGCTCTGGAGACATCTTTGAAAAGAATTTTGTTCTAATGAATGGACTACTGGCAACTGCTGCAATAGGTGATAAGTTACTTGAATACTTCGAAGCACCTGAAGAGTTTTCTTTTAAACCCACAAATGATGCCGGCTTGGCTTTAACTATCAACAAGGTATTTTAGTAAAATGAAATTTATCTTTTTTCCATTGATATTGCTATCCGTAGGTTGCTCAACTCTTTCCAGTACAACCAATTATGAAATCAATTACGATGAAAACTTATCTAGAACATATGTTTATGACTGGTGTGAGGAAAGCCAATATTCGTTAGGTATTTATGGAGTGCAATGCGGCGGAATTTATAGCCCACCAGTTTATGCATATACTAATAGCAATGACATCTATGTACTATATCCAATGATGATAAAACACAGTGATGTTTCTATTGGGCCGCCAATTGCTCCAATCTACCCGTTACTAAAAAGTTATTCCGGAGAAACAATTAGTTATAAAGTTAGAAGTCTTCGTAAGGGTAATGGTTTGACTATATCGCCACTAAAAATTGCTTTTCATATCAATGGGATGGAAAAAACTAGCTGTACCCTAATTAAGCGTGGAGGCGATTTTATTAGTGATATTTTTACGTGTGACTTAACAATAGAGACGGATGAAATTGACGAGTTTGAGTCATTGATCACTCTTAGTGATGGTACAAAAATAAAGACCGGGTATACAAAAAATAAGTTTTGGAGTTATCGTCCGTTAATCGCTCCAGCTGGTTGGTTTGGGAACCGAGGCGCATATATAAATATAGAGGATTAATATATCTGAAAAGACCATCTGTATCTGATGGTTGGCAGCGCGTATGTAATAGATAAGGATACAGGCTAAGTATAGCGTGAGACTATCGAACCTCTTTTGGCCATCAGAGTCTCTCGCCTAATCAGTAACCAGTTACTTCGAGAAGCAACTATGCGGACATTTAAGTATCTAAGGCAATGGATTTCAGTACTGCTTAGGTATGACTTAAGTTGGCACGTGCAAACCCCCTGATGAAAAAATGTCTGCTACTCATTTCTAACCGGAAGCTACTTTATAGGAAAAATCGAACCCATAAGTTGAAACTAAAAAGTCAAAATCCCAATAACGTGATGTCAGGGGTATGAAAACTTGTCCACTAGATCGTGGGAAGTCCAAATATTCTTAATTAGTGTCCATCTTTATGGGGCAAGATCAAATGGCACTTTTGAGTCTCGTCGTTCAATGGGTTAAGTGACTTATTCTGCCACTAAGCCGCCACTTTAGATTAGGGTCAACATGGCCTAATTGCCATGGTTTTGTTTTCTCATAGAATGAGTGGAATGGAGTTAAAGCACTCCTTATTAGGGGCTCAATAAACCGCTAGCTATGATCAAAAGCGGCCCTCACAGTATTTATGATGTAGCGCTGACTTTATGCGAGTATTGGACATTTTATCAACTACTCTGACCCTTTAATTCTTATAGTTTAGCTTTTGAAATTGTTCTTTTGCCCACTCAAATAGAGCCTCGTTTTGAATGTCATTGGTATTACACCGTTTTTCAACATAGTAATACCCTAAACCAGTGGGCTCTCTGCTTTCATAGAGTGAAATCAGTTTAGATTCCTTTATTCTATTATTAGTAATAGGTAATAACGTAACCAGAAGACCCATCCCTCTCTCTGCCGCTGATACTGCGGCAATATAATTATCTAAAATAATATGTTTGTTTTCGCGAAGATCAATCCCCAAATAGTCCGACAGCCGCTTCCAGTGGTCAGCCTTCGCTGACGAATGAATGAGAGGGAATCTTTTTAAATCAGATATGTTAGTGAAAGTTATATCTTGAATCAGGGATGGTGAGCCAGTTATTGCAATCTGCATTGGCTGAATTTCCCTGCTGATGCAATTAGGCCAATCGCCACTACCGATCCTTACTGCCGCATTGCAGTCTTCAGATTCAAAGTCAATAATATCTTCACTGGTCTCGATACGAAGCTCTTTGCTACTATATTCGTACATCGCAGGAATAAGCAATTCACATGCAAGAAAAGGGGTGGTGGTTAGCCTCAAAGGCGTTTCTTTCGTGCTAGCCTTGAAATTTATTAATCCATTTCCAAAATGTAGAAGGGTCGAACTGGCAAGATCATAATATTTTTCACCAGCCTCTGTGAGAGAAATGCCTTTAGGTGTTCTATCAAATAATTTTACATCGAGATGTGATTCAAGTGCTTTTATTTGTTGGCTGACCGCAGATGCAGTGACATGAAGTTCATTCGCTGCTTTTTTAAAACTTAATAAACGAGCGGCGCATACAAATACAGGTAGGGAAGAAAGAATATATGATTTTACAGTCAAAAAAGACCCCTACAGCTAAAGTTAACTAACATTCTGACTTTAGCTAATTTGTATTAACAGGGCAATCAAACATTCAAAATATCACTATCTGGGAAACTTTCTTTCAATAAGTTTTAGAGAGACGACTCTAATTGGTTACCATTGAAACAATGGCACCAAAAGTTAAGTTAATTAACATTCCATTCTAATTGCTTCAATTCTAGGCTCTGTACTTCTCAAACATATTCTTAGCGAACAGCGGAGTCTCTTCTATATTGTGTCTTTCAAGAAACATTTGACCAAAGCTGAGTTTTATCAGTAATTTCATAATCGAGCTAGGATGTTCGAGTACAACCTCATTGCGAAATATAGTTGTGCCGTCTGACTTGGGTGTAAGCTTTATATTCCATATAACTTTAAGCTTTACATGCCACAATTTATAAATCCAGCAATCAGAGTCTGAAACCATTTTTATATGATGAGGCGTCAAAATCTCTGGTATGTAGTGCTGTACGAAGAGATGTCCACCCGCAGACTCTACATTAACAGATGTTTGTTTTCCATTAGGTAAAATACTTGCTCCGGCACCAATGTGAGCCTTAGAACATGCTTGATATTCAGTATCAGATAAATTGAACAGCCACGATGGTAGATCCAATTTGTCTGCTGGCATCGGCACTTTTGATTCGCAGACTGAATGAAGAATTTTCTTCATAACTAACCTCACATTTGATTTTTAATCGTTAAGACTTTTGTACAATTGACTCAAGCTTGCTTAAATTAATTACTGTTTGGGCATATCGCGGGATGGATACTTTAAACGCCTTCAGCTCCTCATCACGCTCTGTTGATACACATTCATTGAGGGTCGTTAAATGGTAACCAAGTTGCACACCGTCCCGAATTGTTGAGTCGAGCGAAAGGTTGGCGTAAGGACCAACCGCAATAAGGTGCTCAATGTTTCGAGACTTCAAATGTGCATCAAGTTCAGTTGAGTTAAAGGCGCTCAGCGTATGACGTGGTTCCAAAGAAATATCCCCTTTCTTTAAAGTAAGTTCATCAGGTTTTTTTATGCCCTCATCCATCCCTTCAATAAGTTTGGTGAGTTTTTGTTGAGCTGGCGACGGGAAGGTTTGGGCACTGCCACCGAAAGGAGCATGTACCACAAGAAAATTGTTTTTCTTAGCTAGAACCAAAAGCCGTTGCAATTCACGTTTCAGATCAGTTTGACCCTCCATAAGAGCCTGCTGAACATTGACGAGTAGAATTGCCGTATTGGTTGACGGATAAGTCTGATATTTTCTCATCCAAAATGATGTATAGGCGTTAACAGTTTGGTTTAGTAAATTATTAAACATGATCTTGCCCCAAGGTTTGGATGTCTTTGATGATGTTGCTTGTTGA
>ENA-OSET01002423-OSET01002423.1-sediment-metagenome-genome-assembly--contig:-NODE-2423-length-18086-cov-4.087179_pt1 | contig 18086 bp, 14 predicted proteins | sample MGYA00237882_ERZ534229 | MGnify/ENA primary metagenome ERZ534229 (study PRJEB26408, sample SAMN06266212) | sediment metagenome | isolation source: Hudson Canyon methane seep mesocosm | place... | reverse complement strand
GCTGGATATTACCGCTGAGGAACTTAAAGTTGAGACGTTTTTTCCTGCGGACGATTTTACCGCCACATTCTTTAAACGTCTCAAGGGGTGAATCTAAACGCTAGGTTTAGATTCTTTCGATGACCACTTTCGCAACGGCACCGTTCCACTGATAGCTTTCTGTAGAAAGGTCCATTTCTCCGTGAATGCCTGGGCTTGGGTAAGCGTAACCTTCACCTTCGTCTTCGGGTGAAAATGGCGCACCACCACAGTGAGGCCCTGGAATATTCAAGCAGCTTTCGTCATTCATTTCAGTGCCTGCATCGTAAGCTTTCGCAAAATACGTTACCTTGCCGTGCTTTGGCAGCTTTACGTTACGTAGTGCGACCATTGTATCGTTGGTTGGTAGCAGCATAGAAATAAGGCTGAATTTTTTATTTCGACGGTTACTATCAATCATCAGTTCAACTGATTCGCCAGGCATAAGCAAGCCTTCTGAACTGGCAGTAGAGTGGACGTTGTGTGAGCTGTCTAACTCAGCTTGAAGTGGCGCAATGTCGCCACCTTCAGCAACTCTGGATACTTCATCTGATACCATTTCACCGATTGAAAATAGGCGAGTATGGCGGTCGTGGGTACTGGCCAAAAAAGGTGTAAAAGAAATGCCTTTAGTGATGTTGGTGACCGTTACTTTATAGTCTTTTCCCCAATGATGATCACCGGCATTTGCCTGACAGCTTAAGAGCAGGGCCGCTGCGATGGTGAAAAATTTTGTTTTAATTTTCATGTGTTATTTCCCTTGTATTTATCGTTTGATTGATTGTTTCGTTACAAGATAAAAGTGGACAACATCTTGCTGAAGGGAATGTTATTTAGTGTGGATCACGGTCGCGTCACGCAAATCTCACGATTTTGTCACAAGGTATAACAATCTGAGATATTTGAGGTGTACTCGAGGTTTCTGCTAGAAAATGTTTAAAAAAGTATTACACAACAACTTTCTTACTTATTGAATTAATACGTTCACAAGAACTTAGCACTATTTTGAAATACTCCCAAAATAGGGCAAGTTTTTCATTTACTTGTTTTTGCTCGTGCATGGCAAGCTCAAGTTGTAGGGCGCCTTCTTGGAGATCTGTCGCACCAATTGAACCGGCAACACCTTTTATCGTGTGTGCCAGACGCTTAGCCTCGGTATCGGTGTTACTGGATAAAAACTGATTCATTTGTCTCTTTATTTTTTCAAGATCTCCGTATTCGAAGGTAAAGGCACTGACGACGGTTAAGTATATTTTCTCTTTGCCGCCTAAAAGGCCCAGGGCAGATTCAATATCTATTCCGGGTAGTTTAGCGGGCAAAACTTGTAAACGTTTTTCTTGGTAATGAGCCAAGGCCTTAGCATTAATTATGGGCTCGCCAAAACGTTCAACAAACAGGGTTTCTAGATGTTCCACATTAAGAGGTTTGGTAAAAAAAACATTTGCGCCGACGGCAAGGCATCGCTCTCTTTCTTGGGTCGTGGCATTCGCAGTTAGTGACACGATAAAGCAGTTGTTGATACGTACGTCTTTTCGAATATGTTTGATACACGCGTAGCCATCCATCACGGGCATCATCATGTCCATAAACACTAGATCGAAGAACTTGGCATTTTCGATATTGAGTAAGGCTTCAATTTTGTCTAAGGCTTTCTCTCCATTGGTTGCGGTAATGACATCAATATCATAGGACTTTAAAATTTGAGACATGAGTTCAATATTGGCTTCATTATCATCTACCACTAAACATGATTTACCTTTGTATGATTTGCAGATGCTATGAGAAGGCGACTCCATTTCAGCGAGCAAGTCTTTGCCTTCAAAAACGTTTGCCACGGCACTCAATAATTCAGTGTTAAATAGGGGCTTTTTCATGAAGGATTTGATAGACAAAGACTTAAATAATTCTACCTCGACTGCTTGAGAAGAGTTCATTAACAGCATGATCGGCGTTGTATTTTGAACCTCGTTCAGATAATTGACGATATCCATGCAAGATTGCAGCGAAGGCTTCCATTCAAGTATGACTAGATCGAATGCGGCGCTGTCTCTATTTTTGATGAGTGTTAGTGCCGTGTCGTTCGACGAATGGTGCACACTGTCATATTGATTAAGCCTTAGAGTATTGATTAAAAACTTAGCGGTATCTGTTCCTGATTCGATTAATAATATACGTTGATTGTTTCCATATGGTGCTGGTAAAGCCTGGGTGTTTGGATCAACGTCCATTGACATTCTAAAAGAGAACGTTGAGCCCTCACCGAGTTCGCTAATTAATGATATCTGGCCACCCATTAACTTCACTAGATGATTAGATATACTTAAACCGAGCCCGGCTCCTTCGACCTCGCGACTACGGCTAGACTTTCCTTGAGAAAATAAATCAAAAATTGATAATTTATGCTGGTCATCGATTCCGATTCCGGAATCCTCAACTGAAATTGAAATCATGCCTCTGTCTGGTGATTCTTGCTCCCAGCCAATATTTATTTTTACAAAGCCAGTGGCTGTAAAATTTACAGCGTTGTTGCATAGATTCATCATGACTTGCTGAAAGCGTACAGGGTCCCCAATGAGCTTGCGGGGTAGATTCTCGTTGATGTTAACTAAAAACTGTATGTTTTTCTCTTCACATGAAAATACAAGAATCGAACTTATCGCTTTCAACTCCTTTGTTATGTCAAAGGAGGTAAGCTGTAGTTTTAGATTTTCGCCTTCAATCTTCGAAAAATCCAATATGTCATTGACCGAATTTCTGAGTGTTTCAGAGGCTGTTTTTATACGGTTTAACGACTCTTGTTGCTGGGTGCTCAGCGCACTTTTTTGTAGCAAATGAGTAAATCCCACGATGGAATTGATAGGGGTTCTAATTTCGTGAGACATGCTGGCTAAGAATCGTGCCTTTGCTGCGTTGGCATTTTCTGCCGCTTGAGTGCTCATCTGCATTGATTTTATTGCTGAGCCTTTGATCAGGTAAGAGGCAAAAAATATCGAAAACCCACCAACGATTAGCAGAGCCAAACTGGCGAACAATAGAGACCTAATAAGCGAATCACTTATACTCGAAAAGTCTTCTAGCAGCGAAATTTCTATTAACTGATCGTCGCCCTGGTGTACGGCTGGGTATTTCATTACGAGCAAATCGAGGTCTTTTCGAAGCGATTGCCAATTATCTGATTGATGTAAAATGAGGCCATTGTTGCCTTTTATCGTTAAGCCTATTCCTAAGAGTTTTTCGATTTGTTTTAGTTCATGAATAGGGTTAATCACGACTTCGACGTAGCCTTGAAATCTGAGCCCTCCAACTGTAAAGAAGGTCGAAAAAGCGAGTTGGTTGTCGGTACTCCACCAAAAGGCCGAGGCCGTTTTGTATCGGTCAGTAGATTTTCTATTTTTGATGTTTGAGATAGCTTGAGATTGTTTAGCGGGCCTTGATAGTTTGTATTGATCATATGAGGAGTGAGTTAGGTTGAAGTCTTTATCATAGCTATTAATGCTTAGTATTTTTGTCTTACTCGATGTGACCAGCCTTTGTCTGAATTGGTCTTTGAATAATGTTGCAATGGCTCTGTCATCGCCATCAATAGCGTGCTTGTGGGCTATCTTGAGGTTGTTATTACCTTTAATAGCATGGCTTATGGTTGACGCATGTTTACGTAAGGCTTCTAACTTGTCGTTCACCACTAGGTTGACCGCTTTACCCATGAGCATGTGGTGAGTCGAAATGGATGTCTTGTGAAGTTGATAGGCTGTTAGCGCAGCGATGGCGACAAAAATGAGCAACAACGAAATGATCAATGTGCTCAGTAATTTTGTCGATTGATTTGTTGCGGTTGGCTTATTCATATCGGGTGAGGTTAGATCCTTCATCTAAGCACTCATTCCAGCTATTTCGAAACCAAAACAAACTTGAATAGCCTAGTTCCGCGGCAATAGCGAGAGCGGAGATAATGCAGCAAAAAACAAACGTTGTTGACCTTCCCAACAAGTGAGTCATTAGTCACGCCTTAAGCATTCAAAATGGGTCCATTAAGTTTAGTCGGTATTGAGAGATCTACAAATCGAGCGTTTATAAATGGCAGCGCTTTGAACAGAAATTTAGTCAAAATGGATTGCGATCAAAAAACGAAAACCATATTCACCACAGAGAACACAGAGGTGCTTCGCACTGCACCGAGAAAAGATTTTATGTTTCGACCTTCTCTGTGAAAGCGCGCAGCGCCTCGGTGCATCTCGGTGGTGAAAAATGAAGTGTACTCATGCAATAAGTGCTCGTTCGACAAACCAAACTGCGCCTACGATTGCCATTGAGCTCGCGCTAGCAGGTAAGAAAAGCCGCTTGTAACTCTTGTACGTTCTTAGGAAGTAGATTGAAGGCAGTATCGCGGCAACAATGGCGAGCTGCCCAAATTCTACGCCAAGGTTAAATGCAAGCAGATTACTTACGAATTCACCTTGAGAGAGGTTGAGGTCTTGCAAAACGTTGGCGAAACCAAAGCCATGAATTAGCCCGAAACCAAACGCGAATTGCCATCGATAGGCGTGTAATCGAGGACTTAGCATCGCTAAACTGCCTATTACCACAGATATCGCGATGACCGATTCTACGAGCATTGCAGGTAGCAATAGTATATTCATTGTCGCCAATGTTAGCGTAATTGAATGGGCGAGGGTAAAACTGCTCACGACCTTAAGAACGTCTTTTACCATGGGTGTAAATTGTTGGTGTATTTCGCGTTGGCGTTGTTTGATAAAAAAGACAGCAGGTAGCAACAGCGACAACAAGAACAAAATGTGATCTAAGCCAATCCATATGTGCCAGATACCTTCCTTAACGAATTGAACGAAGGTGTATAACTGGCCAGTAGCTGACTTTGATAGGTGAATGCTTGGGACGTCAGGCGAAAATATATGCTTGCTTGATCCATAGGGCCCAGAAAAACTAACAAACCCTCTGTGATAGGCGTCTTGCTCAAAAAACAGCTGGTACTCCATGTTGATCGTACGGTCGGCAGATTCAGCCCAAGCACAGCTGATCGAAAAAGGAAGAAATAGATATAAACCGGTATTGAGTTTATCTAGCTTGAAGTCGCCATGAAGTGTGTCGCATGTTTGATCAAGGTGCGTAATTTTTAGCTTCGAAAATGCAAATGACGCAATTTCATCCTGCTTAATCTTAAGTTCTCCCCAGGTAATTTTCTTATCCTGATTTAGGTCAATGTTTAGTGCTGCTCCAAACAAGGTATCGAGGGTATCTAATGGGATTCTCCATTCGGCTGTATAGTCTGAACCATCTTCGTTGATGTTTAAAAAGCTATCGCTTGTTTGATGGGCAAAAACATTGAACGCATAGGTCGATATCAGTAAGACTAAAATTAGTGATTTCATTGGTGACGTGCCACCTTGCTAGTGTGAGTTTGAATACGGCGTGTCGTGGAGTCGTTTATTTGCTGTGTCCATAGTTTTATTTAATTCAATTTCTTTTTGTCATTTACTAGTCGAGCGGCTCTGACTAAAAGGCTTTTGTCTGAATTTTCTTTCTGTTGAGACCAGTTCTTTTCTGCGTAGTGAAGCGCTTTCTCGGGTTCAACTTCGACATACAGGTAGAAGAGGGCAAGTTCTTTCGATATATCTAGGTCGCCACGTCGCTGTATTCTTTCTAATTCGACCCTAAGTTCGCCAACTACTTCATTACGGCTAGGTAGATCCAGGCGATCAATTGCGATGGCTTTTTGGATGCGGGCACTTAATGCGTCAATTTCGATTGGGAAAACGCTAAGCACCGACTTCCACCTGTTTGTGTCCAAGAGTAATTGAGCATAGTGACTTAGCAAAAATAGCTTGTTAGGTGTTATATCAAGGGCGATTAGATAGTGCTTTTCAGCAACTTCGAGTAAACCGCTAGCTTCGTATAACAGTGCTAAAGTGGTATGGACCTCTCTGTTGAGTTCTTGTGAAACACGCTGCGTAGCGGATAACAAGTCTTCTAGTTGATGTGCAGCAGAAAGAGGATCTTGCGCGAAAATGCTCAGTTGAGCGATGCAATTCATTGTGACGAGCGCGTCAGATAATAACAGTAAGCGCTGGCAGTCTCGTTTTGATTTTGTGAAGTTGCCGCTTACTCGATAGGCATTCGCGCGCATCAATATAGCGTTGGTATTTCGAGGTGATATGGTAATAATCGCGTTGAGATCTTGTATTGCACCACTGAAATTATGGGAATGTTGTTTGATCTGAGCACGAAGAAATAGCAAACGAATAGATTCATCTTCTTTCTGCCACCAGGGTGCTAGAAGTGCTTGGGCGTAGGCAAGATAACGAGGGTCATTATTGGATAGGCCGTAGCCTACAAAAGCTTCGGCATTGTCGATTATTTCAAGAGCATTTTCTTTTCTCGTTTCTTTGGTCTCTTGAAAAAACGATAACGTTGGATAGTTTCTTTCTAGAACAACCTCATCTAAATCAGCCGGCGTATAAGGCGCTGCGAGTAGCGTTGAGCTTGCGAACAAGCAAAACAGTAGAGTGTGAGTCGGTGCAAAAAGAGCGGCGCGTGAGCGCCACTCCTTTGCTGTGGTCAATAATAAGTTCATCTTGCTAGAACAAATCGTCGAACGCTGTTTCATCTTCAAGACCTTCATCTTCAAATTCAAAGTTAAGTGCATTGATAGCCACTGCGTCGCTTGTGTCTGATGTTTGGTTCTGAATCAGATCCAAAACAAACTCATTGAAGACTACTTCGTCACCTTGCATAACGGTCATGCTTGATTTCGATTTCGAGCCAGAACTTGAGTCAGAACTAGTACACGCAGCGAGTACTGAGCTAGCTAGTAAACAAATGAATAAATGTCTTATTTTCATAGTGATCTCCTAGGTGCTCGACTAGTTCAACGAACCGGCGGTTGGGGCCAGAATGTATGGGAATTCACTTGAAAACTCTGTTGCATTAAGTGTCGCACCGTCAGTGAGTGGCGCTGTTCTGTTTGGTGCGATATCAGCGTCTTCAATTAAAGCGCCCATTGCGACTCGTAGTACGATATCGACTACATCATCTCCAGGTCGGCGTCCATTTGGAAAGCCTGCTGTATCACCACCCAATGCACCTAAATTGCTTTGGCTAGCAGCTGCTACCGGAGCGGTACTTGTATTGAGGCGAAGCATTTCAGACGCAACAACGTTAGCTGGCTGATTCATACCGTCAAGTCCGGTCAAAAACGCTTCTACTAGATCTGTTCTTGGGTAGAGATTTGGGGCAACGGCGGTACCTGGGAATAGAGCCTCAAGCAGAGCAGGCATAGTTGGATTGGTAACGTAAGTTGCGAATTGACCATCATTCATCGGCTCACTCGCATTGAACATGTCTTTATCTTTTAGACCGATAACGATTTCATTGACCAAGGGCATCCCTAGGCGTGAGACCTGAGTCCATGGGCCACCTTCAACCGAAGGCGCCTTGCTATTGTCGAAATCAGGTGCGGGGTTAACGACACGTGCTTGGCGAATGCTTGATGTGGTCCACGCGCCAATAACGTCTTCAGATTCATATGTTAGACACATTGTCGGAATTTCGATCGCAATTGAAAGAACGTTGGTACCGTCGATGACATTGCTTTCACCGTCAACAGGGCCGAGAGGGTTTGTGTTTACCAGGTCGAAAATTTCACCTAGATTTACTGCGAATGGATCTTCTCGTTGGCCGACAAATACTTTACCGGGCTGAGCGCAGCCTGGGATTGTTGTGTTGTAAATGTGTGACGATGCATAGGTTGCGTAGTCTGTGAATGACTTCTCTCCAATGTTGTCCATTGGCTTTCGAAAGGTTTCACTTCCGTTGGCGCTATTAACAACAGCCGATGAGTTACCGCCGCGACGGTCACCCATAATTTGGTTCATGGTGTAGGTCTGACGAACATACACATTATCGGTATCTGTCGTATTCGGTCCAATGCCGCCGATATTCTTTAGCGGAACAGAAACGGGCGTACCATCAATATTCAAGGTGAGGTCGTTAATCACGTCTTGGAATTGAAAAGAGAAGGTAATATCTTCTTCAGCATCACCGTTATTATCTATGTGTATTTGATATAGCGCATTTGTTTCCATATCGAAATAATTTGGTCCGCCGTACCCTGCTTGAAGAGGATAGTAGTTGGCGATTAAGGTGATATTGTCTTCTTGTCCGGCTTCGTAACTTCTAAACATATAAAAGTCTGAACCGTCGACTTTAGACATACTTGTAATGAAGGGGGCTTCGCGATGACTCGAAGCATGCACACTCGAAATCGAAACTGCGTTTAGTGCGAGGGTGGCAATGGTTGCGGCTAGTAATGTTTTTTTGTGATCAAAGATCATTATCGTATTCTCTCTTGGTTTGAATGGTGTTAGTGATTGGTTTCAGAGTGATATACGTAGCGGTTTAAATTTTGGATGCATTTAATTTAAAAAAAATGAATAAATATTTTCTCTAGCCATTTCATAAGTGGTTAAAATGCTCGTGGCCACTTACTAAAATAAATAGAGGCCGTGCATCCAAGAAAGGATTCTGTACGTATATAGACACACATACATCAAAGAAAGGATAAAGATGGCAGAGCAAGCAGAGCTGATGCGGTTACTTCAAGCAACCGCACAAGGAAATCAACAATCATTCCAACACCTATATGAGCTGACGGCGCCCAAACTGTATGCCTTATGTCTACGTATGCTAAAAAGCAAAGAAAAGTCAGAAGAGGTGATGCAAGAAGCGTTCGTTAAGGTTTGGCACCATGCATCTGAATATCACCAAGATAGGGGCCAGGTGTCGACTTGGTTGACGAGTATCGTTCGGTATCGAGCTCTCGATAGGATTCGCAGCCAAAAACCAACGGAGTCACTCGACGACGACTACGATCAAAAAGCGAGCGATGAACTTGGGCCTTTAGAATGGGCTATCAAAGGTAACGAGATGAATGACCTCGAAGCCTGTTTAGACGAATTAAATGATCAGCAAAAAGAAGCGATTGTACTTTCTTTTATCGAAGGCCTAACGCATCAAGAATTGACAGAGCGAACAGAGTCTCCTCTTGGAACTATAAAGAGTTGGATCCGACGTGGCCTTCAAAGCTTAAAGAGGTGTCTAGCATCATGAATTATTTAAAGCCGGATTTACTTGAACACTTAGCAGCTGAGTATGTATTGGGCACCTTAAAGGGTGGTGCACGCAGGCGCTTTGAACAGCTGATGATGGAGTCTTACCGCATTCGAAGTGCAGTTTGGGAATGGGAACAAAATTTGAGCCCAATAGTCGAAAATATTCCTGACAGGCCTGTACCTGATGCGATATGGAAAGGTATCGAGCACCGAATCAATCCTCAGACAGAACCAAAGAAATCGACCTGGAAGAATCTATTTTTATGGCAAAGTTGGGGGGCGCTCAGTACGGCTTTTGCTGTTGTATTGGCGGTGTTTATTTCTATACAAACGCCGACAGAGGTGGAGCAATCAGGTCAGGTTGCTATCTTCAACGGTGAGAAAAATGAGCCGCTTTGGTTGGTTAGTAGCAGCAAAGAAACGGGACAATTATCAATAAAAGCCATTAACGCTCAGGCGGTCGCGGTAGACAACAAAGCCTTTGAACTTTGGATGTTACCGACGAGTGGACAACCTAGGTCTCTTGGACTGATGCCAGTGACTGGGGGCAAGCAGGAGATGGTATTATCGCCTCAATTGCTTAGCGTCTTGCAGTCGACAAATGGTCTGGCGATTAGTTTAGAGCCTTTAGGAGGATCACCAACTGGCTTGCCAACGGGGCCTGTTTTGTATCAAGCGCCGATAGTTGAGTTATAGAGATATTATTATGTCAGCGCTGTTTTAGCAGACTAGAATGAACCTATAACGGAGACCAAGACAGTTTTAACCACAGAGGTCACTGAGGCGCTGCGCGCTACACCGAGAGAGATTTTTTATTTACAGCCCTTCTCTGTGTAGCGCGTAGCGCCTCGGCGTATCTCGGTGGTGACTTGGTTTTTCAGCTTTTAGATAGCGCTACTTCGGGAAGAGCTATCGCTGTGTTTAATTTGCTCTGCCACTATGATTACCCTAAAATGCCGCCAAATTCCTTTTCGGATGACTAACTGTGTTTAGCGAACTTGACGATACCCTCATACAAGCGATTGAAGAAGCCGGTTTTACTGAGCCTACAAAGGTTCAAGAGACCACGATCGAACTAGCCTTGGATGGGCATGATCTATTTGTCAGTGCTGAAACAGGCAGTGGAAAAACGGCCGCTTATTTATTGCCGACTTTCGACCGTATTCTCACTGAAGAGGGCGGTAATATTCTTGCGCTGGTATTGGTTCCTACTCGAGAACTAGCGCAGCAAGTATTGAAACAAGCAAAACAACTTGCTCGCTATACACACCTAAAGTTGGGACATATCGGAGGCGGTACTGATATCAAAAAGCAGTCAGATATCATTAAGAACGCGCCTCATTTTCTCGTGGCGACACCTGGTCGATTACTCGAACTACTCGCGCGCGATTTACTCGATCTAAGCGAAGTTGAAGTTTTGATTTTAGACGAAGCCGATCGTCTACTGGATATGGGATTCAGTGAAGATATTTTGGCTATCGCCGAACATTGCATGAACCGGCAACAAACACACTTGTTTTCGGCGACCTTGGCAAACAAAGATTTGAAAGGCTTAGGTGATGAAATAATGTCTGAACCGAGCATTGTCGAACTCAACAAGACAACTGATACCCATAGTTCGATTGAACAACAGATTATTTTTTCAGATGACAAAGCCCATAAGTTTCAGCAAATTTGTTGGTTGTTGAAGCATGAAGAATACCGCCAGTGTTTGATTTTTTGTAACTCGAAGGATCAAGTGGATCAGCTTTTTCGTGTCATGCAACAACAAGAGATCAAAGCAGGAATACTGCACGGTGACCGAGATCAAAAGCAACGTAACTTAGTTATGAGTAAAATGCGCCGTGATGAATTGAAAGTCATGGTGGCAACTGATATCGCGGCACGTGGACTAGATATTTCAGGCATCGATCTAGTGTTGAATTTCGAAATGCCACGCCGAGGCGAAATTTATGTTCACCGAATTGGCAGAACAGGGCGCGCTGGCGAAACCGGTACGGCTATCACCTTGATCTCTGCGCCAGAATTTAACCTAATGGCGGGTATTGAACGTTTTCTCAAACAGGCTTTCAAACGGCGTAAAATCAAAGATTTAGCCGGAAATTACAAAGGGCCTAAAAAACTCAAAGCTTCTGGTAAAGCCGCTGGCTCGAAGAAGAAAAAAGCCAAGAAGAAAGCCAAGAAGAAATAGCTAAGATATAAACGGTGGCTGTATTGCTTGAACGTAGGTTCAATACGAAGCGGCTAAGTGCTTTAGACATTTTGTACCACCGAGGAAGAAGAGGCGCTGCGCGCTTCACCGAGAAGGGCGGTGATAGTAAGGAAAAACAGATCTATCAAAGGTCGCATATACGCTCTTGTCGTCGTAGTTTCTTATCTGTTATGTTCAGTTTATTTAGCTTTCATCTCTTCTCGGTGTAGCGCGCAGCGCCTCTTCTTCCTCGGTGGTAGATCATATTTTCACTATATTTCGATCTAAGTGTCTCAGGATTTACTAAAAGTTCTTCTCAACACGCTCACCAAACGCTTCCATACTGTCTTTTAAAGAATCATGGCGCCATATCATAGAGGTCACTGTCTTACGCCACTTAGGGGGCAAGGCGTGAACTTTAATGTTCTCCCGAAATGGATAATGGTCCAATAAGGCTTGCGGAATAATTCCGACACCCATTCCCGCCGCGACGCAACTCAACAGTGTATGGTAGGAATTTATCTCGATAACCTTAGCCACGGTGTTTCCCTGCTGTAACCAGTCCGTCATTCGTGTTCGATAAGCGCATTGTTGGCTGAAACCGAGAAGAGTCGGTTCAGGAGTAAGGTCGCTCGGATGACGAATCAGTTTATGGCTCAAGTCAGAAACCAATACCAAGGTCTCTTTATAGACCGGCGAGATAGTTAATCTAGAATCAGGTATTGGGTCGGCGACAAATGCCATGTCGATTTGTCCTGACAATACCTGCTCTATCAACATGCCTGTAGGGGCTGTTTCTATGTTCAATTCAATTTCGGGGTAATTGCTATGAAATTTCATCAATGGAGTTACTAAACGTGTCGCGGCAACTGCTTCCATTGCACCGATTTTTAGTGAGCCCGAAGGTTTTCGCTCCTGAATGTCTTCGATCGCCAATTTTGCCAAGTTGAGAATCTGGTGCGCATAATCTAATAACTGTTCGCCAGCGGCTGAAATTCGTAAGCGATTTTTTTCTCGTAAAAATAATGGCTTACCAAGTTCTTCTTCGAGCTTTTTTATGCGTGCTGTAACATTTGATGGGACGCGATTGAGACGCTCTGCAGCGCGTGTAATCCCGCCAGATTCAACCACTTCTCTAAATACATTCAGGTCTGAAATTTCCATAACCTTCACTCAATATGAATAAGTTGTTCAGTATTATTCAATATTAATGAAAAGTCTAATAGCTTATTGTTGTGGAATAGAATTAAAAGGGTAAGGAAATGACAAGAATACAGCAAGGCTATTTGTCTGCATTTTCAGCGGTTTTGATTTGGTCGGGTTTTATATTGGTTTCTCGAATGGGAGGCGTAAGCGAGCTTTCATACTTTGATGTGATCGCAATACGATATGCCACCTGCGCGTGCCTGCTTTTGCCCGTATGGTGGTTTAGGAAACGGTTCAATTTGCTCAATCCTAAATTAATCATCGCTAGTTTGGTTGGCGGTCTAGCGTATGCGCTTTGTACATTCAGAGGCTTTCAATTATCTTCGGCTTCGCATGCGGCTTTGTTGCTTCCTGGGATGATGCCACTTTTTATTATTGTCTTGTCACGAATGATCAACCGTGAAGCCCAGACGAAGCAAAAATGGATAGGCGTTGGGGTGATTACGCTTGGCGTTAGTGCCTTATTTTTAACGGAGGTGTCAGGTGCGAAGGGTATTTTACCTGGTGATTTTTGGTTGTTAGCTGGTTCGTTTTTCTGGGCGTTGTTTTCGGTTTTGATTAAACGTTGGCATATTACGCCATGGCAAGTAACGGTTAGCCTGTCTGTTATTACATGTGCACTGTACTTACCTGTTTATCTCATCTGGTTACCTAAAAATATTGATCCGAGTTTATGGTCCGATGTTTTATTACAAGCGCTTTACCAAGGCGTACTCGCGACGATCGTGCAAATGATGTTCTACGTAAAAGCAGTTCAAATCATAGGTCCATCTTCTATGGGCACGATGATGGCGATAGTACCTGTATTGTCGGGTATCTCGGCAATACTCCTATTTGACGAACCTGCAAGCGTTGCCTTGCTCGTGGGCCTAGTATCCGTGAGTATTGGTGCCTGGGTGGCGAACCGAGGAGGAACACTTGTTGGAACGAAAAGTGAAAGTAGTCATTCATGAAACCCAAAGGAACATAACATGCCGTATATCAACATCAAAATTACCGATGAACAGGTCACCACAGAGCAAAAAGCCGAATTAATTCAAGGGGCAACGCAGTTATTGGTCGATGTCTTAGGGAAAAACCCGGCGACCACTGTGGTGGTGATAGACGAAGTGAATACTGACAATTGGGGAATCGGCGGAAAAGTAGTCACAGAGTTAAGACGACAATCTACTTAGCGGAAGACAGAATAGTGGGCTTGAGAAAATTGTGTGCAACACAGTTTTTCAGCTTTATGCTCATTCGTTTATATCAATCGTATTGAATCACGGAATACAATAGCGCCCTTTTACCATCAAGGTACTTAGGTATGCTGACTTGGCTATGGCAATTTGTAAGGCCGTATCGAACTCGATTGACGATTGCACTTCTAGCGCTGGTCTTCACTGCTGCGTTAACTTTGTCGATGGGGCAAGGGATTCGTATGATGGTCGATAATGGCTTTTCAGCTCAGTCGGAGCAAGGCTTAGCGGACGCAATGTTGTTGTTTAGTATCATCATAGTGCTCACCGCTTTTGGTGCATATTTCCGTTTCTACATGGTGTCTTGGATTGGCGAACGGGTGGTTGCGGACATTCGTATTAAGTTATATCGGCATTTGGTTAGTCTGACACCGAGCTTTTTTGAGGACAATCTGGCTGGTGAAATTCAGAGCCGAGTTACCACCGATACGACTATTTTACAGACCGTAATCGGAACCTCATTTTCGATGGCGCTACGTAATAGCCTTACATTTATCGGTGGTCTAGGTTTGATGTTTGTCAGCAATGTTAAGCTGACTCTGATCGTGCTAATTATCGTTCCGATGATTGTTTTTCCGTTGATTTTTATTGGGCGAAAAGTTAAGCGGCTCTCGCGACAAAGCCAAGACAAAGTAGCGACTGTAGGTGCTTGGGCAGGGGAAAGTTTACAGAATATCAAAGTCGTGCAAGCATTCACTCGCGAAGATCTTGTTACGAATCAATTCTCAAATGCGGCCGAAGACGCATTCAATGTTGCGCTTAGACGAATTCAATTTAGAGCGATTCTGATTACTTTAGTGATGATTATGGTGATGGGGTCTGTCGCAGGCATGCTATATGTGGGCGGAAATGATGTGATCGCTGGCAAGTTAAGTGCAGGCGACCTCTCTGCCTTCGTATTTTATGCCATCATGGTAGCGGGAGCATTAGCGGCCGTCACAGAGGTTTATGGTGAAGTACAGCGCGCGGCTGGCGCGGTAGAGCGTATTCGAGAATTACTCGATACTGAGGCTGAAATAAGCGCCGCTGATCTTGCGCCAGAGCAAGGTGACGTTGAATCAGTCGGCTCCAAGCAAGGCTTTCCTTTGCTTAGTTTTAATGATGTTACTTATGCCTACCCCTCTCGCCCAAATCAAAATGCAATTGAAGCGCTTACGCTTTCAATTGAATCGGGAGAGCGCATCGCATTGGTTGGTCCATCTGGCGCAGGAAAGTCTACCTTGTTCGATTTATTGCTGCGTTTTAGAGACCCTCTGTCTGGCGATATCGAGTTAGGTGGAAAGCCGCTGAACGAGATAAATTTACAATCTCTTCGATCTCAGTACGCGCTAGTACCACAACAACCGGTACTATTTTCTACCAATGTAATCGAAAATTTACGCTATGGTCTTCCAAGCGCAAGCGAGGAAGACGTCATTAATGCCGCGAAGGCGGCACATGCTCATGAATTCATTGAGCAACTGCCAGAGGGTTATCAATCTTTTTTAGGCGAGCAGGGTGTTAAACTTTCAGGGGGACAGAAGCAGCGTTTGGCCATTGCCAGAGCGATTCTCCGCGACCCGAAAATTCTCTTGCTCGATGAAGCGACTAGCGCACTAGATGCGCAAAGTGAATATCATGTTCAACAGGCTTTAGATGTGCTGATGAAAGACAGAACGACCTTGATTATTGCGCACCGACTCGCTACTGTGGCGCACGTTGACCGCATTGCTGTTTTTGACAAAGGGCGATTGGTCGACATAGGCACACATGATCAGTTAATCGCTAGTTCACAGTTGTATAAGCGTTTGGCCGAGTTGCAATTCGGCGTGACGACTTAATTCTCATCTGGTTAATACCTAATCGTATTTGTTTGCCCTAAAACACTATCAAATAAAAATAAAACGATTAGGAATACATAATGGACGTCATACCCAAATGGATAGCTGTGCTTTCTTTTTCTATGTTGCTCGTAGTTTACAGCAGCATCGGGACTGCAAATGCTGATTTAACACCACGCCAATCAACCAATAATACTCTTCCCACACCATCAGACCCATTCGCATTGGTTATATCGGGCGGAATCAGTTTAGGTGTTTATGAAGCGGGTTTAAATTGGGCCATTGTCGAAGCGCTTCGACACGAAAATAGACAGACTGAAAGTAGAAACGCATATCGACTAGATACTGTCGCGGGTGCGTCAGCGGGGGCGATTAATTCGATACTCGCGGCCATGCGCTTTTGTGAAGCTGATACGCTAAATGACCATTCGACTGTTGGGCAGAACTTGTTCAAGGAAACATGGAGTGTAGTGGTCGATGACTTATTGCCCGATGATGAGAGCGAATACAACACTATAGACCTTCATTTGGGACTTGAAGGAAAACGAAATGTAAAAGACTCTATACTTTCTCGAAATGGTTTTAAATCAATTATTGAAAAGATGGAGCAGGCGGCGGGAGAAAAGCGTTATCGTGAAGGGTGTAAGGTTAATTTGGCCTTGATGGTGACGCATACTCAACCACAATCATTAGAAATCCCAACCTCAAGTCAAAATCAGACTCTCAAGGTACAGCGTTTTGTGGTGCCACTCACCGTTGCCGCGGTGAAACCCTCGACAGAAGATCAGCATGCCTCGATGCAATTCGAGAACAACGTGGCTTATAAAGACATTAGTCCAAAAGGAAGTGCATTTTTATTTCTTCCTGAAACTAATGGTCGCGTTATGTTTGATCATGTCGTTCGGGCAGCGTTATCTTCGAGTGCTTTTCCTGCTGCCTTTGGTCGAATTCAAATGGACTATTGTATTCCTCCCGATGTAAGGAGTGGTACAGCTGTTGTTTCTGATGCCTGCCCTAAGTCTTACAAAATGGATCGTGGTTATTTTAGTGATGGTGGTGCATTTGATAACGTGCCCTTGGGTGTAGCAGTGGATTTGTTAGAAGCATGCAACCAGCCGGGCGAGAAAAAAGAGTGTAAAAAAATAGCCCATAACCAGGCCTTGGCCAGAGGGAATTATATCTACATGGACCCCGCGACCAGACGAAAGGTTTATGTAAAGCCCGACAATGCCGCCGATGACAACGGTGGTATGAGTGTCATGGAGCAGATCGAAACAATACTGCCAACATTGTCGACATTGCAGGCACAGGAGTTGAACTCAGCAATAGCCGATAAGTTTTATGCGAACGAAAGTAATCAGCATCGAACCCTATTGCTGACGAGCCGGTTCGCGCCCATCACCGGGAATTTTCTTGGGCACTTCGGTGCATTTTTTGATGAGACATTTCAAACATATGACTATGCCGTAGGCGTTTATGATGGGGTGATGAACGTTGCTGATTACCAATGCCGGGCACTGGGTCTTGACGGGGCTGAACTCTCACATTGCCAAGATAAACGCTTCGTTAAGCTAGCTAAAGTGCTATTGACGATACCAAGTAAATCAATAACTACAAAAGAGGCTGCGTGTTCTGGTGCGGTACTTATTTGTCAGTTGATCGGGGCATTTTATGAGTGGGAACACGGTGCTCAAGCGGAGGGCGGCATATTTGATTCCCTAAAGATCAAGTCTCCTGAATATGCGATTCTACAAGCAATGAAAGCCGTGGGTGATAGTGATTTTGAGCTTTTCTTAGATGAATTGAGCCAAAGCGCCTCTCTGTTCAAAGGTAAGCAACTCAGCTACATGATCGATAACAGAAACGGCTTTTGGAAAATCGACTTGCTCGGCCGTTTTTCGCGACGTCTAGTCGAAATGGAGGAGGACTCAGACGGTGGTTTCGTCGCGCCTTTGAAACTCATGACGGTAATGGCGAATAGTCGAAAACGTAGTCGAAAAAACTCTATTTGGTCTATGTCTTCTGTGCCAGATAAACCCTGGTGGTATCGTGCGGTTCCCGATCAAATCTCAATGGATGGTGCGCAAACAGGTGCGGCACTCTCATGGATGGGCGTACCCCAAAAGCTAGCCTTTTCAAGGTGGCATATCGAATTAGATGGCACTGCGCATTTTCAGTTGAAAGACGTCGATAGCCATCGGACTCATTACGGCAGCTTTGGTGCCGCACTGCGTTATTCTGTTAGCAGCGTACTAGGGTCATCGATTGGTTTTGGGCTGAATGTTAATCGCAATATGACCAATACTGACGATTTTGGTAATCGATACCTGACGGGCGGTGAGCTGACGTTTGGTTTTTTAGCCGACAAAACCCGAATTACCATCGGGACGCGTGACTTGCTTCACGACTATGTCGGCGAAGATTGGAGCGTTCGTATCGGAATCACTGACCTTGATTCCGTATTATATGTGATGGGTCTATAGAGAGA
>ENA-OSET01002422-OSET01002422.1-sediment-metagenome-genome-assembly--contig:-NODE-2422-length-18088-cov-6.965577_pt1 | contig 18088 bp, 19 predicted proteins | sample MGYA00237882_ERZ534229 | MGnify/ENA primary metagenome ERZ534229 (study PRJEB26408, sample SAMN06266212) | sediment metagenome | isolation source: Hudson Canyon methane seep mesocosm | place... | reverse complement strand
TCTTGTAGGTTATCTGCACTCTGTCACCCTCATGAAGGCACAGCTTACTTCGCTGTTCATTGACAGATGGCGGATAATAAAAGAAGGACGGAACCGCGGTGGGTTAACTGCGATGTTTGGCTATGGGGATTTCGTTATTGAGTTGTTCGTGTGATACATCTTGGGTTGTTGCTATTAAATTTCTAGGCGTTGGTTTTTCGTTATTTTCCATTATCTTTGGCTTTTTCATTAAACGCTTATAGGCTGTAGTTGTTGTGTTTTATGACATTTCCACTTACTAGGCACGGCCTGTCCGTTATCGATTTTACGCGATAATCACGCCTGCTGTATGTTCTTTGATTGCTTAAATCATTTCGGTGGTGCTCTAGGTCGATATATCGGCTCTGTTATCGCCATTATTGTAAGCGGAGAATGACACTGACGACATGTAAATGGTGCCGGCGCCTCTTCACTTTCATTTGAGCAAACGACAGGCTCAGGCTCCGCGACCTTCAACAGTTTTCTAGCGCGTTTAAGCTTAGTTTGACTGCCAAGTAGTCCATAATGACGGATGCGGTGAAAGCCATTGGGCAATACATGTAGCATAAACCGGCGAATAAACTCGTCAGTTTCTACTCGCATCACTTTGTGCATATTGTTGCCTTTTCGCCGGTAGTCTTTGTATTTAAAATGGACATGATGTTCGTCCATTTTTTGCAAACGACTATTGGCAATCGCCACCCGATGCGTATATCTCGACAGATAAGCCAATACTGCTTTGGGGCCTGCGAAGGGACGTTTAGCATACACTACCCATTCTCTTTGCTGCTGGGCGCGTGTCAACGCATTGAATTTTGCTGGAACATTAAAGCTTGAGGTATCCAGTAGGTTGCCAAAACACTGTAACCGCTCATCTTTATACAACTGCCTCACGCCTTGCATGTAGAGCCTTCGGAACAAGCGAGATAAGACTCTAACGGGTAAGAAGAAGCCTCTATTACAGGATTTCCAACTGTGTTTATCAAGGCTTATTCCACCGCCGGGAACAATACAGTGAACATGAGGGTGATGCGTCATGGCTGAGCCCCATGTATGCAATACCATTGTGCTGCCAATATCGGCACCCAGATGTTTTGGGTCTCTTGCAATGGTGTTAAGCGTTTGCGAAGCTGCACTAAACAGTAAGTCATACATGTGCGCTTTATTATAAAACGCCAACTGCGCGACTTCCTCCGGCAGGGTAAACACCACATGGTAATACTCAACAGGTAGTAATTGTGCTTGCCGTGCTTTGAGCCATCTTTTTGCAGCCGATGACTGGCATTTAGGGCAATGCCTGTTCCTACAAGAGTTATATGCAATCAAGTCCGTTTCACACTTCCCACAGTGCAGTTGATGGCCTCCTAATTGCGCACTTCTACAGCGTTCAATCGCAGACATCACTTTGAGTTGGTGTAGACTCAGATGGCCTTGTTGTTTGGTTTTATACTGCGCACCATAAAAACGAAATACGTCGGCCACCTCAAGTGCTGGCCTTGATGATGGATGATCCATAACACGCTACTCAATCTGATAGCGCATCAAGCGGACTCACCACCCTATGAAGCAACTTCGTCGCGACTTGTGTATACGTGACGGTTGTTTCCAGTTGGTTATGTCCTAGCAGCACTTGGATAACTCTAATATCCACATTCGCTTCTAATAGGTGCGTCGCGAAACTGTGCCGAAGCGTGTGCATCGATACATTCTTTGCGATACCGGCAGCTTCTGCTGCGGCTTTGCACCCTCGGCTAAGTTGTCTTGTGGATAGGTGGTTAACAGGTTGCTGTCCAGGAAAGAGCCATCCGCCATTTAACATCAAGCGCTTGGCGTGTGCATAACGCCACCACTGTCTTAACTGGCCTAACAACACTGGCGATAAAATCGCATTGCGATCTTTTTTCCCCTTCCCTTGCTCTACGCGTATCAGCATACGTTTACTGTTGATATCAGAGACTTTTAGTTTCACCACCTCACCAATGCGTAAGCCTGCACCATAAGCCACAGACAGCGCAGTACGATACTTAACACTGGTGGTTGCCATCATCAGTTGCTTGACTTCTTCAACACTTAACACGTTCGGTAACTTGCGAGGCTCAGGTACTGAACTCGTTTTACTGAGTACCTCAGGGCGTTTTAGTGCTTTACAATATAGGAACCTCAACCCTTGCAAAGTCGCATTCATAGTAATGTTAGACGTGCCGGTTTCCGCTAGCATTAACTGAAACTTCCTAAGCTCTTCAGCAGTCGCATCTTCTGGCGAACGCTTCAAAAAGGCAGCTAACTTCTTTACACCTCTGATGTATTGGGTTTGAGTTTTGGGGCTTAGCTTGCGCATGGTCATTTCTTCTATCATGCGCTGACGAAGGGGACTTACTGTTTCATTCTGTTGTGACATGAGGCCACTCCTAATCTGAATTCAGGGCGAAATTACCCTTTATTCAGATTAGTGGCAGTTTACAAACTTTGAAAATACTGACAATGCCGCAGCGGTAATACTACCGCGAGAGCGGTTTAGTCCATCTTGGGCAAAGCAGCCGTTCGGTTAAGTCAGATCCAACTGCTACAGTTCGCTCATTCGCAATTGAGTTGAATCACTCTAATTAGCCAATTTCTCCTGACCCATTTTTACTATTTGTTGAGAGATTTTTTTATTGATCCCCTTCACCAACACCCAACTGTGCCAGTAGAGTGTTTCAATAAGTTCGTGCTTGGGCGATATATTGATTAGTTCACCCTTGGCTAATTCATTTGCAATTTGTATCTTAGGTAATAAGCAATACGCCACGCCTTGTTTGGTTAACTCAACAAAAGCCTCAGATGAACGTACGCTATGACAGTAATATTCGCTTGCTGCTAAATTAAAATGTTTGGCAATAAAACGTACATGCATATCATCTTTGTGATCATAACTAATGGCTGGTGCCATTTTTAGTGACTCTTTATTCACGCCATTTTTAAAATACCTGTCTTTAAAATCTCTATTAGCAACAAGACAGTACTCCATTTTACCTAAACAAAAAGAACGATAACCTTTCAGCGGTTTTTCGATAACGCTGACAGCACCAATCGCTTCGCCTGTGCGCAACTTGTCTAGGGTGCGTTCTTCATGCTCAATCATTAAATTTAATTCAATCAGATGGCTCTGCAAGACAGGGGTGATCGCTTGAATAAACCAAGTGGCAATGCTGTCTGCATTGACCGCTAGTGACACTTTCACGGGCTTGAGTGGTTTATCGGGTGACAATACAGGGGCTAATTCATTTTCAAGTTGTTTGACTTTTTTAAAGTGACTGACCAATTGCTCACCAGCAGTGGTTAACTCTATAGGCTGACTGCGAATCAGAACCGGTTGGCCAATGTACTCTTCTAAACTCTTAATACGCTGAGATATTGCCGATTGAGAAATACACAGCTTATTCGCGGCTAACTCAAAGCTTTGGAATTCAATCACCTCTGTCAATGCAGAAAGTAATTTGTAATCAAAATTAGCCATGTTGTTCACTCCTTAATTACCACCGACGTTATAAGTTTAGCTAATGATAGTTAAAAATTATTAATTTTATTTATGGGCAAGTTTACAACAAACTAGCCGTCATTGTTTACCAAGTCACTTTTTAATTACGAGAACAACGACATGAGCTTATTAATATTAGCCAAAGGCTTTACCCTTACTTTAAGCATGATTGCGCCTATAGGCACGCAAAACTCTATGTTGCTGACGCAAGGCATTAGTAAAAATCACCATAAAACGACTGCTGGTTTGTTTATGCTTTACGACGCGATTTTAATTTCGATAGGGGTGTTAGGTGGAAGTTTAATTTTATCGAGTAGCGATACCTTATTTACCTCACTAACGTGGGGAGGCATCATATTTCTGGCGGCTTATGGTGGCTTATCCATGAAGTCAGCGTTCAATCAAAAAGTTGATCAAGATGATCATATAACCAATAAAAAGTCAGTGAAGTTAATAGTCGTCACTAGCTTGGCGGTCACTTTTTTAAATCCTCATGCTTACATAGATACCGTAATGGTGATTGGCAGCGTGGGTGGCCAATATACGGGTAATGCTAAATTATTCTTTCTTGTTGGGGCTGTGCTTGGATCCGTTGTGTGGTTTTCGCTTTTAGCCACTGGCGCCGCTAAATTTTCATCCTACTTAGGAAAACCAAAAGTAAAACGTATTATCGATATGCTGATTGCTTTGGTTATGTGGGTAATTGCTTGGTCACTGTATAATTCATGGTTAGCTAGAGGGGTAATTGAATAGGCTGATTTTTCAAGTATTCATCGAATATAAGTGGTGGGGAAACCGTATTGTCTACCCGCACTTGATTTTGCAATAGCGTAGTCAAAATACCAGGAGATTATGTTTTACGGCCTATTCTTTTTGCTGCTAAAAATTATGCTTTTTTGTGTTTTTAAACAAATGGTAAAAATTTTACTTTCTTCTTTTATATCAATCACGTAGTCTACTTCTCGCGCGATTAAAGACAGGCTTTTTCGTGCTGTTACGGAATATTATTAGTATAAAGAGGAATTTATGGAAAATACCGAAACTAGCGTTACCCCGTCAGTAGACAATTACTCAACCACACATATTTCTGGTGTGAAATTTCATGGCCAAGCAGGAGAGTTTTTTTCTATCTGGATCGTGAATTTATTACTTTCAATCGTTACCTTAGGCATTTATTCAGCTTGGGCTAAAGTGAGAACCAACCGTTATTTCTATTCAAATACAGAAATTGATGGACATAGATTTTCTTATTTAGGTGATCCAATCCAAATATTAAAAGGTCGGATTATTGGTGTAATACTGTTTGGCGCGTATTTTTTAGCGTCGGCTTTTAGTCCAATAGCGGCTTTAGTTATCATGTTGTTATTGTTGGCTGCCACACCATTTTTAATTTGCTTGAGTATTCGATTTAAAATGAGAATGACAGCTTATCGCAATGTCAGGTTTAATTTTAACGGTAGCTATGGTGAAGCCTTTGTAATGTTTATAGTACTGCCTATTGCTTCGATATTTACTCTTTATTTAATTATGCCTTGGGTGTTGAAAAAAATGGATGAGTTCATTTATTCCAACGTCACATTTGGTGATAAAAAAGTCCAAAGCGAATTAAAAACAGGGGAATATTATATAGCTTCTTTGGGTGCCTTTTTTATTGGTGTGGTGCTTTTTGCTGTCGCTATGTTTGCTATTGGTGGTTCATTAGCTGTATTAACAGACCCAGAAGCAATGGCGCAGATGTCCTATTCTTTGATTATTATGATGGTGGTTTATGTATTGGTTATTTTGTTAGCCTCTAGTTTTTATACCGCGCGTATTCGTAACCATATTTTTAATCATTCACAAATTGAGCAAGTGGCTAGTTTTCAATCTAATTTAACATTCGGCCAATTGGTTTGGTTACGCCTAAGTAATTTTATAGCAATGGTTTGTACATTAGGTTTTGCCATGCCATGCCATGGGCTCATGTGCGCACCGCACGCCTTTATGCTCAAGCTACACAGGTGAGTATTCTAGAAGGTGCCGATAAAGTGTTAGTGGATGCTTCTGGATCAGCAAGTGCTGTAGGCGATGAAGTTGCTGATATATTCGATGTAGATATTGCGTTAGGTTAAGCACAATGAAAATACAAGGACAGTTCTATCCCGAGGGAGGATCCCAATGCCTGTTGGCTGAAGTTACATTCAGCCAATCAGGTGCATTGTTATTAACTGTGACAGAGCAAAATATTAGCATTCAACTAAGTCGTGATGAACTACAAATCAAAGATAAATTAGGCTCTATTCCCCGTGAAATTATGTTGTCAGGTCAGGGGCTGTTGTCAGTTGATTCAACCCCCGAAACTGATTTATGGTTAGGAGCAGAGAAAAAATCAAATCGTCTCGCTAACATAGAAAGCAATCGCTCAATGGTATTATTGAGTTTGATTTTGGTACCTGCTTTTTTATATGCTTTTTTTAAATATATGATCCCAGGTTTTGCGGTACATTTTTCAGAATATGTGCCGGAATATGCCGTTAAAATCGCCTCTGAACATACCTTATATTCACTAGATAAAACTTTGCTCAATGAGAGTGAAGTCGATGCTCAGTTACAACAAACATACAAAGACAATTGGCAAGATACTTTGAGTCAATTAACCCTAAACGATGCCCATTATAATTTGAATTTTCGTGAGTCTGATAAAATGGGGGCCAATGCGTTTGCCTTACCTGATGGCACAGTGGTGGTGACGGATGCCTTATTAACCCTAATTGATAACAATGAAGATTTATTGCAAGCTATTTTGTTACATGAAATTGGCCACGTTGAGAATAAACACTCGATGCGTCTTATTGCAGAAACTTTAGCAACGTCACTGGCCATAGATTACTTTTTTGGTGATCTTGGTGGCATGATCGAAGTCTTTGCTGGGTTATCAAATACCATTGTACAAAATCAGTTCTCCCAAAAACTAGAATGGGAAGCCGATAATTTTGCCCTTGAGCAGTTACAAACCTTAGGCTTAGATCCTGAAAGTTTTGCTAAAGCTATGGAGAAGTTAGCGGCAACTTTGCCACAAGAGTCTAAATTAGATGCTTTGATGCAATCTCACCCATTGATGAAAGAACGGATCGAAAATGCGAGAGGCAGAAAATAACAATCCATAGAATTTCTGTGATACCCATAAAATAGAGTGGCATCTTGTCACACCTTTATGTTGCTCTATTGTCTCCTTAGTTGCTGATTATTAATAACCTAATAAATCAAAAACTTTAAAGACACAACTAGTGTGATTCACTTATGATGGTAACAAGTCAAACACCTTACGATATCTCGCCTCAATTCCTGAAGGAGCAAACATTGCCAAATAACTTACTACGATTCGGCTTCATTGTTTTTGCTGTTTTTGCGCTTTGTATGTCATTCGATGTGTTTGCTCATGGTGTTGACGATGATACTCGTGTGTTCTTAGAACAAAATACCGGCGTTCAATTTGTGCCTTTTATTTATATTGGGGCTAAACACATGTTTACCGGTTACGACCACATATTGTTTCTGGTGGGCGTAATCTTCTTTTTGTATCGAAGCCGAGATGTTTTGCTATATGTGAGCATGTTTACCATTGGTCACAGTGTGACTTTGTTATGGGGTGTGCTGGGTGATATTCAGATTAATCCTTATCTGATTGACGCAATTATTGGTTTTTCTGTGTTGTATAAAGGTTTTGATAATTTAGGCGGGTTTAAGCGTGTTTTGGGTAAACAACCGAATACAAAAATAGCGGTATTGATTTTTGGCCTGTTTCACGGTTTTGGTTTGGCAAGCAAATTACAAGAGTTTGACCTCGCACCCGAAGGACTCGTAGCCAATATGCTTGCTTTTAATATTGGTGTGGAGATTGGCCAATTTATGGCATTGATATTTATCGTTATTACGATTAATTTTTGCCGAAAATCGTCATTGTTTCAGCGCTTCTCCAAGGTAACTAACACTATGTTAATGAGTGCTGGGCTAATGCTGATGGGATTTCAGTTGACCGGTTACTACTTATCCTAACAAGATAATTATTTTTAAAATGAACGAGAGACATAACATGACACAACCAGTAGTTAGCACAAAAAACCTTATAAAATCGACAGTGGTAGCTAGCGTCATTGCTTTAATTGTATTGGTTTGTTTTATTCTTCCTGCGGAATATAACATTGACCCGACGCACATTGGTCACTCCTTGGGATTAACGGCTTTGGCTAATAAAACCAGCGAAGAAAAAACAGTGGCTGAAACTGCCACTCCTTCAAATCAACAGCGAGATGTTATTGAAGTGGTTGTGCCTGCTGGCAGGGGAGTCGAATATAAATTTCAGATGACGCAACATGAAAAAATGACCTATGAATGGAAAACTGATGGCGAACCGCTGTATTTTGATTTACATGGCGAGCCTGAAGGAGATACCACTGGTTATTTTGAAAGTTACGCTATTGCTACACTGAGCGAAATGAAAGGTAGTTTTACTTCACCATTCACTGGCTCACATGGCTGGTATTGGAAAAACAACAGCCCCAAACCCATCACAATACAATTATTAGTTAACGGGCAATACAGTGTTATTGGACTCAAACAGTAAAATCATCGTTAAGCAAAATGAAAGCTATTTGCGATCCACACAATAGCTCTTAGGATATTTTCAATTCAATAAAGAGAGAAGTTAAAATGGCACTCAGTAAAAATGCGATTAGATGGCCGTTTTTGATAGGTATTTTTATCATAGTGTTAACCGCTATTAATGTTCAGGCATCACATAAAACAGTGGAGTTAACGTTATATAATACCAGCGAAAAGATGACATTAAGCTCATTGGATAATGGCAAACCTACCTATGTGAAATTGTGGGCAAGTTGGTGTGTGCCTTGTATGGAGCAAATGCCGCATTTTCAAGAAATGTACGAACAGTATGGCGACAGTGTTAATTTTATTGCTGTGAACATCAATATTAATGAAACCACTGAAAATATTAAGCAAGTCATTGAAAAGTTTGAATTGAGTATGCCTGTTTGGCTTGATACCAATGGAAGAATGGGAGTGGAACTTGATTTAGCCGGAACCCCTTACAGTGTGTTATTAAATAAAACTTTATCTCCTGTATACAAGAGCAATAATTCAGATTCGTTACTTCAAGCCCGAATGGAGTCGTTAATCGAGGGGAGGTTTGAATCCTCAGAGCATTTGATAGCGTTAAACAAGAACGAGAAACTCGCTTTTCTCAAGCCATATAAGAGCGGCCAGCACGTACTTGTTTTTACTGCCACATGGTGTGATTGGTATTTAGAAAAAACACGACCAGAAATGGCAAAAACATGTGTAGAGGTGCAGACACTATTACCTAAAATAATTAGTCAAACGGGTCATTTACCCTGGGGCATAGTGGTTAATCATTTATGGACAGATTCTGCAGCGACAAAAGAATTTGCCGAAAAGTACAAGGTAGACACCGCCATCACTATTGATAAAGGTGGCGTATTATTTGAACATTTTAAAGTGCGAGAGATCCCGGCCGTGATTGTAGTCAAAGATGGGAAAGTAATTGAAAGAATTACGCACAAAAACATATTGATTAACCCAAGTGATATGTCGACTAAACTGTCTTCTGTTTTTTAATCTCGAGTTGCCTGATTGTGGGTACTAAGAGTCGGTCAACAAGCGGAAGGTAGAAGAGGCTGCAGATTTCTAAATGAGTATACAGTTTGTTTTATCGCCCACTAAGGTCGCGTCTGTGGCTGCGTAAACGTAACAGGGAGTGCAAATGTAGGTCATAATGCGGTTACATTATCCTAAAAATCATCCATCCAAATCCCGATTAAATTTAAATGGATGTTTTTGCAATGATTCATTCCTATTGGAATAGAACTACTCAGGTTTTAAATAAGCGATATCTTCTTGATCATCTATTCCAAAATCATAACCGCCTTCAAAATCGTCATTCAATTCATTAGTGAGATTGACAGACAGTTCTAGAATCTCAGGAATATAAACAGATAATTTCTTTTGTGACGTTATGATTGATTTAAACTCATTAAAATCAAGCAAAGAGGACTCTTGAAGATAGTTTTTAGTGGATACGGACTGAGTTTCAGCAAAATCAGCCACGCACAATGCAAACTTTTCGAGCAATATTTTCACATCAGTCTTACTTAGATAAGAAATTAGTTGGTCGTAGCGCTCATTGTTAAAAACTTTGTGTTGTGAGTCTATTAGCATTAAGGCAATGGCTGAGTTGAGTAGCTTTTGCAGTTCAAATCGCAGATAGTCTTCATCTGTTTCAGGTATAACAACATTCGCCGCATATTTTGACGATATTATTCTATGCAAGTTAAATAGCTTTAAGCTGTCTTGTCCTTTTTTGACTAAATCAGCATGTATTAGTGTTATATCTGATGTGTCGTTGGCAGCTAATGCGTAAGTGTCTAGTTTGATTTGTTTAAAATATTCGGCCGAAATTAGCTTTAATTCGGCATATTTTGCCCAGCCCGCTCTAAAACAATACACAATACCTTGGGTCTTGATTATGTCTTTGGCTTTTTCAGTATTATTGTCGCAATGACTTAACAGTCCTAGGTTGATTATGCCAAGGACTATTTCGCAGGCTTTTTTTATGTGGTCAGCATAAATAATAGATAAATTGTCAGACGCGATCCGCAGCGACATATCTGACAATTGTTGTTTGCCTTTATGCACAAACTCCTCTGTAAAATACCCATCAGCCAGGCCGTCTTTTAACACCAAAAGGATAAAGGGTTTGTTCCTTAACTCTGCTATTTTCATGACATAATCCTATAGTGGGGCAAACATATCATCTGTATCCATTTCCACTGCAATCACTCTTTGTTTATTGGCATTATTTTTTAAGGCCGCTTGTATGTTGTCCAAAGTGCCATTGGTGCTCACTGCCATCACTTCATTATAAGCTTCGTCATCGAGGTTTTTAATTTTCAGAAGTAACTCTTCAATGCTGCCAGATACTTGTTCTTCATCAAATTCCATTTCAGAAAAATCATGTCCAATAAAAGGTAATGACAAATATAACAAGCCAAAATCATCTTGAATAATAGCCTTGAGTATTTCTGTTTGTTTCTCATCGTCTTCATAAGAAAGAAATATTTGCGCAAGTAAACTGTGGGCTTCGGTTTGCGCACAAAATAACGATTCTTCATCCAAATTTTGCCAATATGAAGGTTCGACATTCAATAACTTTTTAATCGACTCCGCATCCATTAACCAAGTGGCGATAGAAGGTATAGTGGCATCATGCTCACGTACGATTTTGGCCACGGTTAATATGTCCATTTCAGAAAATACCGCCAACATAGCGGTATCACCTTGTTCTGACGCGATTTTTTCTAATGAGGTACCCGCTTCTCTACCGCTGTGTTGAGCTTGTTCGGTAATATCTGTAGCGAGAATCAGTGCGTTACTAGTCAATTGGTATTCCTCAAAAGTAGTTTAATATTATTCATCATAGCCGTAGGTTGCATAGGGCTTTTCTAAATTATCGTGGTCGTCAACTTCAACTTCAACTTCAACTTCAGCCATTGCAGGCAATGGTGTGGCATCATAAGTATTATAAAAATGTATCAGTAACACAGCCGTTTTTAGCTCATCTTCTGAATCTGCCATTAACTGGGTAATAGTGGCTCTGGCATCGGCATGCACACCAACAAAAGGTTTGATGTCAGCCCACAATGGTTGTTGGCTTAAATCTAACTTAGCTAGATTTTTAGAATCAATTCTTACACTGCGATTGATGGCCATGGCCAATTGGTCAACCATGCCATTAAAGACCGAGCTGCTTGAAGCCAGCTGAGCGGATAAAACCTTTAGGTAATTAGTTAAAAAATCAGGGTTTTCAGGATCGGTCAATGACTCCATATTTTCTAAATACATAGAAAAGTCATCCGCCAAATAAGCGGGGATTGATGTTTCAATTTTCATTAGTTTAATTCCTACAACAAGGCATTGTGCCAAAAGGAATCGGCTATTTCTCTTGGGTCTGTGGTAATAGTGTAATGACTCTTAATATATAAAGAGCGCTTTTGAGGATCGGCAATGACTTCGTACGCTTTTTGAATTAATTGAAACTTTTCTTTTGCCTCTGCAGCATCATTTCTATCGGGATGAAATTGATTGGCAAGTTTGCGATAAGCTTTTTTGATTTCGGCGGTCGACGAGGTTCTGGTGACCCCTAGTAGTTCAAAATGATCCATAAAATCTAACGTTTTTATTGTGCATTTGATTCAATTGAAAGTGCCTCTGGTTTTCAGCCTGACATTTTACCTTTACCGCCGCGGTTTAACAATGCTGGAGTGGTATTTATCGCACTGGCAGAATGTCTCTAAATAGCGCTTCATTTTATGCAAGATTATTGAAACCTAGCGCTGCGAATAAACCTACAAAGAATGCTGTGTTACTTCGAGATCAAGCACTTTAACAAGTAGCGCATTTAGCCTATTAAATATCAGTTTGTTGCTTGAGCAGCCTAGGATTATTGTCCTTAGTGTTTAATGTATTATTAACTTAAAACGTTTTATCGAAGGGTGTTTAAAATCCGTGGCAAGCATAACCTTCAAGCCTTTTGGGCTTTTTATTCATATACAGAAAATGTTCATAACCTACTGAAAATGCGAAAGGATTGGCATTATAGTCGGCGTAATATTGATCCCGACCTAGTTTTGCTTCATTAACACCCGACGCAAAACCGCTTAGAAAGTCGTCTCTATTATTCATCAATAAATTGGTAAAATCCCCGTCACTTTCCACCACTTCGAAGACACCTTCATGGATAAATTTATCCAGTAATGTAGTGTTAAACGAACCGCTATAAACCTCCGTTTCAGGATCAAATTTAACCATCGAAGTGCTTTTGTTGCTGGTGGCTTCCATCAGAGAAACAAATAATTCACGTACTTTTTTTGATATCAAATTAACAACCTTTAGATTTAATAGGGGGGCGACAGCTGTAAGTGCAACGCCTGCTTACAGGGCAATAATCCACTTAAAATACCTGAAGATCCCTTGAGAATGCAAAACCGATATTCAGTGAATTTACTAATAATAGTAAAATAGGGGCGATTTCAAATGTTAAATATAGGTTGGTAAGTTTCATAACTTATTGAGTTAATTCAATTATTTAAGCTTTGTCTTAGTTGGTCTAGTTCTAGCAATAACACAATCATTCAATTTACAAATGAGGTGTTACATGTTTGAACTATTCAACTATATCCGAGTTGCTCACGGCGTTTAGTAGACATTTTATTACCTGCCTTTTTTCTGCTTACCTCACTGCAAAAAGGAATTGGCGCGCCGGCCTAATAGTCTTTGCATTAGTCCTAAGTAGTTTTTCTGCCAGTGCAAAAAATCAGTCCATGGCTATTGATTATTTACATGGTGAGGGAGACTTAAGCGGAGTACGTTTGGCGTATCGCCCATACCATGGACAGATAACACAAATAGAATGGTTAGGGGAGGTCGACATATATTGGGAGTTAAGTATTAATTTCTGGGAGTTTGGTGCTGAGAATCAACATGACACCAACTTTGCACTTGCCTTATCTCCGGTTATTTCATCACAATTTGCGACTGTCGCTAATAAATATCCATTAAAGTGGGAGTTTGGTATTGGCATATCATTGATTAATGACACTAGGTTTGCCGGAAAAGATATTGGCTCGCACTATCAGTTTGAAGACCGGTTAGGACTGGTTTTAGAGTTTGGTGACAACCTAGAACAATCCTTTGCTGTGCGTTATATGCATTATTCTAATGGTGGACTTAACAACAAAAATCCCGGCATGGATTTTCTAAATTTGTCCTATGCGAGGCAATTTTAAACATTTTTATATAAAACTGACCTATAGACTAGCTAGAAATATACGTCGATATTTTTAGCAAGTCTGACTATAAACCGTGTAGACATTTTTCATCACTAAAGCTCCTCCATTACTAGTTCCTCACCATTTTTTCAGCAAAATCATCATCCTAATTAGTCGCTATCCATCGGAAGTTCCATAGCGTTGTAAATGCAATATTAGTGAAGGGTTTTATTTTCACGATATTTAGTGATTCCACTAGATTACGAATGTTAACCCTCTTCCCTTATTCTGATTTTTGTTTTACATGATTTTAAGTTGTTGAATTATATGAGTATTATTTTTATTCCTAAGTTGGCTTGTTTCTAGCACTAGTCAATACATCTTTATTCATTAAAGACTTACAGATAAACAAAACTAACTAACAAGGAAAATCAACATGTCTAATTTAACCTTTTATCGTCACCCTGTTTCTGGTCATGCACATCGTGTGGAGTTACTTCTTTCACTGTTAGGACTTGAAGCAGAAGTGATTAATGTGGATCTGATGTCAGGTGCACAAAAGAAACCTGAATTTCTAGCCAAAAATCCCTTTGGCCAAGTGCCGGCCTTGACTGATGGTGATATAACCTTAGCCGATTCAAACGCCATCTTAGTCTATTTAGCAGCAAAATATGATGTAACTAATACTTGGTTGCCAACGGCTGCTGTTGAAGCTGCACAGGTTCAACAGTTTCTATCAGTTGCTGCGGGTCCTGTGGTGCAAGGTCCAGCTAACGCAAGGCTTATTACCATTTTTGGCGCGCCTTATGATGCCGAAAAAACCATTGAAACTTCACACAAACTGCTCAGTGTTATAGATGCCCATCTTGAGGGAAAAGAGTGGCTAGTGGGTAATTCCGAGACTATTGCTGATGTCGCTAATTATACGTACATCGCACACGCCCCCGAGGGAAATGTCGATATCGCACAGTATAAGAATATTCAGTCATGGCTAAAGAGAATCGAAGCGTTGCAGGGTTTTGTTGCCTTAAATAAAACAGCTATTGGTTTGGCTGCGTAATGACCTAATAGGCCGCACTATTTACTGTGCGGCCTGTTTACCACTTTTTAGAAGGTGAAGTCTGATGAAAATGTTAGCGATATTATGGACGTATATAAACAAACTGGTTCAAACGTTATTGCGCAGTTATCACGCTGCTGCTCAGTTAAACCCTTATAGGGATTTTATTTGTAGTGGTTTCGAAGTGGGCTTTGTACCTGCTGAGGTCTTACAAGAAATATCGCTTCAATGTGACCAAGGAAAAAACCATGAAAAGTAAGATGGCATCATCTCCTTTTCATCATGGTGAGAGGCAAGTCCAGGAAAAGTTGGGCGTAAGAGACAGAATGGAGAATTTTGGGAAGCGAGTCATACGCGACTACATGCCACAGCAACATCGCGAATTTTATCAACAATTACCTTTTATACTAGCGGGCTTTATTGACGACCAAGGTTGGCCTTGGGCTTCATTTTTATATGGCGAAGAGGGATTTATTCAATCGCCAAGTGATAAGACACTAGAGCTTAACGCAAAGATCGTGACGGGCGAACCGTTACACGAGGCACTCAACTCAAAACGACACTTAGCGTTACTGGGGATTGACTTGCCCAGCAGAAGGCGTAATCGTTTATCTGCGGCGATTACTGAGGTCCAAAACCAGACGATACAGCTTGAAGTGATTCAATCGTTTGGTAATTGTCCTCAGTATATACAGGCCCGTCAGATGATCCCTCATCAACACCAAGAGGCACCTGAACAAGTCGAAATAACTGGGTTTAATCAAGAGATTGGCAAACTAATCGCGCAAAGCGACACATTTTTTGTCGCAAGCCATTACCAGAATAATAGCCATGAGCTAAACAGCCATGAGCTAAACAGTGCAGTAAGCATGGGCGCTGATGTATCTCATCGAGGTGGCAAATCCGGATTTGTCCGAGTGGACAGTGATACAACTTTAACCATTCCGGATTATTTAGGTAACTTTCATTTCAATACGTTAGGTAATTTTTTACTGAATCCCAAAGCAGGTTTGTTATTTATTGATTTCGATAAAGGACACATATTAAGTCTAACGGGTAGAGTTGAAATTTTATGGGAAAGCGACGAACTTGAGTATTTTGATGGAGCCCAAAGGTTATGGCAGTTCCATCTGGAAAAAGGTGTGTACTTAAAATATGCCCTGCCATTCAAATGGCAATTTGAAGGATATTCACCTACCACTGAAGTAACCGGCAGTTGGGCACAAAGTGATATTAACAAACAAAATGAATTACAAAAAGACAGTTGGCAGCAATGTGCGGCCACCAAGATTGTACAAGAAAGTTCGTCGGTTAAATCCGTTTATTTACAAGCCGAAACTGGCGGTTTACCGCGTTTTAAAGCTGGACAATTTTTAACGGTTAAGGCAAATATCAACGGTAAACAACAAATACGTACCTATACCTTATCTAGTAGTCCTAATGATGATTTTTATCGGATCAGCGTCAAAGATGAAGCAAAAGGTGTGTTTTCATCATTTTTACATGAGCAGCTACAAATAGGCGATACATTAGAATTCAAATCTCCTACTGGCGAATTTTATATAGATCCTGATATTGATCGCCCCGCCGTATTACTTGCCGCTGGTATTGGCATCACACCAATGGTGTCAATGGCAAGGCACATAATCCAAGATGCGGTTCGCACCCGTTCAATCCGCCAAACCATAATGGTCTGCTCTAGCCATAATATTGAAAAACGGGCTTTCTTTAATGAACTCAATGCATTAACGGCGCAATCTGATGGGCACTTGCGCATTATCTGGGTGGTAAGCAATCCAGAATCCCATGCGATTGAGGGCAAAGATTATCATGTTAAAGGACATATTTCGGGCGAGTTACTACAGGCAATTTTACCCATTGACGATTATGAGTTTTATGTGTGTGGACCGAGTGATTTTACCCAGTCAATGTACGATATATCTGTGGCATTAGGTGTGGCGGATAAACGTATTATGGCTGAGGCTTTTGGCCCTGCTTCATTGCAGCGTCAATTATCCCTACCTGTTGATGGTGTAATTGCAGCACCGCCAGCTGAAGAGGCTATAATTGAATTTTCAAGTAGTCAGTTTGAACAATCTTGGTCGAAAGAGGATGGCAATCTATTAGATTTTTCCGAAGCCCATGGATTGTCACCAGAGTTTAGTTGCAGAAGTGGCCAATGTGGCTCTTGCAAAGTAAAGTTGCTTGAAGGGGAAGTACACTATAAACAAAACCCCAGTTGTAGTTACGACAGTGATGAGGTGGTGTTATGCTGCGCTATGCCGGCGAGAAGTAGTGGGGTTGATGAGGTGAAACTTCGTCTGGCTCTTTAAGCTGCGGCTCACTTATAATTTTGCTACGTTTAGGTTATGCAATGGGTAATATAAAACCATTGCACACCCTTACTAAATATAAAGGCCACCAAATTGAAAGGCCATTAAGTTCAAGGAATTGCCATTTGCCCCCCCACAATGAGTTAACCCATTTAATGGAACTTAACGCTCTTATCCTAGATTCAGTAGGTGAAGGTGTTTACGGTATCGATAAAGACGGTACCACTACTTTTAGTAATCCGGCCGCCGAAAAGCTAACTGGTTGGACGAAACAAGATTTGATGGACAAAAACTCTCATTCAGTGTGGCACCATAGCCATGCTAATGGCCATCATTATCCAGCTGAAGATTGCCCTATTTATGCGGCTTTGCATGACGGTTTAATTCACCATGAACAAGAAGAAGTATTTTGGCGTAAAGATGGTTCCAGCTTTGCGGTTGAATACACCAGTACTCCTATGATGAATGGCCGAAAAATAGTTGGTGCCGTGGTGGTATTTAAAGATATTAGCCAACGAAAAAAGCAAGAAGAAAGTCTGCAAGCGGCCTTATCAAAAGTCACCCACTTGCAGCAGCAGCTAGAGGCAGAAAACACCTATCTAAAAGACGAATTAACCCAAACCAATCATTACGACCACATTATTGGTGATCACCCTAGTCTTTTAAAAGTACTAGAGGAAGTGGGCCAAGTTGCTCCAACCGATGCGAGTGTGCTTATAAATGGTGAAACTGGTACGGGTAAAGAATTGATCGCCCGAGCTGTGCATTGTGGTAGTAACAGGCGCGATCGACCATTGATTAAGGTCAATTGCGGAGCTATTTCGGAAAATTTAGTTGAGAGTGAGTTGTTTGGTCACGAAAAAGGCGCATTCACTGGTGCTATTTCAGAGCGACAAGGGCGTTTTGAATTAGCTGATGGAGGTACGTTGTTTCTCGATGAAGTAGCTGAATTACCCAAAGCGACTCAGACAAAACTGCTTAGAGTATTACAAGAGCAAGAGTTTGAGCGTGTGGGTGGCAGTAAAACCATTAAGGTGAATGTTCGGATTATTGCAGCCAGTCATAAAGATTTAGCCAAACTAAGTGAGTCCGGTGAATTTAGGCAGGATTTATTTTATCGTCTTAACGTATTCCCACTGTTTTTGCCTGCGCTTAGAGAGCGAGCATCTGACATTCCAGTTTTAACCGAATGGTTGTTAGCCAACTTGTCAAAAAAGCTGGGTAAAACCATTAGTGGAGTGTGCGACCAATCTAAAAAACGTATGGCGGCATATTCATGGCCAGGCAACATACGTGAATTGCAAAACGTCTTAGAGCG
>ENA-OSET01002419-OSET01002419.1-sediment-metagenome-genome-assembly--contig:-NODE-2419-length-18098-cov-3.629821_pt1 | contig 18098 bp, 19 predicted proteins | sample MGYA00237882_ERZ534229 | MGnify/ENA primary metagenome ERZ534229 (study PRJEB26408, sample SAMN06266212) | sediment metagenome | isolation source: Hudson Canyon methane seep mesocosm | place... | reverse complement strand
GAAGGCGAAGAATTTTCAATCAATACAACTACGGATAATCAATTAAATTATGCAATTGATCTTCTCATTGGTTGAAATTTAATGAATGAAAATAAGCAGTTGCCGTTGAGAATTGGTGTAGGGATTGTTTTATTAAATCATAAAAATAATATCTTTGTAGGTAAAAGAATAGATAATCCTGAAAATTCCTGGCAAATGCCCCAGGGTGGAGTTGATCAAAATGAGAACTTTTTACAAGCAGCTAAAAGAGAACTTGAAGAAGAAACCGGAATAAAATCAGTGAAATTAATAAAAGAATTAGATGGCTGGTTAAAATATGATTTACCGGAATATCTTCTAGGTAAACTCTGGAAAGGTAAATATAGGGGGCAAAAACAAAAATGGTATATCATGCGCTTTTTGGGTTCAGATGCCGAGGTGAATATACAAACCGAAACACCTGAATTTTCAGCTTGGAAATGGATATCTCCCAACGCTCTTGTTGAGAATATTGTTCCATTTAAGAAACCCGTTTACCAAAAGGTTCTAAATGAATTTTCCGATGTTCTTTTATCGTTGAGGGCGAATAATCCATGAATGTGATGGTTCCAGCCTGGGTTAATGGCAAATTGACACCTGTTGAAAAGCTAAAGGCTCACCAAGATGGCCTTCTTCACAAAGCAGTGTCAGTTTTTATGATTTGCAGTACATCTATTTTAATTCAAAGACGGGCAATGAAAAAATATCATACCCCCGGATTATGGGCCAATACCTGCTGCACCCACCCATTTTGGGACGAGCCCGCTTTGCATTGCGCAAAGCGTAGGATTAAAGACGAGCTTGGAATTACCGATTGCCGGCCTGTTTTTCAGGATGAGATTGAGTATCGCGCCGATGTCGATAATGGTTTGACAGAACATGAGCGCGTTTCGGTGTTTTCCATTCATGTTGAAACTCCGCCCCCTATGGATCTCAACCCGGACGAGGTGATGGAGGTCATCGAGGCCACTGCAACCCGGCTTGGCGCGCCTCTGATCGCCCATGGTCAAAATTGGCACGTCCACAGCGATTTCGGACGACTGGTGTTTCAGGATGATCACGGATTGCTGGATCTGCCGCTGCCTGCCCTGCTGGGCGCGCACCAAATCCAGAACGCCGGCGCGGCGCTGGCCGCCCTGCGCTATCTTGGCGCGGATCACTCAGCCTGCGAAGCCGCGATGACCAATGCCGTTTGGCCTGCCCGAATGCAGCGCCTGAAAACCGGCCCGCTGGTGCAATCAGCACCCTCAGCCGAGCTGTGGTTGGACGGAGGTCACAACGCTGCAGCCGGAGTGGCTTTAGCGGATGTTCTGGCCAAATTGCCCAAACGTCCCACCCACCTGATCTGTGGTATGCTGAACACCAAGGACGTGACCGGCTACATGGCGCCGCTGGCGGGGCAGGTTGACAGCCTCACCGCGATCTCAATTCCGGATGAGATTAATACCCTGCCTGCAGAAGACACCGCCGCCGCCGCCGCCAAAGTGGGGCTCAATTCAGCAACCGCTGTGTCCGCTGCAGCGGCTCTGGCAGGTATCGTCCAGCAAGACCCGCAGGCCCGCGTATTAATATGCGGATCACTCTATCTGGCTGGCGCCATCCTGCACGAAAACGGCTAATCATCAACCCAGCACTTCCGCTCTTCATCTGGCCATAAATATCCCGGGGGAGGAGCGGCTTGCCGCACCGGGGGCAGCGCCCCCCATACTACCTGTGGGCAGCGCCCCCTAAAACAGCTGTGGTCTCGTTCCCAAGATAATGCGGTCCACACCGCTACGTGTCTGACAGCCCCCAGTCCTCGCTCTGCATTTCGCGCAATCGGCTGGCGGTGCGTTCAAATTCAAACGTGCCTTCTCCTTCCAGATACAGCATCTCCGGCTTGGCCGCAGCCGAGCAGATTAGCCGCACGCGGGCCTCATACAGGGCGTCGATCAAGGTGACAAAACGCTTGGCTTCGTTGAAGTTATTGCGCGACAGACTTGGGATGTCTTCCAACACCAATACCTTCACGTCAGCCGCTATGGCCAGATAATCACCAGGGCCTAACATTTTACCGCACAGGTCATAAAAGGTCGCCCGCGCCACTCCGTTACGATATGCCGGCAAGAGAACCTCTCGGCCCTTAACCCGTAGAATGAGAGGTTCAGCAGACCCGCCCGCAAGATCCTGCCAAATTGCCTGAATGGCCTCCGTTGCTGCGCGCCCATTTGGGGTGAAATAGACCTGTGATCCCTGCAACCGATCCTGCCGATAATCGGTTGGGCTGACCATTTCCCAGGGTTCCATTTTTTCTTTGATCAGATCGATAAACGGCAGAAACAGTTGCCGATTGAGCCCATCCTTGTACAGATCATCCGGCACTCGGTTTGATGTGGTGACCACCACCACCCCGGCGGCGAAAAGAGCTTCGAACAGCCGCCCGACGATCATTGCATCCGTGATGTCGCTGATCTGCATCTCGTCAAAGGCCAACAGCCGCACGCTGGCGGCGACCTCTGCGGCGACCGGTGCCAAAGCGTCCTCGACTTCATCTTGGCGCGCGCGGTGCATTGCAGCATGGATTTCCTGCATAAAAGCGTGGAAATGCACCCGGCGCACCGGGATGTCAGTCAGACTATCGACAAACAGATCCATCAACATGGACTTGCCGCGCCCAACGCCACCCCAAAGATAGAGCCCTTTAGGGGAGGGGGGCATTTTCTTGCGAAACAGGCCTCGTTTCACAGGCGGGGCGCGCAATCCGGCGCTAATCCGGTCAAAATGCGGCAGCACGGCCTCTTGCGCTGGATCCGGGCGCAATTCACCCTTGGCAATTTTATCGCGGTATAAAGTGGTCAAATTGATCATATGCTAGCCATAACGCGGCTCGGAAAGGTTGAAAAGCTCCGCAAACCAATCCCACATGGTGCATACATCAAATATTTTGACGTGACGGCGCAAAATTCTTGATTTGAGAGTCGAGTGTCCTGCCAATAAGGTCGCCGGACGCAATTCAGGAAAACTCTCATGCAGCGCCAGCCCTCCCTTTTTTCCCCGGTTCTGATCGTCGGATGTGTGATCATCATGGTCAGTTTTGCGGTACGGGCGTCGTTTGGAGTGTTTCAGATCCCGATTGCCGAGGAATTCAACTGGGCGCGTAGCGAGTTTTCACTGGCCATTGCGATCCAGAACCTGGCCTGGGGGATAGGCCAGCCGTTGTTCGGCGCTTTGGCCGAGAAGGTAGGAGATCGCAAAGCAATCGTGCTGGGGGCTTTGGTCTATGCGGCTGGCTTGGTATTGAGTGCGGGCTCTACCACGCCATTTGAAATGCAGGCCTATGAATGGTTGGTGGGTTTTGGCATCGCGGGCACAGGCTTCGGAGTTATTCTGGCTGTGGTTGGGCGTGCCAGCTCGGACGAAAACCGGTCGATGTCGCTGGCTATCGTTACGGCCGCTGGGTCAGCAGGTCAGATCTTTGGTGCCCCAACGGCTGAATGGATGCTCAGTTTTATCAGCTGGCAACAGGTGTTCATGATCTTTGCGGGTGTCGTTTTGGCACTGATACTGACTCTGCCGCTAATGCGGTCACCGGTCGCCGTTTCAAAGGCCGAACTGGAAGAGAGCATGGGGCAGATCCTGATCAAGGCGTTCAAGGACCCGTCTTATACGATGATCTTTCTGGGCTTCTTCAGCTGCGGCTATCAGCTGGCCTTTGTCACGGCACACTTTCCGGCCTTTATCACCGAGATGTGCGGCCCAATCCTTCCTGGCGGGGCGTTGCATAGCCTGGGGATCACCACAACTTCGTCCCTGGGGGCTATTGCAATCTCACTGATCGGCGCCGCTAACGTTGGTGGTACGTTGTTGGCCGGCTGGTTGGGCAATCGCTATTCTAAGAAGTACTTGCTGGCAGGCATTTACACAGGTCGAACCATTGCCGCGGCCCTATTCATCATGATGCCGATCACTCCCACATCGGTGATTGTGTTCTCTGTAGTCATGGGTTCGTTGTGGTTGGCAACTGTGCCGCTGACCTCGGGCCTGGTCGCACATCTCTATGGTTTACGATATATGGGCACACTATACGGGATCGTTTTCTTTAGTCACCAATTGGGCAGTTTCCTTGGGGTTTGGTTGGGTGGCCGGATGTACGATATGTACGGGGATTACACTCTCGTTTGGTGGATTGGTGTGGGGATCGGTGCATTTAGTGCGATAGTGCACCTGCCAATTCGTGAGACCCCAAAGAATGGCACATTGCCCGCTGCCATGGCCTAGAAACTGGCTGACATTTAAGAGATAACTTGCGGGTATTCGAATTTCTCCCGCGCCCACTCGGCTTATTGGCTTTGCCAATGACCCTTGCGGACTTGGGCATGGCGCCGCTACGCGGCGCTTCCGGGGCTTGCCCCGGACCCCAAAGTGAAATGTAGACAAAGAGATAGCCATTTAGGTGTGGACTGGCTCTGGAGAGCGGGCGCGCCACGCTTTAGCGTGGCGCCGGGCCCAACGGGAGGCGGGCATCTCACTTTAGATGTCCAACGACGGGCGGGAGAGCCCTGTGTTCCTTGAAGTTCAGCGCAGCCGCAGTCGCTGGCGGTGGTTTTGACACGTGGTTGCGAAACTATTCGCTGATTTGCCCATATGCGGCTATCAGATTAGGCGCTAGCCTTCCATTTCTCCAGAATATGATGACTGGTGATCAGGTCCAGATGCGCCCCGCCGCCGTTCTTGAACAGGGTGATCTGGCTTGGGTCGAACTTTGGAAAGCCATCTAACCCGTAGTAATCCGCCAGAATGTCGCTCCTCTGGATCACCCCGGCTGCCAACGGGATCATGAATTCTCCGATATGATCCAGAGTTGTATCGAAACTGTCCGTGTAGATTTTTGAACGGGTCAGAGTGGTGTCATCTGCTTCACGCATGTCTGGCCTGTAGGCGCCGATCATGTTCAGGTGCTGGCCGGGGCGCAACCAGTCGCCCTTGATCACCGGAGACGACGACATCGTGGCGGTGATGATGATATCGGCTGTGCGGACCGCTGTTTCCAGATCCGGCGCTATCTGCGTGCCGGGGTGATTGGCCACCAGATCGGCGGCCTTGGCCGTGGTGCGATTCCAGACCCGGATTTTTGCCTTGGGGAACCCGGCCGAGAAGGCATCAATCAGCGACCCACCAACTGTTCCCGCTCCGACAATCAGTACCTCAGCCGTATCCGGGTTCGCCAATCGTAAGGCCCCCAGCAGACTGTCACCGGCGGTCTTCCATTTGGTCACCAAATGAAAATCCACCAGCGCCTCCAGTTGGCCATCAATGTCCGAATACAGGCAAACGGATCCGTTGATCATCGGCTTGCCCGCTTTTGGGTTGCCGGGGAAAATATTGGCGGTTTTGACAGCCAGTCCCAACCCGTCGATCCATGCGGACCGGGATAGCAGGGTATCTGGAGACCGGTACAGAAACGTATCGCCTATCTCGGCCTTGGGCAGTTCATGTCCCTTGGCCAGCGCCTGGGTGAATTCGATCCAATCCAGCACGGCGTTGCCGTCTTCGAATCCAATGATTGGAATACTCATGTGGCTTGCTCCTTGGTCAGTAGCCCCTCGGACACAAGCCGTGCGGCCCAGCCTTCTGGTGAGGTAAATAGATGGGTTTGCCAGCCACGCGCAGCGGCGGCGGCAATATTTTCGGGGCGGTCATCAGCGAATAATAACCCGGCGGGCTGGATGCCAGAGTCAGCCTCAAGTTGTACATAGATCTCAGCATCGGGTTTGATCACCTGCATGTAACCCGAGACATACTGGCGGTCGAATTCTGTCAGCACCGGATAGGCTGTGCAGGCCAACTCAAAGGTTCCAATACCAAAGTTGCTCAGCGCAAAGACCGGGATTCCGTTGGCCCTGAGTGCTCTGAGAAGGCGCGTGGATTGGGGAATTTCCGGCGTTGCCATTTGCAGCCAGCTGTCGTGCCACCACCGGATTTCTTCCTGCCATTTGGGGTGCTGTTCTGCCAGTTCGTAGACAGAGCTGCGCCAATCAAAGCCGCGGTCCACGTTCAGGTTCATACCGTGCATATCAACCTCGGCAAACAGAGCGCGGCGACGGTCTGGGCCAATTTGAGCGTCATAGAACCGTTCCGGGTGCCACTCTACCAGCACATTTCCGATGTCAAAAACGACGGCTTGGATGGGCATGAAGGGGTTTCCTTTGTTAACCGTTGGCACGTGGCCTGGGGCGGCTGGCGGGGCGATGGTTTCGGGTCTCTCGCCAGACTGAAACAAGACCCGAGCCAATGATCAAGGCACTGCCGAGCCAAACTTGCGGTTCTGGCCACTCGTTGAATACCATGACACCCCAAAGCACCGCCATTGGCATGGCAATGTATTCGAACGGTGCCACCAGGCCTGCCTCACACAAGCGGTAAGCCTGCCCCACCAGATAGCCGCCGAACGATGCGGCAACGCCTAGGCCGATGAACAGCGGCCAGTCCTGTGGCGCGGGCCAGATCCAGGCCCGCAGGATGAAATCAACGCCGGGGTTGCTGCCATCGGAAAACCGCCCATCGCCCAGCGTTAAACCGACCACTGTGCTGATCAGCAGAAAGCCAAACATCGGATAAAACGCCAGTGTTGACCCGGCCTCAGAGCCGCCCGCCCGCCGGGTCAGAACATGTAGCGTTGCATAGCCACAGGCGCCCAGAAACGGCAGAATCGCGGCCGGTTGGAAGGTGCCCGCGCCGGGGCGCATGATCACCAACACACCCAGAAACCCCACCGCCACCGCACCCCAGCGCCAGGGGCCAACTTTCTCTTTCAGAAAAACCACAGACAGGGTGGTGACAATCAGCGGCGTGGCAAAGGCAACGGCCACGGCTTCGGCCAGTGGCATTATGGCCAGACCGGTAAAGAAACAGAGATTGGCAAACAGCACGGCCAGACAGCGCAAGATATGCAGGCGGGGTTGATGGGTGCGCAACAAGTGATAGCCGCCCTCAAGTGGCATGATGACAGCCAGTAGAACGACCAGAGCTATGATCGAGCGGACCAGAACCATTTCATGCAGCGGGTAATCACCGGACAGAAACTTGGCGATGGTATCGATGATAGAGAAGGCAATGCCCGCCCCCAAGGCGGCCAGAACGCCCCAGATATTGACTTTTGCCTGTGCGCTCATCGGGGCCCTCGCGTGGTGATTGCATGATCAGTGGCGCAAAGTCGGAGGAGTAGCAATGGGCGGTGCAAGGGAATTGGAAGGGTAGTTGATTTTGGGGAGGATTGATACTGAGCCTTCAGTCATCGGCAAGCACTGAAGCGGATAACTGGAGATATTCTATAGAAAATTTTTTAAGGAGATTGAATTTGGAATCCAATTTGTCGGCTCATGCCAATAACGCGTCATGGCAGCTCTTACCGCAGAACAGTTTTGTGGCAATCGCGTTAGTCGTATTGTTCCTGTATGTTTTTGTGCGGCATTTTATCTTTGTTCTGATGATTATGGATATTGTGATTGGATGGTTGCGTAAATTTCGCTGGTTTCCAGTTCAGGGAAAGCGTCTCAGAGCCTTTGTTCACTGGCTTACGGCCATAGCTGCATTTTCTGCATTTCTTGCGGCTTCGGGTCGTTTTGGCTGGATAGAGTTTGTCCCTGTCTAGGGTTTGGTAATCGTTCCAATCGAAGTTGGCTAAACCAGTCGCGCCGCTGCCCTGATCTCCCGCTCCAGTGCCTCCAGAAACCGTGACCGATCCGTTTTGGTGAAGCCTTTGCCGCTGCCGCCAGCACCCAGTGGGTTGGCAGCGCGCAGGTCGGCCATCAGGTCCCGCATTGCCAGTTGCTGGCCGATGTTGGCCTCAGAGAATGCCTCGCCGTTGTGACGCAGCACGCGCGCCCCTGTTGCGATGCATTTGGCGGCCAAAGGGATGTCGCCGGTCACCACAACATCGCCCTTGCCACAGCGATCAGCGATCCACATATCCGCGACATCTGCGCCCGCATCCACGATGACATTTTCCACGTATGGATTGCGCGAGGGGCGCAATCCACCGTTGGAAACCACATACATCTTCAGCTTATGGCGGGTGGTGACCCGCTCGGCCTCGTCTTTGACCGGGCAGGCGTCGGCATCAATGTAGAGCACCATTACTTATCGGCCTTGGCGGATTTCGCGGCTGGCTTCTTGCCTGCTTTGGGCTCTTTCGCGACCTTGAACTCATCCGGGATCGGCATGCGGTTAAAGGCGTCCAGACCAGCGGTTTTATAGGCTTCGGCCAGGGTTGGATAGTTGAAGGTGTTCTGCACGAAATAGTCCACCGTACCCTGCAGGTTCATCACCGCCTGGCCAATGTGGATCAGCTCGGTGGCGCCTTCGCCGACGATCTGCACACCCAGAACCCGGCGGGTTTTCAGGCTGATCAGCATCTTCAACATGCCGTGCTCTAGCCCCATGATATGCCCGCGTGATGTCTCGCGGAATCGGGCCACGCCCACCTCGTATGGAATGCCGCGCTCCTGTAGCTCTTCCTCGGACATGCCACAGGTGGACATTTCCGGCACCGAATAGATGCCATAGGGATACCAGGGACTTTCTGGCAGGGTTGGCGTTTCCAGCGCATGACAGGCAGCAACACGTCCCTGCTGCAACGAGGTCGAGGCCAGCGACGGGTGGCCGATCACATCCCCAGTGGCATAAATATACGGCACCTCGGTCTGATAGGTTTTGCGATCGATGCTAAGCCGTCCGCGATGGTCGGTTTCCAGCCCCACCGCCTTTAGGTTCAACCCTTCGGTGTTGCCCATGCGACCAGCTGCAAACAGTAGCATTTCACCGCGAACATGACGGCCGTTGTCCAGGGTGACTTCGACGTGACGGCCGGCATCTTCGACATTGTCGATGGCCGACCCAAGACGCAGATCAACACCGTTTTCGCGGATCTGGTGGGTGAACTCCTGAATCAGCGTGCTGTCGATGAAATCAAGGAATGTATCGCGGGGCTCGATCAAGGTGACGCGCACGTCCAGTGTCGAGAACATGGTGGCATATTCCACCCCGATCACGCCCGCACCTACGACGATCAGGGACCGGGGGATTTCCGCCATTTCAATGAATTCATCCCCGTCGACAATGGTTTTACCGTTGAACGGCACCGTGTCGGGACGATAAGTGCGGGTGCCGGTAGCGATCAAAAACTTCTCGCCAGTCACCCGGCTGGTGTCGCCAGCTTCGGTCGCCACTTCAACCTCGTTGGGCCCGACGAATTTCGCCAGCCCAGGCAGCCAGTCCACGTGGTTGCGGTTGAACTGATGTTCCAGCACGTCGACCTCGTGCTCCAGGGTCATATGCAGCCGTGCCTTCAGATCTTCGGCGGCAATCTGATCCTTCACCCGGTATGAGCGGCCATAAAAACTGCGCTCGCGCCAGCCGCTGAGGTTCAGCACAGTTTCGCGCAGGGTTTTAGACGGCACCGTGCCGGTATGCACCGAAACGCCACCAAGTCGATCCTGGCGATCAATGACCAGAACCCGGCGTTTCAGCTTACCTGCCTGAATGGCAGCGGTCCGGCCCGAGGGGCCAGAGCCAATGATGACGAGATCATAGTCGTATTGTGTCATGGATCAATCCCGATAAAGCGCGTCGGCGTGAAAGGCGATGTGCTCTTCGATAAAGGAAGAGACAAAGAAATAGCTGTGGTCATAGCCGTCTTGCAGACGCAGCGTGGCCTCTTGCCGACGTTCTGCAACCGCATGGGCAAAGGCCTCGGGCTGCAACAAGTCGACGAATTGATCGGTGGTGCCAGTATCGACAAGGATCGGACCATCAAACCCCTGCTTGCGCATCATCAGCGTGGCATCATGGTTGCCCCAGCTCGACTCGTCGTCGCCCAGATAGGCTGTCAGCTGCTTGCGGCCCCAGTCGCTGGCGCTTGGGTTGCTGATCGGCGCAAAAGCCGAGACCGACCGGAACCGCCCAGGCAGCCCCATCGCCAGTGTCAGCGCGCCATGGCCGCCCATAGAATGCCCGGTGATGGCCTGACGGTTCAGATCAACGGCAAACTGGTCGCCCAGCACTGCCGGCAGCTCGTCTGCAAGATAGGTCCACATGTTAAAGTGAGGCGCCCAGGGGGATTGAGTGGCGTCGACATAGAAACCGGCGCCCTGACCCAAATCATAGGCCTCGTCATCGGCAACTCCCTCGCCACGGGGGCTGGTGTCGGGGAACACCAGTGCGATGCCCTGCTCGGCGGCCCAGGTTTGTGCACCGGCCTTGGTCATGGCGTTTTCATGGTTACAGGTCAGTCCCGACAGATACCACAATACAGGCACTGGACCGTCTGAGGCTTCTTCCGGCAGGAACAGGCCAAAGGTCATATCGCACTGGGTTGCGGTACTGGCGTGCCGATACACACCTTGAGTGCCGCCAAAGGCTTTGTTTTTCGACAGGGTTTCCATAAAAATTCTCCTGAATTGGTTGTCTTACCGCTACCCGGCAGGGGGGCGTGGGTCTAGTGCAAGGGAACACGAACCGTCCAAAAACGCGGTAAATTCGTAGGATAATGGCGAATTGTGCGGATCTGCCTCAGGAGAGCCCCACCAGGGTGCTAACCCAAGAGATCATCAGCGGGACTGATATGATTGATGCCATGGTGGAAAACAGAATCGTTGCTGAAACCCGCTGCGGCGCAACACCGTAGTGCTGCGCCAGCATATAGACATTCCCCGCCACCGGCAGTGCTGCGGCCGAGATCACCACAGTGGCCGAATAGGCATCCAGCGGCAGCAGCCACAATACTCCGATCGCGACCAAAATCGGGTGGCACACCAGCTTGGCAAAACTAAGCCAGACCGCAATCTGTACGCGTTCGGCTGATTTTCCCGCCAGCGAGGCTCCAATGGCAAACAGTGCCCCCGGTGTGGCCGCGCCGCCGAGAATTGTCAGGAACTCATTGACCGGCGCAGGCAATGGTAGGGCCAAAGCCGACCAGATGAGCCCGCAACAGATCGAAACGATCATTGGGTTCTTGACCAGCCCAGCACTCACCAGTTTGAACGTCGCCAGACCGAGCCCCGACCCCCGATCCGCATTTATCAGGATGACGATCAGTGACGAAAAGACCACGAGATCCACGCTGAGCACCAACATCATCGGCCCGATCGAGGCTTCTCCAAACAGGATCACCATCATCGGCAGACCCAGAAAACCAACATTGCCAATGGCCCCGCACTGGGCCTCAACCGCGGCGGTCTGCATGTCCAAGCCGCGCAGTGCGGCGATCAGCGTGACCAATACATAGACCGCCATGGTTCCAGCCAGATAGCCAATGATCAGCCTTGGATCGAAAATTTCCGCAAAGGACAGGTTGGCCGAAAAGCGGAAGATCATCGCCGATAACGCAAAAAAGAATACAAATTTGGTTAGATAGGCGGTCGCTTCGGGGCTAAAGAAACGGGTCCGCCCAGCCCAATAACCAAGTCCAATAATCGCGAAAAAGGGCAGTGTTCTAAAAAAGATCTCTATCATACGGCCAGTGGTATCCCGCCCCGAAGCAAAGGCATAGTTCAATTCGGCCTTTATCGATGTTCCAGGCGCTCAATTCTTGAGCTATTTAGATCCGACGCTCCCGCCCGTCGTCGGTCTCCTGACGGAGACGCTTCTCCCGTTGGGCCCGGCGCCATGCTTGCGCATGGCGGGTCATTATCGCCACTGTCTTGCAAGGGCCGCCGGGTAAAATCTCAGCGAGCTGATTTCTTTTTGTCGAATATACTCCGGGGTCCGGGGCTGGCCCCGGCTGCGCCGCGCTCGCGCGGCGCCATGCCCAAGTTCACAAGGTGTGAACGCGGGAGACTTTGGATTGAGGTGCTAGCCACTGCCGATTAACACTCCGGCACCGAGAACCAGTGCGCCGCCCAGTACGACCTGTAATGCGGCGCGCCAAAAAGGGGTCTCCATGTATCTGTTTTGTATCCAGGCAATGGCCCAGAGTTCAACAAAAACCACGGCGATTGCCAGGCCTGTGGCGGTCCGAAAATCTGTTATCAGATAGGGTAAGGCATGGCCCAGCCCGCCGACCGTGGTCATCACGCCCGATGCGAATCCTCGTTTGAAAGGAGAACCGCGTCCGGACAAGGCGCCATCGTCCGAGGCGGCCTCGGTGAAACCCATAGAAATCCCGGCGCCAACTGAGGCTGCAATGCCGACCAAAAAGGTGGTCCAGGTGTCCTGGGTCGCAAATGCAACGGCAAAGATCGGCGCCAGCGTGGACACCGAACCATCCATCAACCCGGCCAATCCCGGCTGAACCCAGGTCAGGATAAATTGTCGCCGCGCAGTATCATCCTCTTTTGCCAAAGTGTCTTCGTTCAGGTGGTCCCGTTCCAGCCCCTCGGCTGTCGCTTGATGCCCGGCTTCTTCGGCCGCCAGATCCCCGAGCAGTTTACGGGTCTCGGCATCTTGGCTGCGTGCGGCGGCCGCCAGATAGAAACGCTCGGCATTTCGTTCCATCGCTTTGGCCTCGTCACGCATCCGTTCCAGGCTGAGGCTGTTTTGCAACCAGATCGGCCGACGGGCGTAAAACCCTGTCACGTGTTCACGGCGAATCAGCGGAATGGAGGGGCCAAAGCGATCCTGATGCAACGCGATCAACAGGGTGCGGTGATGGTCCTCTTCGCTGGCCATGCCGTCAAATACGGCCGCCGTGGCGGGGAATTCATTGCGCATGCGCTCTGCGAAGCCGCGAAATATCTGTGCGTCGTCTTCTTCGGATGAGATCGCCAGGGCGATGATTTCCTGCTCGTTCAAATCGGAAAACCGTTTGCGGTGTGAAAAAAGACGCATGTTGACCCTCATAATTAGAATGATTCTAAATACCATTTTTATCAGATGGCACAAGACTGCGTGAGGGTGGTTGTTGAATATGGGGTCGGCGGGCTAAGTTGCCTCCCAAGACATTGGCCCGCGTCCTGAAGGAACTTATATGAATCAGCCAGCCACCATTCTACGGACCGGCCGCAAATTTGATCAGGTGCTGGAAGGCGCCCGCGACGTGTTTATGGCGGATGGGTTCGAAGGGGCGAGTGTTGACGATATTGCACGTGCTGCGGGAGTGTCCAAGGCGACATTGTACAGTTACTTTCCGGACAAACGTTTGCTGTTTATGGAGGTCGCGCGCCATGAGTGTGACCGCCAGGCTGGCGCCACGGTGGACATGATCGAGACCTGCTGCTCACCGCAACAGGTTTTGCAGGTTGCGGCGCGCCATATCCTGAGTGTTCTGTTGTCGGACTTCGGGCAAAAGATGTTCCGCATCTGTGTGGCCGAGGCAGAACGGTTTCCGGATCTTGGGCGCCAGTTCTATGAAAGCGGTCCCATGGTGGTCCGGGCAAGGATCAGGGAATACCTGGAGCAGGCCACTGAGCGTGGCGAGTTGAGAATTGATGATTTCGATCTTGCTGCGGATCAACTGGCCGAGTTGTGCAAGGCAGACCTGTTCCCGCGTCTGATGTTCAATATTGATACTGATTTTACCGAGGCGGACCGAAACCGGGTCACCAAAGGCGCCGTTGAAACCTTCCTGGCACGGTATGGCGTCTGAGACGGTCTTGGTTCAGATTTCTCCAGCCTAGTGCGTTATGAACTCGTTGGGTTCCACTCGAAATTGCTCATGACAACTTAGACAGTTGTGCAGCACGTTGGGCAGGGTGCGACGTAGCCCGTTGAGTGAACGGACGTTGAGTCGTTTGATGGCTTGCTCTGAAATGTCTGCGCGGGTTCTGAATTCGGACCAATAGGTCCAGATTTCGGGACGGGCATTGGACAGCGGATCCTGATGTGGTTTCTTGAAAAGCCGCGATATACGGCCGCTGGTCTGGGTCAATACGCGCCGTGCCGCACGGGCATTGTTTGCGTTAAACGCCATGCGTCCGGCCATCATATCAATCAGGGTGGTCACCGCATCCTGGGCGGATAGCATCTGGGCGACACGTTTCTTCACACCCTTATTGGTGATTTGTTCCTGCGCGGTAACGGCAGGCGCAGTCAGAGCCAGCGTTAGGGCCACAATAGCAGCCGTTGCAAGTTGGAAAAACCGGTGGCTCACAATTGATCCCCCCGGCTGAGGAGTGCCATTGACCGAATCGAACAAATGGAACAAAAAGAGAACATGCGTCATCCTGCCTATGATCGTACCCTAACATCTATCACCTCACGCCAGAAGTCTGCACATAGCCCACCATGTCTCATCGTCGTATTCTGTCGCTCTGGTTTCCGCGTTTAGGTGCTGAACGCATCATGCGGGCAAAACGGGGTGGCATGGCCGGGCCGCTGGCTGTGATCGAGGAACTATCCAACACCCAGGTTATTTCTGCGTTAAATAATGCGGCTGTTTCCGAAGGCCTGTGGGTTGGACAACCAGTACGCGATGCGCATGCCATGTGCGGGCACCTGCTGACGCGCAGTCGCAACATCCCTGCCGAAGGGGCTTTTCTGACGGCGCTACAGCGCTGGGCGGGTAAATATAGTCCCTGGGTGGCGGAACAGGCTCCGGATGGGTTGGTGATTGATCTGACCGGCTGCGCACATCTGTTTGGTGGCGAGTCTGGGATGCTGACCCAGGTCGAAGAAGATTGCACCGACATGGGGCTTAGCGTGCAGCTGGGCATGGCCGATACCTTAGGTGCGGCCTGGGCCTTGGCCCGCTATGCCGGGGTGCAGGCGGGGTCAGACCGGTCGGGGGATGCTATCTCGCAAGAAGCGCGCGCGACCCGGGCCCGTGCGCAAAAACGTACGCCAAAAGACAGTGCCAAGCGGCGTCATTGGACCCGCGGTGGTGCTGCGCCGCAGACGGTGACCTTGCCGCATGGGGTGGCGCGGATTGCCGAACCGGGACAGACCTATGGCGCACTTGCGCCACTGCCCGTGGCGGCGCTGCGGCTAGAGGGCACGATGGTGTCCCAGTTGAACCGCCTGGGCCTGCGCCGGATTGGTGAATTGATGGACCAGCCCCGCGCCAGCCTGGCCCGTCGGTTTGGTCGTGGGTTGGTGATGCGGCTGGATCAGGCCATGGGCAGCGCCCCTGAACCGGTCTCACCCGGCAGCGCTCCGGATCAATTCGCAGTGCGGCTGACCTTGCCCGAACCCATTGGGTTGATTGATGACCTGATGGCTGGGGTTGATCGCATGTTACCGCGCCTGTGTGCCCGCCTAGAGGCGCGTGGCAAGGGGGTGCGCAGCCTGCGGCTTGAGGCGCATCGCACGGATCAGGCCGCCGAGGTGGTGGTGGTTGGTCTGGCCCGCCCGTTGCGCGACCCGGCCCGCATTCGACCGCTGTTGGAAATGAAGCTGGACCAGATAGATGCGGGTTTTGGCATCGATATGCTGCGGCTTGAGGCGCTGCAGGTCGAACCGATCCACGCGCGCACGGTGGCGGGGCATGTGCAGGCCGGGGCGGTGGCACAGCAGCGGGCAGACGGCGGCACTGGGCTTGAAGATCTGATTGGCCGTCTGGGTGCGCGGGTCGGGCTAGAGGCGATCACCCGCTACCATCCGGTCGACACCCACATCCCGGAAAAAACGGCCAAGGTTCTGGCTGCCGCCTGGTCCGAACCTGCTGAAAACTGGCCCGCTGCACCGCAGTCACGGCCGTTGTTGCTGTGGCCTCCGGAACTGGTCAACGCCAGTGACGGCCCGGTGTTGTCAGCCCAGTTTCGCTGGCGCGGGCAGGACTGGCAGCTGGCCCAGGCGCGCGGACCTGAACGGATCGCTCCGGAGTGGTGGCTGGATGACCCCAACTGGCGCAATGGGGTGCGGGATTATTGGGTGGTGGTGACCTCATCCGGGGCGCGGCTGTGGTTATTTTATGCGCATGGCGGCGGGTTGTCGGCGGGCTGGTTCTGTCAGGGCAGCTTTGCCTGATGGTTCGCTGCGCGGCGAAGCGTTTTTGATAGGGTCGCAGCCCAGCCCGCGTTAGAGTGGTGCCATGAGAACACCTCGATTTGATATTCTGGGCCAGGCCATCAGCGACGCCAGCCGCACCCGCATGCTTTGCGAGCTGATGGAGGGACGCGCCTATACCAACAAAGAGCTGGCCAGCGCCGCCGGCATCACCCCACAAACTGCCACTGCGCATTTGCGGATGTTGCAGGATGCCGGGCTGGTTTTGGCCGAAAAAAGTGGCCGCTGCGTTTATCACCGCCTGGCCAGTCCTGAGGTCGCCCAGGCACTGGAGCAACTGGCGGCGATTGCGCCGGCGGACAGTCTGTACCGCAATCAACAGCGCAAGGCTGGCGAACTGGCCACAGTGCGCAGTTGCTACGATCATCTCGCCGGCCCACTGGCGGTTGCCTTGACCAAGGCGTTCCTAACCCGCGGGATGCTGGTCGAGGACAATGGCGGGTATCGCGCGGTAACGTCCGACCTGTGGCACCGGATCGGGGTGACCTTACCTGATCGCGCCGGGCGGCAGCCCTTTGTCCGGCCCTGTCTGGACTGGACTGAACGCCAGCCCCATGTGGCAGGGCCACTGGGACGGCAAATCCTGAACCACGGAATGGATCTGGGGTGGCTACAGCGACATGCCCATAAACGCGGACTATTGCTAACGGCACCGGGGCGGACGGCGTATGATCAGATCCTGGATTTTCGCCCTGCCGAGATGGCCTCTGGATAGTCTGACGCCTCATTGCAGGATTGCGGTTCCCATCCGGGCAGCGACCGCTTGGGGGCGGCTGCATGGGTTTAGGTTTACTTGAAAACGCAAACAGACTTGATTTGTTCAGCGATAGCGACGAGTCTGACCGCATGAGTTTTCAACAAAAACCGACGTTACCCAGCCCCATTGCCCCCCAACAGGTTGCCTTTGACAGGCGCGAACTTTCTGTAATCATGGCCCTGTACGGACGTATGGTTGCCGCAGGTGAGTGGCGCGATTACGGGATTTCCTGCCTGCGCGAACTGGCTGTGTTCTCGGTTTATAAACGCACCGCTGAACACCCGCTTTACCGGATCGAAAAACGCCCGAAACTGCGCCAGCGGCAGGGGATGTATGCGGTGGTCAGCATGGACGGACAGATATTGAAACGCGGGCACGAGCTGAAAACAGTCCTTCGAGTGCTGGAACGCCAGTTGATCCGCGCGGTAAAGTAGCGGCTGAAATCTAGGTCAATCGCTTATGCGCTGTCACCGGGCCGTCGCCCTGTGCCAGAATCCTGTCGATAGCGGGCTGTAGCGGCTCCACTGCCACCGCCATGTGAAACGCATTTGCATGGATCAGTGTTTCACTGTCCCGCACAAAGGCAACATGACCTTTCCAGAACAACAGGTCCCCACGCAGGTAGCTGCCGCCATTGGGCGAGGCATAATTGCCCAATGCCCGTTCTTGTGGGCCGCTGTCACCGGGGCAGGGGGTGCCGCAGGCTAGCAAGGAGGCTTGCACCAGACCTGAACAATCAATGCCCAACCGGCTGTTGCCGCCCCAAAGGTACGGAGTTCCCAGGAACAATTCGGCCACTGCAACGGGGTCTCTTAGATGCGTCTGGATGGGCGTAAGATGTGGTGTTGGGATGAACCCATCCGGAGTTTCAGCGAAACGCTCGCCCAGAAACAGAACCTGTACCGAGCTACCAAAGCTTAGGCTGCGCAGGTCGGGGGATTTGAAATCCGGGCGCAAATAAACATGTGTCGCCAGCGCGCTGACCCGATGGGTGGCCACGACCGCAGTTGCCAAAGCCGTGCTGGGCACATAGCCGGTATAGTCATCCTTGGCCGCCACGATCTGTGCCCAACCGTTTTGCTCATCCTCAACCGTGACCTGTTCGCCCCAGATCAACTGCCGCTCGCGCGGGCCGTCTGGTCGACGCAGCAGATCAACCACGGGGCGGATGATTCGCTGCTTTTTCATCGGTCCAGCATCTCGGGCAGGGCGGCAAACAGTGCCCGTGCGCCCTGGCCTGCGCCGCCTTTGGGGCGGGCAGGGGCGGGCGTGGGATTCCAGCCGTAGATATCAAAATGGATGTACCGGCTTTGGCCTGCGAAACGCCGCAGGAACAGTGCCGCGGTGATCGAACCGGCAAAGCCACCCGACGGCGCATTGTCGAGATCGGCAATGCCGGGTTCGA
>ENA-OSET01002416-OSET01002416.1-sediment-metagenome-genome-assembly--contig:-NODE-2416-length-18103-cov-4.117608_pt1 | contig 18103 bp, 11 predicted proteins | sample MGYA00237882_ERZ534229 | MGnify/ENA primary metagenome ERZ534229 (study PRJEB26408, sample SAMN06266212) | sediment metagenome | isolation source: Hudson Canyon methane seep mesocosm | place... | reverse complement strand
TTTGTTGCATCCGTATTTGTTACATCCGTATTTGTTACATCCGTATTTGTTACATCCGTATTTGTTGCATCGGTATTTGTTACATCCGTATTTGTTGCATCCGTATTTGTTGCATCGGTATTTGTTAAATCGGTATTTGTTACATCGGTATTTGTTACATCGGTATTTGTTGCATCCGTATTTGTTGCATCCGTATTTGTTGCATCCGTATTTGTTGCATCCGTATTTGTTGCATCGGTATTTGTTGCATCGGTAACTGCTAAATCAAGAACTGCATCTACGCTCAAATCTCTAACTACTAAAACACCATCAATCTCAGTAACTTCTTTTATTATAGTTACAACACCATTTTCATCAACACGAATAACTTCTGTTACAATATTGCTATTTGTTTCATAGTTAATTTCATAAGTCTTCCCTGCTTCTAAGACAAATAGAAACTTACCTGTTTCTTCGTTTGGTCTATATTCACCAAACTTTTCACCAGTATTTAGATCCATAATTCTAATTACTAAGTCTTTAATTACATTTCCTTCTGCATATTTAGAAACACCTTTGTAAATTGCCAATGCCGGGGCATTTCCCTGCGATGGAGATCCTGGATCATAGGTCAACATATAAATATCTTGTTCTCCTTTTCCTCCTTCTCTATATGAAGAAAAATAAGCTCTTTTTCCATCAACAGAAGGAAAGTAAAAAACATCATCACCTGTTGTATTAACCGGATACCCAAGATTAGTAACTTCACCCCATGTACCATCTTCCATTAATTCTGTGCTAAAAACATCATAACCTCCCATTGAATTATGCCCTTTTGAACTAAAGTATAATGTCTTTCCATCTGGATGCAAGTAGGGACTCTCTTCGTCATAAGGAGTATTAACTGTAGCTGGTAATGGTTGTATTTTTGCCCAAGCACCCGTTGGAAGCTTTTTCATCATCCAAATATCTCTGTTATCCTCACCAGCGCCTCCAGGTCTATCGCTTGTAAAAAAGATTATATTCCCAGAAGTATTTAAACTTGCATCTGTTTCCCAATATCTAGAGTTAATATCAGCTATTAATTTCTCAGGTTTTGTCCATTCACTACCTATTAATTTTGATTCATAAATACTTCCACCAGCATCTGCTCCTCCTTCAAATTGATACACATACATCATCTGACCATCTGGAGAAATATACAAACAAGCATCATGACTATCCGTATTAATACTATCACTCATTCTTACTGGCTCAGTCCATTCACCTTTCTCTTTCACAGAAAAGTAAATATCCTCAAAATACTTACCTTCATCGTCCACTAAATCAGATTCTCCTTTACGACGTGTGGTAAAATACAAAAATGTTTCTTCAGCATTTACTTTTGGTCTATATTCAGAATAATTGGTATTAAGAACTTCAGCTGACTCAATGAGAACATTAACCGGTTTTGATAGAAATTCGACAGCATTTCGAGACATTCTTATATCATGTGTCACTGCTTCCCAATATTCCGTATTCTTTTTATTCAAAATAGATCGGTAGGTTTTATATTCTTCTAAAGCTTTTTCAAACTCGTAATTAACGTGATATGCTTGCCCCAAAAACCTTATAACCTCCAGTGGAGAATTTTTCTCTTTAAACTCTCCTACTCTATATTCAACTGTCAATTTTTCCTTAGCTGCTTCAAAATATGGAATAGCTCGAGGCTTTTCATTCTGAGTATTCATGTAACAATTTCCTATAGCAAAAGCAGTATTCGCATTCTTCTTATCCATTTCAAACATCTCCAATAAAACTGGAAGAGCTTTTCTGTAATTTCCTAATTCTAAATAAGAGAAAGACTCAGCATACAGTTCTTTAAAACTCTTATCTTGAGCTAGAACATTTACCGATAAAAAAAATGTAGCAAAAAGAAATAATAACCCTTTATTCATATCTATTATATTTATTTCTTAACAGTAAACTCTACCCTTCTGTTTTTCTGACGTCCAGTAGGGTTATCAGATCCATCTGCATTTTGATTATCAGCAATTGGTTCAGATTCACCATAGCCGTGCGTCTCCATTCGGCTATTCTTAATACCTGCATTTCTTAAATAATCTCTGATTTTATGAGCTCTAGCAGATGACAACCTTCGGTTATAAGCTGCTTTACCTTTTGAATCTGTATGTCCATTTATCACTAATTTAACATCCTTATACTCATTCATGTAATTAACTATCTTATCTAATTCCGGCTGTGATTCTTCAAGTAATTTAACCTTTCCATAAACAAACATTATCGAGTTAATCGATAACATATCTCCAGAATTCAAAGTAGCATTTACTTCTGTTTGTGTCATTACCGTATCCTCAACAACTGCTACATCAGGAATTGTATCTTTACCAAAATCTCTAATTACTAAAACACCATCCTCCTCAGTAACTTCTTTGACTACAATTACAACTCGGTCTTCTTCCTCATGAACAACTTCCGTTACAATATTGTTATTAGCTTCATATTTAATTTCATGCGCCTTCCCAGCTTCTAAGACAAATAGAAACTTACCTGTTTCTTTATTTGGTCTATATTCACCAAGTTTTTCACCGGTATTTACATCCACAATTTTAATTACTAAGTCTTTAATAACGTTTCCTTCTTCATCTTTAGAAACACCTTTATAAATTGACAATCCTCGAGAGTCTGCTTTTTCATAAGTCAATATGTAAATATCCTGTTCTCCTTTCCCTCCATCTCTAAATGAAGAAAAATAAGCTCTTTTCCCATCAACAGAAGGAAAGTAAAACACGTCATCACCTGTGGTATTAACGGGGTATCCCAGGTTTATAACTTCACCCCATGAACCATCTTCTAGTAATTCTGTTTTAAACACGTCATAGCCTCCCATTGAATTATGACCTTTTGAGCTAAAGTATAATGTCTTTCCATCTGGGTGTAAGTAGGGACTCTCTTCATCAAAAGGAGTATTAACTGTAGCTGGTAATGGTTGTATTTTTGCCCAAGCACCCGTTGGAAGCTTTTTCATCATCCAAATATCTCTGTTATCCTCACCAGCGCCTCCAGGTCTATCGCTTGTAAAAAAGATTATATTCCCAGAAGTATTTAAACTTGCATCTGTTTCCCAATATCTAGAGTTAATATCAGCTATTAATTTCTCAGGTTTTGTCCATTCACTACCTATTAATTTTGATTCATAAATACTTCCACCAGCATCTGCTCCTCCTTCAAATTGATACACATACATCATCTGACCATCTGGAGAAATATACAAACAAGCATCATGACTATCCGTATTAATACTATCACTCATTCTTACTGGCTCAGTCCATTCACCACTCTCATTCACAGAATAGTATATATCCTCAAAATACTTCCCTTCATCGTCCACTAAATCAGATTCTCCTTTACGACGTGTGGTAAAATATAAAAATGTCTCTTCAGCATTTACCTTTGGTCTATATTCAGAATAGCTGGTATTAAGAACTTCAGCAGATTCAATCAAAACATTAACCGGTTTTGAAATAAAATCGATAGCATTTCTAGACATCCTTATGTCATGTGTCACCGCGTCCCAATATTCCGTATTCTTTTTATTCAAAATAGATCGGTAGGTTTTATATTCCTCTAAAGCTTTTTCAAACTCGTAATTAACGTGATATGCTTGTCCCAAAAATCGTATAACCTCTAGTGGAGCACCTTTCTCTTTATAATCTCCTACAATATATTCAACTGTCAATTTTTCTTTAGCTGCTTCAAAATAAGGAATAGCTCGTGGCTTTTCATTTTGAGTATTCATATAACAATTTCCTATCGTAAAAGCAGTATTCGCATTCTTATTATCCATTTCGAACATCTCCAATAAAACTGGAAGAGCTTTTCTGTAATTCCCTACTTCTAAATAAGAGAAAGACTCAGCATACAGATCTTTGAAACTCTTATCTTGAGCTAGAACATTTACCGATAGAAAAAATGTAGCAAAAAGAAATAATAACCCTTTATTCATGTCTAATATATTTATTTAATTCTTTAATCAATTTTTCAGGTGGTCGTTTAGGAGATTTTGATTCTCCATCAATAAAAACGAGCACAGTATCTCCAAAATTAAGCTTTTCATCTTTATCATTATAAGTTTCGTAGGTAAATTTTATCTTCACACCTGGCATCTCCTTGATAAACACATGAATTGTTAGTTCATCATCATAATACGCTGGCTTTAGATATTTAATATTAAATTCAGATACTGGGAGGAATGTTCCTTCATCTTCCAACCCCTTATAGCTTACTCCAAGATTTCTTAAAGCCTCTACCCTTGCAATTTCAAAATAGGTTGCATAATTTCCGTAGTAACAATATCCCATTTTATCGGTTTCCGCATATCGAACTCTAACTTTAGTTTTAAAACTATACATATTTGTTATTCCTACTATAATAATTTAACTTTATGCATTGCAAAATTAAGGATGAACTATTATTTTAAATACATACTATTACTCTATTTATTTCTCCCACTAACAGGATGCAAGCAACAATACAAATTAACTGATTCAAAGTCAGGAAATAAAGAAATAAATAACGAATTATCAACAAATGATTTTTTAGAAACTATCATATCCCCGTACAGAGTAGAACTAGCTTCTAAAATGAATGAAGTTATAAACACCTCACTCATCGATATGGAAGTAGGCTCTCCTGAAGGTTTACTTGGGAATTTTATTTGCGACCTTACTTATGTAAAAGCAAAAGAAATAAGTGACAAACCTGTTGATTTCTGTCTGTTAAATAACGGAGGCCTGCGAACTCCATTACCAAAAGGAGAAATAACACGTGGGAAAATATTTGAATTAATGCCTTTTGAAAATGAAATCGTAATAGTGGAGCTATCAGGAGAAAACATGTTAAACCTTATTGATTACATAAAAACAAAGTCGCTTATGACAAAATCTAGAAAAGCTGGTGTACCCGTTAGTGGATTAAGAATGATAATTAATAACGACAAAGTATCCGAGGTGAAAATTGGATCGTTCGCTTTTGACAAATCTAAAAATTACCGAGTAGTAACTTCAGACTATCTTTCAAATGGTGGTGATCACATGGATTTTTTCTTAGACCCATTATCTATTGAAAATACTGGAATCAAATTAAGGGATGCTATATTAACCCACATTATCAACCTGGACAATAAAAATACCGAAGTAAACGCGGTACTTGACGGAAGAATTTACCATGCAGAATAGAAGGAAATTTGTAAAAAATATTTTGATTGGAGCTGCTGGAATCACCACCCTTAGCTCATTTGACATATTAGACATAGTCAGAAAAGAAAAGCTTGTCAAATTAACAATTTTGCACACAAATGATATGCACAGTCGAATTGACCCTTTTGGACCAAACGACAAGAAGTATGCTAACCAAGGTGGAATGTCTAGAGTTGCGAGCTTGGTTGAACAAATTCGAAACGAAGAAAGCAATGTCATTTTATTAGATGCCGGAGACATTTTTCAAGGCACACCTTATTTCAATCTTTTTGGAGGAGAAATTGAATTAAAGTTAATGAGCCAAATGAAATATGATGCCAGCACAATGGGCAATCATGATTTCGACAATGGAATTGCAGGATTTAACAATGTACTACATAATGCTAATTTTCCCTTTTTATGTGCCAATTATGATTTTAACGAAACTATACTTAAAGGAAAAACAAAACCCTACCATATAATAGAAAAGCAAGGAATTAAAATTGGCATATTTGGAATTGGAATTGAATTAGACGGATTGGTCGATTCAAGACTTTATGGCAACACTATATATAATGACCCAATTACAACAGCGAATAAATATGCTAAACTTTTAAAGGAAGAACATGCTTGTAATGCGGTAATTTGTTTATCTCATTTAGGATATGATTATGAGCATGAAATTTTGTCTGATAAAATTCTTGCAAAGGAAACAAAAAACATTGACTTAATTATTGGAGGACACACACATACATTTCTTGAGAAAGCTGTAACTTTTTCCAATAAAGTCGGTAAACCTACATTAGTAAATCAAGCTGGTTGGGCAGCTTTGAGCCTCGGTAGAGTAGATTTTTATTTTAACCGAGAAAAAGAACGAATAGATAATTTAAGCGCAAGCTTTAGGCCTTCTAAAAATTATGCCAAGATTTAATTGTTTTATACTGTAAAACATTTTAACTACACAATAGCAATTTCGTTTTTTTTAAAACTATTTTTTGTTAATATTTGTGCAGTGATTTAAATAACGGTTTGCACCTCTATTTAAAGTTTATAAAATCACATTATGTTTAATTAATAACCTTTAACACTTTTAAATAATATGAGTAAAAACCTGGAAAACGTTTGGAGCAATTGTTTAGAAGTAATAAAGGATAATGTTCCTTTACAAGCATTCAAAACATGGTTCGCCCCAATTAAAGCTGTAAAGCTTAAAAGCAACATATTAACTATCCAGGTTCCTTCACAGTTTTTTTATGAGTGGTTGGAAGAACATTACATCGAATTGTTAAAGAAAACGATTCGCAAAGAAATTGGACCTGATGCTAAGCTTGAATACAGCATCATTATGGAGAATAACAAGAACAGCTCTAATCCATATACTGTAAAAATTCCTACCACCGATAAACGAGCTATTAAAAACAGACCTGTTGCAATGCCATTGGACATTAGTTCTAATCCGATTAGAAACCCATTCATTATTCCAGGTCTTCGCAAAGTAAATGTTGATTCAAACTTAAACCCGAATTACTCATTTGAAAACTTTGTAGAAGGTGACTGTAACAGACTTGCCAGATCTGCTGGATATGCTGTAGCAGAAAAACCAGGAGGAACCGCATTCAACCCGCTATTAATATATGGTGGTGTTGGTCTTGGAAAAACACATTTGTCACATGCAATTGGAATCTCTATCAAAAATAGATTTCCAAATAAAACAGTTTTGTATGTGTCATCTGAAAAATTTACGCATCAATTTATTGATTCAGTAAAAAACAACAACACAAACGACTTTATACACTTCTATCAAATGATAGACGTATTGTTAATTGATGATGTTCAATTTTTTGCAGGAAAGGAAAAAACACAGGATGTATTTTTCCATATCTTCAATCACCTACACCAAACAGGGAAACAGTTAGTTCTCACTTCTGACAAACCACCGGTTGAATTACAAGGAATGGAGCAAAGATTATTATCTCGTTTCAAATGGGGCCTATCTGCAGATTTACAAGTTCCTGATTTGGAAACTAGAATAGCAATACTTCAAAAGAAAATGTATCAAGACGGTATCGAACTTCCGAAAGAAGTTATCGAATACCTAGCTTATAGCATCTCAACTAACATTAGAGAACTAGAAGGAGCATTAATTTCTTTAATTGCACAATCTTCTTTAAATAAAAAATCTATTACGCTAGACTTAGCAAAACAAATGATAGACAAATTTGTTAAGAACACTGCTCGTGAAGTTAGCATCGAATACATTCAAAAGGTAGTTTGTGATTATTTCGATTTACCAATCGAATTAATGAAATCGAAAACAAGAAAAAGAGAAGTTGTTCAAGCAAGACAAATTGCAATGTACTTCTCTAAGAAAATGACGAAATCTTCTTTAGCAAATATTGGAATGCACTGTGGAGGAAAAGATCATGCAACGGTATTACATGCTTGTCGCACGGTAAATAACTTAGCAGATACTGACAAAACATTTAGAAGATACTTGGACGATTTAGAAAAGAAACTAAGTCTTCAATAACAAACTTAAAACTCCTTTATTTAACTATAAAGGAGTTTTTTTGCTTTAAGCAAAAGGTTCAAAGTTCTTTTTTAAGAAAAAAATCAATATGGACTTATTCATTAAGTAATAATTAATTTATTTCTTCTCTACTTTTACTCTTTTTAAGCTAAGCATGTTTAATGAATTCCCCTCCAACCCATTCACCTTATTATTTACACACCTAAATGTTTCAGCATAAAAAAGAGGCACAACCGGAACCTCTTCTTGAATTAATAACTGCATTTCCTTATACAACTCATAACGCATTCTATCATTATTTTCAAACAAAGCCGCTTCATAGAGTAAATCATATTCTGGATTATCAAAGTGCGTATAATTAGAACCATTTTCAGGATAAAAATTATTGCTATAAAACAACTGGAAATAATTAATCGCATCTGGATAATCAGCAACCCAAGACTTTCGATAAAAATTTACATCGAACAATGCTATTCTCTGAGTCATGGAGGAAGTAGTATGTATATCTACGTTTACTTTTAAGCCTAAATTTCCAAGTGCTTTTTGTAAATATTGACAGAGACTTTGAAATTCCACGGTTGCAACTAAAGTAATTTCAGGTGCGCCTTCTCCATTAGGATAACCTGCTTCAATTAATAACTGTTGCGCTCTTTCAAAATCGAAGTTAAACCCATCAATTTTATAATCATCAAAACCTGGCATACCTTCTGGCACAAATCCCTTTGATGCAGGCTTCCCTATACTGTTTTTCTGATATTTTATTATCTCTTCCCTATCAATCCCATATCCTATGGCCTGTCTAACTAATTTGTTTTTTAAAGGACTGTTCTTTACACTTTCCATTCTAACATCCATTAATATCCCCAAATAATCTGTATTTAACCATGGTAATTTTTGAAGGTAAAAATCATCCTGCAATTCTTCCCTCAACTGACCTGTTTTAGTTATTAGTTCATCTTTATCATCTTCACTTAACCCAGAAATCATATCAAGTTTTCCCATTTTAAATCTTAAATATTCTTGGCTTTTTGTTTTCATAAAACTTACAGATACAGCATCTAAATAAGGTAATCGAACTCCATCTTCGTCTCGTTCAAAATAATGTTTATTCTTTACCATTACCAATTTAATTTCAGGTTTCCATGATTTAAACATAAATGGCCCGGTCCCTACTGGGTGCTGACCAAAGTCTAACCCGTAATTCTCAATAACTTCTGAAGGTACAATTGAGCAAAATGGTAACGACAACTGAAAGATAAATGATGGCTGCGGTTCTTTAAGGAATATTTTAATCGTAAAATCATCAACAGCAACCATCCCTCTAAATTTTGATAATTCACTTCTGTCAATATTCTGAAACACATACTTACCGGAAGAAGCTGTATTAGGATCAATAATCCGTAAGAACGAATAAATAACATCATCCGCAGTTACTAGCCTTCCAACACCCCCCTGAAAATATTCGTTATCATGAAAATACACGTCATTCCGCAAATAGAATGTATACTCTTTGCCATTTTCCGATATCTCCCATCTATCGGCAATTGATGGAACAACCTCTAACTTGCTATTTAGGGAAACCAAGCCATTAAAGACTTGACCGACTGCAATGAAATCCTCAAACCCGCGAACAAAAGCAGGATCTAATGTGGATATTCCAGCAGATTCATTATACCTAAAAACTGTTTTCTCCATAACAGATTCTCCATCTTTTTCTATTTCACCGCAGGAAGTCACGAATAATGATATGAGGAATATTTGCAGTACTTTTTTCATAAAAATTGTAATTACAATACGATATTACAAAATTACCGGGCGGTTTATAAAGAGTAATAAATTATGTTCTTCACAATGTTATTCACAGAAAACAAATCTATTGATTCAGTTTCATGCAAGTAATATTTATAGCTTTGCAACATGAGTAAAGTAATTTCCTGGATTAGTGCATTTCGTTTAAGGACACTTCCATTATCCCTGTCAAGTATTTTAATGGGATCTATTATTGCTTATTCTCAGGAAAAATTCATACTCTCAATAGCTGTTTTAGCAATCACAACGACGGTTTTTTTACAAGTATTATCCAATCTGGCTAATGACTATGGAGACTCCAAAAAAGGGACAGACAACGACAATAGAATTGGTCCAAAAAGAGCAGTGCAAAGTGGGGCCATTTCTTTACGCGAAATGAAAAATGGAATTATTACAAGCAGCATATTATCTTTACTGTCTGGAACTGCTTTAATCTATATTGGCTTAAAAGACTACAATCTTACGTACCTTGTTTCATTCTTTGTTTTAGGAATAACATCTATTGCTGCAGCAATAAAATATACTATAGGTAAAAATCCCTACGGATATGCTGGCCTTGGAGATTTATTTGTCTTTCTATTTTTTGGAATCACTGGAGTTATCGGTACCTATTTTTTACACACCCATAATTTCGAATTGATATTAATTCTCCCAGCTACAAGTATTGGACTACTTAGTGCAAGTGTACTCAACATGAACAACATGAGGGACATTAAAAATGACGCAGAAAACAATAAAAAAACATTAGTTGTTAAAATGGGCATTAAAAACTCAAAAATTTACCACACATTACTTATTATAGGAGCAATTACCTCTTTCACTACCTTTTTATTATTGAAAGAAAGTTCATACACCTTCTTTATTTGTCTAATACCATTACCTATTTTCCTTCTAAACTTAAAGACAGTTTGGTCATTTAAAGACAATCGAGAACTAGATCCTGAATTGAAAAAACTAGCATTGAGCACTTTTCTCCTTACGCTTCTTTTTGGAATCAGCTCTATCCTTTAGCTAATTTTTCTTTGTATAAAAATCTTTTCTGAGAGGATTCAAATGGCCTATAGATATAATACACATATCCCTTTTCAATTTTTATATTTTCAATAAATCGGAATTTGAGTTTAGTAGTTTTTCCAATAACCCCTGTTCTGTACTGTATTTGCCTTACGTAAGTATATCCACCTCCATTATAAATTGCGTAAATCAATTCCTCCAACTTATCTTTAACTACAGGTTGCTCCCATTTTTCTCCTTTAGGGGCTTGATGATAATTCATGAAACACACACCAGCACTATCGTTATATTCATCAAATAATAAAATCTTGTTTTTGTATTGATCAAAAACTAAAACGGTATCATTAATTATAAATAAGGGTGCGTACACCGGCTTATATAATATATCATGCGTGAATGAATTTGCCCCAATCCAAATCTCCTTATCAATACCAGTAGCCTGCTCTTTACGATATGCCCACAACTTATCTCTTCCACTTACATATTTATATTGTGCCCGATACAATTCCATCATAAAATCGTCTTTCACTTCATACAATTCAGTATGTGTAGTATCATTCCTTTCAGTGACGTAAAACTTCACAGCCGGATAGAGCTCGTTATAATTTGAATAATAATATTTATCTCCAATTGTGTCAATTACTCTATGATGAAAACCATAAAAATCTTCATCACTTATCAAAAGTAAATGGATTTGTTCTCCTCGTATATTTATTCTATAAATCTTATCTTCACATAAAATATAATTGTTTGCCGCATAATCCCTATACAAATGCAAAGCACGACCAGGTATAGTGTAAGTATCTACTAGTGCTTGCTCGGAATCGGTTAACAATAATTTCGCTTGTTTATCAAGCGTTTTCTCATAGGCCAATAAAAGCATCCTGTCCTCTGGGAAAAAAGCATAATCCTCAACGGAGTAAAGTTGACTTCCAAAAACCGTATCCACCTTGAATGCTGAAACAATTACTGGACCAAGACTAATACCCTCTAGACGCGTATAACTCCAAAATAATGTATCGCTAACAACTTTTCTCTTCACCATTTTATCGGTCAAAATCTCCTTTTTTTCCTTAAAACCCACGTGACTAAATTCAACCCATCCTTCCTTTATATATTTTACCTTTAGTGAAAATTCACCCTCGGTATTTGTATATGTATCTTGTCCATTAAACGCCACCTTGACATAAGGAATTGGCTCTTTATACTCTGTATCATATACTTTTCCATATAACACAAATTCTGTAACCTCTTGACCAAAAGAAAAGCTTAAGCTAAAAACAAATGATATAAAAACCAGAAATGATTTCATTCTATATAATGATGCAATATTATTTATTATCCATAAAAAATCGCCATCTGTTTGACACAAATGGCGATCCAAATTTATTTAAAATAAAATTAAACTTTTAACATCCAGTTAAAACGATCTTCAATTCTACCATATTTAATGTTTTCTAACTCTTGTTTTACCTTATTTGAAAACTCTCTGTTTTCAACTGGAGGTAACTCATAATCCACACCTTTATAACTTATAAGACTGATTTGAGCTATAGTAGCAGCGGTTCCAGCTCCAAATGCTTCAGTCAAGTTTCCTGTCTCAATAGCCTCTATCACTTCAGAAACTAAAACTTTTCTTTCCTCCACTTTATACCCCCAATCTCTTGCTATATCAACTACACTTCTTCGTGTAATACTATCCAAAATAGTATCACTAGATACTGGAGTCACCAATGTATCCCCTATTTGGAAAATAACATTCATAGTACCAGCTTCTTCAATATACTTATGCTCAAATGCATCCGTCCAAATTAACTGACCATAACCTTTTTCTTGTGCTATTTTTGCAGGATACAATGCCCCTGCATAATTTCCTGCAGCTTTTGCAAAACCAGTACCACCTTTAACTGCTCTAGAATATTCCGTTTCTATTTTAACTTTTACGGGCTCAGAGTAATATGCTCCTACTGGACAAGTAAATACAATAAACTTATATGTGCCTGACGGCTTGATACCAACATATGGATCTGTCGCGATCATAAAAGGTCGTACGTAAAGAGAGCAACCATCTTTGTTTGGAACCCAATCCTTATCAATTTCAATTAAAGACTTTAATGACTCTACAAACACATCAATTGGAACCTCTGGCATGCACATTCTTCGAGCAGACACATTAAATCTTTTTGCATTTTCTTCAGGACGAAACAACTGTACCTCACCATCATTTGTTCTATACGCTTTCATCCCCTCAAAAAAGGACTGTCCGTAATGCAAAACAGATGTAGCAGGTGACAATTTTAAATCAGCATACTCAGATATTTCAGGATTTTTCCATTCTCCATCAGAATATTCCATAACAAACATATGGTCAGAAAAAACTCTCCCAAAAGTTAGATTATCCCAATCCAACCTATCTGTACCACTGTCAGCCTTTCTACTAATTTTAATATCCATTGTTTCTGCAACCATATTCTTCCTACTTTAATTTCTGCGCGAAGCTAAGAATAAATCTACCATTTCACTACTTTACGAATATACTAATAATAAAACATTTATCAAAGGATTATTTGTAGCTAACGTCAGAACATGAACTATAATTCTGCTATATATCTTTAATTTAAAATTAAATTCTGTTTAACGCAAAGAAGGCACATTAACATTAATTTAGTAGTAATTTTATCAACATAAATGTCAAGCAATATACATAGCATTTTCAAGGAGTTTTGGGGATTTGAAAAATTCCGAGAGATGCAAGAGGAAATTATTCAATCCGTGCTTGACGGAAAAGATACATTAGCTTTATTACCAACCGGAGGCGGAAAATCTATCTGTTTTCAAGTCCCAGCATTAACCAAGGACGGAATTTGCTTGGTGGTTTCACCACTAATAGCACTAATGAAGGACCAAGTAGAAAAGCTAAAAGAGAGAGGTATTAACGCAGAAACTCTCGTTTCTGGAATGAGTAAACGCGCTATCGACATACTTCTAGACAACTGCATCTATGGTAAAGTTAAGTTCTTATACGTCTCTCCTGAACGACTTAAAAGTAAATTATTTATTGTCAGGTTAAAAAAAATGAATGTCAATTTAATTGCTATTGATGAAGCACATTGTATTTCTCAATGGGGATATAACTTTAGACCTTCTTATTTGGAAATTATTAATTTGCGTGAAATATTACCTAATATCCCAATTCTAGCATTAACTGCAACCGCAACACCAAAAGTTGTAATCGACATTCAAGAAAAACTAGGTTTTAAGAAACCCAATGTTTTACAGAAAAGTTTTAAAAGAGACAACATACATTATATCGTAATTAACGATGAAGATAAAATGGGTAGGATGATGAAAATCATTAATAAAGTACCTGGAACTGGCATTATTTACGCATTAAATCGAAGAAAAACACAAGAAATAGCTCACTTCTTGCAAAAAAGAGGGATTTCAGCTGAATATTATCACGCTGGCATTACCCCTGAGAAAAGAAGCTTAATTCAAGCTAATTGGTCAAATAATAAAACTCGAATAATTGTTGCCACAAACGCTTTCGGAATGGGAATTGACAAACCTGATGTTCGCTTCGTTATTAATTTAGAGTTAACCGATTCAATAGAAGCATATTTTCAAGAAGCTGGAAGAGGTGGTCGGGACGAAAAAAAAGCGTATGCTGTTTTACTTATTAATGAGAATGACCGAATCAACTTAATCAATAGAGTTGAAAAAAGCTTTCCTAAAAAAGAACAAATTAAAAAAGTTTACTTCGCTATATGCAACCAACTAAGAATTGCAATAGGCACAGGTGAAGATGCTACCTACCCTTTTAACATTAACGATATAAAAGCTCAACAAAACCATAATGCATTAGAAATTTACAATTCCGTCAAGTTCCTGGAGCAAGCTGGATATTTCGAATTAAGTGAAGCTTTTTACACCCCTTCTCGCATAAAGATCGAAATGAATAGTAGCGAATTGTATGAGTTCCAAATTAGAAACAAAAAGTATGACCCCTACATTAAGTTACTACTAAGAAGTTACGGGGGTTTATTCGATGATTTTTCTAAAATTAAAGAATTTGACTTAGCTACACGCTCAAAAAAAACTATCAGTGTAATTCGAAAAATATTAAGAGAACTACACAAGCTAGAAGTAATAACATATGAGGAACAAAACGACCTTCCATTATTAACTTTCCTACAACCAAGGGTGGACTTAAAACACCTTCGTTTGGGTAAAGAAATTTATGATAATAGAAAAGAAGAAGCTTTGACAAAGCTAGAAGCGGTAATCAACTATGCATTTTCAAACGACACCTGCCGAAGTCAATTACTTCTAACCTATTTTGGAGACTCCAACACTGACTGTGGAGTATGCGATGTTTGTCTTTCAAAAAAACGAGACAAAAAACTGAATTCCAAGCAGTTTAAGGAAATTCAAAACAACATCATTACCTTGTTGCAAAATAGCCCTTTAGAACCTAGCGAACTCATAATAAAATTAGCTTCTAAACACAAAGAAAAGAATGTTCGAATTATGGTACAGTGGTTGCTTGATGAGAACATTATAAAATTAAACGAATTGAATAAAATTAAAATAACATAATGCGTATTTTAGTTCTTATCCCTTTATTATTATTTACCTTTCAGTCAATTGGCCAGTCGGATACTGTTTCTGTTCTTTTGAAAAAAGCGAATGTTTTTTTAACAGATAAAAACTACCCACAAGCTAGCTATTATTACAATCTAGCAAAATCATTCACTTCTGCAGACTCATCAGCAGAAAGCATGGGAAAATTAATTGAAAGTAAAATTATTACTTCTGATAGTTTACATGCTTATTCATGTCCCAATCCTAAATTTAGAAAGCTATTGAAAACCGGAGATAGTTTAAAGTTGTGCTGCAAAATTGCATCGATACTCTCATTTGAACAAGCAATAAAAATGGAGAGTCGTTTTGATTATGCTGCTAATAGAATTAGCGATATAATTCAGAGTTCACCAGAAGTAAAAAAACAACTATTAGTAATAGAAGCACGTAGAAATCGAAAACAATACACTTCAGAAATTGAACTAGCAAAATTCTATTTTGACAAAGGAGACCTATTTAAAGCTATGCGTTTATTTGAACGAACAAGTGCAATCTTTAAGGATGACACAGTAGCAAAAGGATACCTAAATAGGCTGAAACTGCAATTAGTTGATGAAATTATACTATTTGAAAACCTTGTTTATGAAGGTGATTCGTTATACAAAATTGAAAAGTTTAAAGATGCTAAATTAAAATTTGAAGCAGCCATAATTATCGACAAAGAATGTAACCTATGCGGTATTAGAATAAAAAGTGCTGACTACTTTATTACACGCGATAATAAAACGAAAGATTGGGATCAACTGAGAAAGGAAGCAGGTGCTAATTTTCTGATTGGAAATTACGAAATGGCTCATTATCAGTTTATGTGGTTATACAAACATGATAATAATGATTTATACGCTAGTAATAAAATAGGAGAAATTGAAAAAATACTGGAAGATGAATTAGATGAGAGAATGATGATCGTTAATGCACGCTTATTACTCGAAAAAGCCGACCAAGAGTTCATACTAGGTAACTATGGAACCGCTGAAGGTATTTACCGAAAAATTGAGAATAGATACAGTAAATCAATTGATTATTTAGTTTACGTACAAGAAAGAATCAAGGACTGCATTTACTATCAAGACTAAACATTAACTTATTAAGCCTTTAAATCCTTTGATTTTGCTTCCTTTCGAATGGCTAAAAAAGAAAGAGCTATTAGTACACAAATTATTACCCAAACCCACATTGGAAAAGCTGGAGTTTCACCTCTTGCATAACTATGCAAACCTTTTGACAAGTAATAATTAACCCCAACAAAAGTCATTAGCACGGTAGAAAAAGCAAATATGGAAGCAAGATTAAAAGTTAACTTGCCTTTTGCCTTTCCAGGCATAAACCTTAAGTGCAGGACAATTGCATATACTAATACAATAACCAAAGCCCATGTTTCTTTTGCGTCCCATCCCCAATAACGCCCCCAAGATTCATTTGCCCACACTCCTCCTAGAAAAGTTCCTACTGAAGCTAAAACAATTCCTATTATTAATACCATTTCATTAATATACGTAAGCAATAAAACACTTCTTGAAATTCGTTTTTCATTGGACTTATTCTTTAACAAATAGAAGAACAAATTAATTAATCCCAATATGAACCCTACACCAAAAAAGCTATAACTAAGAGTAATACAAGCCACATGAATAATTAACCAATAAGACTTTAATACAGGTTGCAAACTTGTCAATTGAGGATCAAAACTACTATGACCTGCCGTCATTAAAATTAGAAATGCAATTAAAACCGTAGCCGCTAATATTAACTTTGTGTATTTCATAAACACAAAACCAATCAATAAACTTCCCCAAGAAATAAACACTAAGGCTTCGTAACCATTGCTCCATGGAGCGTGACCAGTCAAATACCACCTTAAACCAAGACCAAAAGAGTGATAGAGAAAGCATACCGCAACAATGCCAACTAAAAACCAAATTACAGCGTTTAGTATTTTGCTCTGTTTTTCTTTTAAAACCTGAATTATAGTAAGCACCAAAAGAAACAAAGCAAGAATTGAATAGCCTCTTTCTAAGTTTTTAAAAATATTTGTTTTGTTGTAGTAAATTTCCAGTTCTACCATACTTTCAGAAGGCAATAAACCATTAACATCCCAATCACGCTGTTGCTGAATCAGATTGTTTAATATCTTTTCTGGGATACTATCATTTCCATTTGTTTTTGCGGAATCCAAGTAAATCATGTACGCTTTAAATTGCAAAGCATAACTCAACTCAACCCCTTTAGAATGAGATACAACGGGAAGAAAGGCGGCCGAATCGATAACACTCACCCAATCATTAGTTAAACTTCCTTGAACCGGAACTATAACATACATCTGACCATAGAAAGCCATTAAAAGAATATTCAACCTTTCGTTAACTTTTAATAACTCTTTATCAAACCCATTTTGCTCAATCGGTTTTTTTGCATTTGATTCTTTAAATTTCTCAATTAATTCTGGTTTTACGTTCCAAGTTAAACTGTCTGCCATAAAATCATTAACAGTAGCATAAGCCCCGTTAATTCCTAATAGTTCTCGAACACCAGTATTGCCTCTTATATAAATTAACTCTTGTTGAGCCCAATACATGAGATTTAAAGGGATATCCAAATATAGTTGCATGGCATCTACCTTTCCAACTTCCTCAAACTCAAACTTATCTTTCTTACTTACTTTGTGAAAAATATCATAAGCCAACGAATGGCTTGGTTGAAATCTATCATTACTTAATACAAGTACCCTCCCAAACTTATCAGCTGCCTCCGGACTTACAACTTTTATTTGAGAAATACCATTGAAAGATGCAAGCAGTAATAAGACTGTCAATGCTTTTGTCATATCCTTTTTATGCATCTTAATGACTTTCTTTAACAAGTCTCTAAAACGGCCATTTGGATTAAATAA
>ENA-OSET01002415-OSET01002415.1-sediment-metagenome-genome-assembly--contig:-NODE-2415-length-18108-cov-7.889191_pt1 | contig 18108 bp, 15 predicted proteins | sample MGYA00237882_ERZ534229 | MGnify/ENA primary metagenome ERZ534229 (study PRJEB26408, sample SAMN06266212) | sediment metagenome | isolation source: Hudson Canyon methane seep mesocosm | place... | reverse complement strand
TTTTGATGAATCTGAGTTATTAAACGTCCAGCATAATATTATTCGTCATCCAGATATGCCTAGAGGTGTTTTTCGCTTTATGTGGGATACCTTAAAAGCAGGGGATGAATTTTTAGGCTTTGCCAAAAATCTATGTTCTGATGGCAGTTATTACTGGGTTTTTGCCAACATCACGCCTGACTATGATAAAAATGGAAAGTTACAAGGTTATTATTCAGTTAGACGTCAACCCCCTCAATCAGCGCTTGATGTTTTAATTCCGGTATATAAAGAAATGCTAGCCATAGAAAAGAGCTCTTCAACTAAAGAAGCCCCTGATAAATCTATCGCCTATTTAGTTGATGTCGTCGGACAGGTTGGCGCAAAAAGCTACAACAGCCTGGTATTAAATTTATACAAACCAAACGGAGTGTAAAATGAAGCATACCAGCGCTAATATCCCGTTTCTAAAAACTAAAATAAACTACGCGGTCATTTTCATCACTATTCTGGCTATTGCTATTTTCAGCTACAGTACATATCAGCATGGATTTTCATGGATTATGCTTGTTTTAACACTTCCTCTTATTTGTATTGGCTTTTATATAAAACACTCTATACAAAAACCAATGGAAGCAATAGCTCAGATTCAGAATGTTTTATTGCGCACCAATGAAGGCGAGTTATATCATCGAATCACCAATACCAAGGGTTTAGGCGAAATTGGCAAGGTAGCCTGGGAACTTAATGAGATGCTGGATATTATGGAATCTTATTTTAAAGAGATTAACTCCTGCTTCCAGCAAGCATCTGAGGGTAATCATGATCGTTATGCCTTGGGAGATGGCTTTCCTGGTTTATTAAAGAAATCAGCTGAAAATATGAACCTTGCTCTTGAGCAAATGACGGAAAATGACAGATTGATGGTGAAAAACCGTTTATCTGCTGGCTTACATAGTCTAAACACAGCTAATTTACTCAATAACTTAAAAGCTAATCAACAGGATTTAATTAATGTAACTGAGCAAATGCAAAAAGTTGAAGATATTGCAACAGAAACAGGCAATAGTGCTGAAGCCAGCCTTGCTACTGTAGATACTATCAGCTCATCTCTTACCAATATAAATAACAATATTCACACTGTTTCTGAAGTTATTTCTGCTCTAATTAATGACAGTAAAAAAGTGACTGATTCCTTATCAATGATCACGGGAATTGCCGATCAAACAAACCTATTGGCCTTAAATGCTTCAATTGAAGCAGCTCGTGCAGGTGAACATGGCCGTGGTTTTGCGGTAGTAGCCGAAGAAGTAAAAAGTTTATCTGAGCATACTAAAAATGCTGCATTAGAAGTCTCTCATACCTTAACTTCGTTTAATAAACGAGTAGAACAAATGCATGTTGAGGCAGAAAGCTCAGCAAGTTTATCGCAAGAAATAATGGAGCAGGTTAATTCATTTAAAGTTCAATTTTCGGGCTTGTCTGATTCAGCCAAAGCCTCTATCGTTTATATTAGCTATTCCAAGGATAAAAGTTTTGGCCTATTAACCAAGTTAGATCATATTATCTATAAACAAAATGGCTATGTTGCAATAGAAAACCCTGATCCATGTCCAGAAGCGGATGCCATTACAGTTGATAATCATAGCTGCCGACTTGGCAAATGGTATTACGAAGGCTTAGGCTATGAAAAATTTAGAGGGACTCAGGCATATGCCAGCTTAGAATTTCCCCATGGAGATGTGCATAATTATACTCAGCAAGCTTATGCCACTTCACGTGAAAACTGGCTAGATAGCCCGGTATTATTAGATAATATTATCAATCAAATGCAATACTCAGAAGATGCCAGCTTCGATGTAATGAACCAAATTGATGCAATGGTTGAAGAAAAACATCAACGCTAAAGTCTGTCCAATAATAGAAAGCTAAAACACTGTGCCTCAAGCGAATCACTCTTAATTCAATTATATTATCGTAGGTCGGGTTAGCTTATTGAGCGTAGCGAGATAACGTAACCCGACATTTGGCATAATGCGACAAATCTATTCACATATTACTTTTTTCAGTCAGTTTCTCATCCTTATGCCCCTGCTTCCATAAACCATTTGTTGCAAAACAACTCCAGCCCCATTTTAACCAGCTTAATAATGAAACAGCCAACCACAGAGCCCACAGTAACATCAGGATACGATAACTCATTAAGGATACTGAAATAACTGTTGCTGATGGAAGTAATTCATCACTCCTGTCCTGATACCAGTTCAGCTTAAATGCAGTTGATTGGTTGCCTACAATTTGCATATCAGGGGAACCTAACAAACCTTGCTGAACAGCAACAAACAATATTAATAACGAAACCAGGCTTAAACCAGCTAATGCAATTTGCATAGCATTAAAATAACGTGTTTGTATTGGTTGTTTTCTTGCTCTAAAACCTAAAGCAATAAGCCAGGCCACAACACACATTGCAAATTCAATCGGTGTTTGAGATAAGCCGATCAACAGTAGAAACCAATGCCAATGTTTTAAAGGGGTTAATGATATTTTTCCCAAAGCAAATGAGAGTATGGCTATTACGATCAATACCCCCCAAAATAAAACGGCAGGACCAAAAGCAGGGCCCACAGTCAATAACACCCATCTATCTTGCCCAAGTAGCACCTTTAGATGATGATTAACACTGGCAATCGCTATATTAATAGCCGGACTGCTGAAAATATTGGCTTGTTGCTGCATCGTCCGCCATAAAATGATGATTTCTTGCAGCCCGGGTTCTATTGGAATCGTCAGCTGACTATTTTTTTGTCGTATGGGCTGAGTAATCCCTTTAATCTTGACCGATTGCAGTTCTGCCTTATCAGGAAGCTTAATCGTGTGTTGCGTCCCTTTCGAACTTCGAATAGAGAGTTTTAATTCTGATTCTATTGAGCGCTTACCAGGTTTAATTTGCAAATCAGTTCTATCAACCGTTAAGGTCGCCCCCTTCACGGCAGAGGGTCTAGAGAGTGATAATACAACCTTTTCTCCAGGCCATGGCCTCCATTCTGGCAACCATCGACCTCTATCCTGATGATGTACCACAGCAATTCCCTGAGTTTGCAGATGCCAGATTGGGCTTATATTAGCGCGCCATATCTCAGTCCATAACTCAGTCTTGGCCGCAATTAACTCAATTTGGGAAGATTTCTTTAATACTGACTGCCATTGCATACTAGTTTGTCTGGCAGCTAAGTTAACCAGTACCTGTTTATTTTCAACTCTAATCCGTTCAGTTGTCACCGATTCATTGTTGAGTAAGGGCAGCTTTAAAGCCACAGCGGCATCATTATCAACAACACGAACAACCCGCGTAGTCATACGCCAGTCTAAACCCAGATTCAGTGTTCTTTCGATACGGATAAAAGCAGGCAGAGCACCCTGTTCAAGTTTATTCTTCTCTGTGGGTAATGGACTGATGGATTTAACTCTACTTAAAATCAGTTGCTTGTCGGCCTGAGCATTCTGATGAACACCTTCAATAGTCCAACCGTTACTTTCAACCGTCAGTCTTTGAGGTTTTAAAGCCAGCGGTAAAGAGAATTTATTTTGCACAGGATTGATGCCCGAGAGCTCTATACTTTGCACACCTTTATCAAGCCCCAGCCATAACTTGGAATTCATTCTAATTAATGCCTTCGCTTGCTGACCATTTACGGTAACCTGACTGGGCATCCATTGTCCTAAAGCTGCTGGTAGAGGAATCCCAACATCCTGTTGTGCATGCACTTGCATGCGGATGCTTAAGTTTTCAGGGCTAATACTCAATTGCATGACTGGAATCTGAGCACAGGAAGGTAAGCAATCAGGTGCCTTTAATAACCTGGACTTAAGCTGATCAAGTAATTGTTGATCAGGGAAGCTGGCAAAGGCATCCTGAGTAGGGAATGTTAATAAAGGAATTAAAAAGAGTAAACTTAATAAGTTCTTAGGCAGGATAAATTTTTTGTCCCATAAACCAAATATTAATACAGTCAAAACAATTAACAAAGCAACCCTGGTGAAATTCAACAGCATGGTCAATTTAGGTGATAAATACCACAGAGAGATTTGTTGCAGGCTATCCACCGAACCATTCCAGGACAAATAGACTTTGTTCCATTGCCATTGCGGTAAGCCCGGGCCGGTTTGAATATTGGCATCAGCATCTATACGCTCCAGCAAAACAGCTTTTGCCTTACTTTGTACCGAAGCATAAGTTGCAGGACTTGCTAATTGCCTCACCTTGGATACAGATTTGCGCATGATGGCATCCTGCTGAACCCCCACCATCGCCTGCTTTTCCATTACCTCAACGCTTTCATAATGTAATGGCGATATAGGCTGCCAATGCTTTTCTAGTTGAGGGTATAAAGCGATACGTATCTGTGCCACCATAAATGGAATAAGGATCAGTAGTAACGAAAGCCAACAAATATTTCTATACCATTTCAGCATATTTTGGAACCTGCCTGCAGGCAATACACGAATTAAAGCAATCGCAGCGAGGATATTTAGCCAGATAAAATGAGGGGCTTGTGGCTCATGCCAACATAAAACCAGACTAATCAGGGTAAAAACACCCCAAGACACAGTCCATAATCGACTAACGGCTAAAGAAGCAATAAGCACCAAAAACAGATCCAGCAAAGTCCACTGGGCAACCCAGCTATTAGGCACGTTATCTACACCACTAGCAGCCAGCAGACGCCAACCAGGAGGAATATTTAACTCCGCTTTAACTTGATTAAAATCCTGCTCCCAGCCTGTGACACTCAATCGACCAATATCCCCTTTAATTCGACTATCAGCCAGCAAATTCACTTGCCCCTTTCTTAGCTCAATACCAACCTTGTCGTTTTCTATAGCTTTAGTAACAAGTTGAGGCTGACCATTTAATTTAACTTGTCCTACTTGCGTTTCGGCCACAGCATTAAGCCGCCAGCCTTTGCTCATTGTTCCATTAATCTGGTCACTCACAGTGTAAGCTGTGCCTGCAAAATCTAACCACAGTTGCCGCTTTAAAGTTAATTGATTCGGTTCAGGCTCAGGATCACCTCTTCGAATAAGCTTAAATGCCATGCTGTCACCTTGTTTCAGCAAATAAGCCGGTAGATTTTTCCATTGCCCTGGTACATTGGTCTGGCTAGGGTCTATCGCTTTTACTTGATCAATTTCGACTAGCCGCTGAAAAGGATGAGCTTTGAAAGACCATATTTCTGATTCAGGCCACAACTCATCATCTATCGCTAAAGTAATTTCGGTCAAAGCTTCGGGGTGGCGAGCTTTAAGCTCAATATGCCAACGTCCCGGGCGTATTTGCAGCAATAAATCACCATTGGCTTCAATCCTTGCTGGTAGAGGACTTTTTAAGGAAACAGCAATAAATTGTTTTAATAAAGCATGCGGCAAGATAATCTCTCTCTGCTCCCCCGAAACCTCTAACTCAAGAAAAGTCATCAGCTGCAAAGGGATATTGTCATCCACCTTTCTAAATACCTGAATATCTAACTTATTTTCTATACTTTTAGGTTTTTTATGCCCTATATCGCTTTCATGTAACCAGAGCTTATTAGCTTTAATTGCAGGATAGGCAATGGTTTTATTATTGATTGTTAAATTTAATAAAGCCGTATTTTTCGGGATAGTTAGTCTTTTAGGCATACCTTGCCAATAAAAAAAACCTGTTATCGAATAGCGACCTGCCGCCAATTTAATCCCCGGCTTCCCCTGTTTATTAATCACCACAGCCGCTTTATTATTAATCCTTACATTTTGAGGCCAGTTATGTTGATCACCTGGCAGAAATACCCAGCTGTCTTTATAGACCTGCCACTGACTAATAAATTGAGCCTGCTTAGAATTTAATTTTAAGCTGAGCTTACCTGGCCAGCTACAATTTTTCTGTTGAAAATTATTATAGAAAAAGGGGCATTGGTATGTCTCTTCATCCTGTAACACCCACTCAACCCACGGTTTAAGTTGTTCCGGTGTTTTATCCATGGTTAAAGGCGTCGTGGCTAAGGCAAGACTAGAATGAACAGTAACAATAAAGAATAAGACAAAGCGAGACATAAGTAATTCCTGAGCAATGACATCATTTTATTTTAGTCGGTAATATGAAAAAAAACAGTAACGAACTTGACATAATGTCTTGCAACACTTAAAAAGGTTCGCTTACCACAACAAAAACAAGTCACCTTACGGCTAAACTCTAACATATATTACAAGGGGGGAAGATATGTCATTATTAGACATAATCAAAGATCTATTTTGCACAAAAAGCACACAAAATACTGAAACGAAGGTACAAGCAGAAGTAAAGCCAGAACCAGTGGCTGAAGTTGTTGAATCAACCCCTGCACCTGCTCCCGTTGCCACAAAAAAACAGTCTGATAAACAAAGCATCCCTGAAGATTCCACATTAAGACGTCATTACCTGTCAAATCAGGAAGCTCTAAAACAAGCTAAATATGTTGAAGCTGTTGCGGATAAAAAGCCAGAACCTGTTGTTGCAGAAGTAACAGAATCAGTTGAAACAGTAGTTAAACTCCAAGTTCCTGAGGACTCTACTTTAAGACGTCACTATATCGCAGGATTAAAAGCAGAAATTGAATCTAACATGCCCGCTTGCCCGACTGACGCGGCTTTGAAACGCCATTATGAAGCACAAGTACAAACCGAATTAGATAAGTTACTCGGTTAAAAAACGGCCTGGCTGTAGAGTGGGCTATGCCCACCCTACCCAATTTATTTCAGTTATTTTAAGCTTTTACAACTCACTTTTTAAGCGCTGATAAATCCCACCAAAACTGCCATTACTCATTAAAACGAAGTGACTCTTATCACTTGCCTGCGCTTTTAATTTATCAATAATACTATCCAAAGTTGTACATATCTCAATATTTTTAGCATACGATTGTAATTCAGATAAATCCCAATCTAAATTCTCAGGCTGATAGATCAGTGCTAAATCGGCTTTATCTAAAGACTCTGCTAAGGACTTGGTATGAATTCCCATCCGCATAGTATTTGATCTAGGTTCTACAATAGCTATAATCTTTTCATCAGCCACCTGCTTTCTCAACCCGTCTAAAGTCGTTTCTATTGCAGTAGGGTGATGGGCAAAATCATCATAAATGGTTATCCCCTTAATATTGGCAATAACCTCCATCCGACGCTTAACATTTTTAAAACGTTTTAAAGCTCTAATGGTATCGGCAGGCAATATGCCTATATGTTTTGCCGCCACAATAGCCGACATGGCATTATAGACATTGTGCTCCCCCGTTAAAGACCAATCAACAACACCCTGCTCTTCTCCCTCAAAATAGACTTTAAATTGACTGCCATCCGCTTTAACCAGCAAGGCTTGCCATTGTCCATCCGTGTTGATTGCCGTTTTCGCTACAGCTGTCCAGCAGCCCATATCCAATACATCAGCAATATTACTATCACTGACAGGCGCAATAATTAAGCCATCCCCAGGCACGGTGCGTACCAAATGGTGAAATTGTTTTTTGATGGCCTCTAAATCATCAAAGATATCTGCATGATCAAACTCCAGATTATTTAGAATCGCTGTTCTAGGTCGGTAATGAACAAACTTGGAGCGTTTATCAAAAAAGGCAGAATCATATTCGTCCGCTTCAATAACAAAAAAGTCAGATTCACCCAGACGAGCTGAAAGACCAAAATTTAAAGGAATACCACCGATTAAAAAACCGGGTTTAAACCCCTGATATTCCAGCACCCAAGCCAGCATACTGCTAGTAGTGGTTTTGCCATGCGTACCAGCAACCCCCAACACCCACTTATCCTGTAACACATGTTCTGACAACCATTGTGGGCCAGAGATATATTTAAGACCACGATTTAAAACGGCTTCAACCTCTTCATTGCCCCGTGACATGGCATTGCCAATAACCACTAAGTCGGGTTTGCAATCCAGGTTTTCTGCTTTATAGCCATTCATTAACTGAATGCCTTGCTGTTCAAGCTGAGTACTCATTGGCGGGTAGACATTTTGATCAGACCCACTGACCTTATAACCCAACTCTCTGGCAATTAATGCTAGCCCCCCCATAAATGTGCCACAGATTCCCAAGATGTGGATATGTAAAGCTTGATTATCGTTATCTGTATTCATATTCATTCTGGCTATTATTCTTTATCTTTTGTAGTTTCAGTTTTTTTACCGTCAGAATCCTCTGCTGCCTGTTCCGAATTCTCAGAGCCATCTACAGCGTCAGCTTCCATTTTTTGTTTGGCTGCTTCGTTGGCCGCAATTGCTTTTTCCAGGATCTTGACAATATTGGCATATTTAGTTTTTTTAGCTTTATCTAATACCGAAATCGCCTGTTTATCCTGCGCATTAACATCTGCCCCTGAGGTAATCAGTAATTTGACCAGTTCTTCACTACCAAAAACAACGGCATCCATTAAAGCAGTAGATGCAAGCTTATCCGCTATATTAACATCAGCACCATAAGCCAGTAAGGTCCGTACTACACGGATATTACCATTAAAGCATGCGGCCATCATTGCTGTACGCCCTGTTGCTGTTTTAGCATTGACATCAACCCCTTCCGACAGTAAGAATTTCACTCGCTCCGTTTTCCCAAAAATAGCAGCAGAAAATAAGTCTTTAATATCAGCTGAAAACCCGGAGTGAGAAAAGGCCAGTAACAAAAATAAGAGTAATTTTTTAATTGTCATCGAATAAGCTTTGTTTTATTTTAAAACGATAAAAGTATATGTTAAGTATCATACCTCGATTTGTTATATCATCTTACTATGAGTGAAAAAAATAAAATTATCGTTGAAGCAACACCGCAATATATCGAATCGCAATCATCACCCGATGCCAATCGCTATGTATTTGCCTATACCATTACCATTACCAATATTGGTCTAAAGCCTGCAACCTTATTATCTCGTCATTGGTTAATTACCGACTCGAATGGCAAGGTTCAGGAAGTCAAAGGGGACGGTGTGATTGGTGAACAACCCCATTTACAACCAGGCGAGTCATTTAGATATACCAGTGGCGCCATGATTGAAACACCTGTTGGCGTTATGCAAGGAAAGTATTTACTGATTTCTGATAGTGGTGATAATTTTAAAGCCGCTATCCCAAAATTTACCTTATCGATCCCCCGCACCTTACATTAATCTATGGCTATTTATGCGATTGGGGACATTCAGGGCTGTTTTGATGACTTGCTAAGGCTATTGGATACCATCAAGTTTGATCCTGCCTCAGACCAGCTCTGGTTTGCTGGAGACCTTGTTAATCGCGGGCCAAAATCCTTAGAAACCCTACGCTTTGTTAAATCCTTAGGCCCTTCAGCCATCACCGTTTTGGGAAACCATGATCTGCATTTATTAGCAACGGCCTTTAAACAACGTAAACTCCGCAAGAAAGATTCTCTAAGCGATATTTTACATGCTTGCGACTGTGACGAGTTATTACACTGGCTAAGACATCAACCCTTATTTCATTATAACGATGATTTTTGTCTGTTACATGCAGGACTTCCTCCACAATGGAATTTTTCCAAAACAAAAGCCATGGCTAGCAAGGCAGAAAAAGTGCTGCAAGGCTCTGATCACAAGGCATTCTTTAAAGCGATGTATGGCGATAAGCCTGATAAATGGAGCAAGGATTTAAAAGGTATGGAAAAAATCCGCTTTATCGTTAATTGCTTTACCCGTATACGCTATTGTGATGAGACTGGCCAGCTGGATTTTAAACACAGTGGGCCGATTGGCTCTCAAACTGAACACCTAATCCCCTGGTTTAAAGCACCAAAACGCCGGTCCAAAGATATGCATATCATCTTTGGACACTGGTCTACCTTAGGCTATTATCAAAATGATAACTGTTATGGTATTGATACAGGCTGTCTTTGGGGTGGTCAGTTAACTGCAATCAAGCTGGGTAAGAAAGTCAAGCGTATCAGCATAGACTGTAAACAAAGTTTAAAACCAGATTAGGGAGATGGAAAAAAATAATCATCCAATCTTGCTGCTCTTTTTGTCCAGCTCCCTTAAGCCGTTATTTCATCTTCATATTTTTCTTTAATCTCCAAAATAGCAGGAAGAGAATCAAGAAACACTTTAACTAAATGTGGATCAAAGTGCTCTCCAGATTCTTCTTTTATTAAGTTTAATATTTTTTCTAATGGCCAAGGGGTTTTATAAGGTCTTTTCATTGATAAGGCATCAAAGACATCAGCTAACGCAACAATTCGCCCTGAAATTGGGATTTTATATCCAGCCAAGCCTTTAGGGTACCCTGCTCCATTCCATTTTTCGTGATGTGATAAAGCAATTATTTTTGCATACTTCATAATTCGCGAATTACTTTTACTCAAAATTTCTGCACCAATTTCCGTATGTAATTTCATTTTCTCGAACTCTGCCTTATCAAGCTTTCCCGGCTTTAATAAAATACTATCAGAAATGCCTATCTTACCAATATCGTGCATAGGGGCAGCTTGTTGGATTAAATTAAGCTCATCATCTTTAAAACCATATTTTTCAGCAATTATTCTAGAATACCAACCCACTCTTATGGTGTGATTCGCGGTATCCATATCTCTATATTCAGCAGCATAGGCAAGGCAATCAAGAATTTCAGTCTGTGTTTTTTCAATTTTTTTTGTTCTTTCTTGCGCTAATTTTTCCAGGCTTCGACTGTAATTTTCTAATAGCTTCTGAGAATTATGCATTTCCAATAAATTAGAAACTCGACAAACCAACTCTTCCTTATCAAATGGTTTTTGCAGAAAATCCTGAGCAATTGAATTTAACGCTTTTAAGCGTATTTCTCTGTCTTTTAAAGCTGTCAGCACCAGAACGGGAGGATGAAGATCCTTTATAGCCATGGATAACTGATCCATAAGCTGAAAACCGTCCATTTCTGGCAAACAAATATCTAGCAAAACTAAATCAAAATCCTGGTCTTTATATAACTGAACAGCCTCAGCAGGGTTATTTATCACCATAACATTGGTAAAACCCTCGGTATTTAATACACTATCAATATTAAAAGGATCATTATCAACGACTAAAATAGATGCCGTTTTAGTTTCATTTCTTAAAAACACTCTAACCTTCTTATTTCGTTTTCTTTTCTATTAGCTCTACCTCAAACAACGTACCATTCACAGCCGTTACTTTTACCTGGGTTTCTAATGAGCAGTCTTGTCCTTCAACACGCCAAATTGAATCATCAACTTTAATTTTTCCCCTACCATTTTCAATAGGCTCTATTAGTGAAAAACTTCTACCTATATATTGAGCCCCCCGTTTATTCAATAAGGGATGATCCGTTTCCTTTTGATGTTGTACTCCATAACGACGCCAGATAAAAATCGAAAAAATAGATAATGAAGAAAAGAATAATAATTGTATTTCCAGACTGCTTGCAGGAGCCAGATATAAAACTATTCCAACAACAAAACCAGACAATGACAACCATAAAAAAAAGAAACCAGGCGCCAGTATTTCCACCCCCAATAGAAAGACTGCCAACACCCACCAATACCAAAACACAATCTCAAATTCAGCCATGCTTATCCTTTTTTAGCCATGGCTTCTTTAGCCAGCTCACTGATACCACCTAAGGCACCTATAACGTTACTGGCTTCTAAAGGCATCAGAATCAATTTACTGTTCTCAGCCGAGGCTATCTCTTTTAAGGACTCTATATATTTTTGCGCAACAAAATAATTTACCGCCTGAATATCACCACTTGCAATGGCTTCGGAAACCATCTTGGTTGCATTTGCCTCAGCTTCTGCTGAACGCTCTCGGGCCTCAGCATCTCTAAAAGCGGCCTCTTTTCGACCTTCTGAATCTAGAATTGCCCCCTGTTTTTCACCTTCTGCACGCAAAATCTCCGCCTGTCTTAAACCTTCTGCTTCAAGAATTGAAGCTCTTTTTAGACGTTCGGCTTTCATTTGTCGACCCATTGCTTCAACCAAATCTCTAGGTGGTGCAATATCTTTAATTTCAATTCGAGTGACTTTCAATCCCCAAGGAGTTGTCGCATCATCTACAACATTTAATAAGCGAGCATTTATCTCATCTCTTTTGGATAATAACTCATCTAAATCCATAGACCCCATCACCGTACGAATATTAGTCATCACTAAATTCAGCACCGCTGTTTCCAGATCATTCACTTCATAAGATGCCTTCGCCGCGTCCATAATCTGAAAAAACACCACACCATCAACAGTCACCATGGCATTATCTTTGGTAATGATTTCCTGAGAAGGCACATCTCTGACCTGTTCCATCATGGTCAGCTTATTACCAATCCTATCAATAATGGGCATAATAATATTTAACCCGGGGGTTAAAGTATTGGTATAGCGGCCAAAACGTTCAACCGTATACTCCATTCCTTGAGGAACCGATTTAACACTCATAAATACCATTAAAATGGCAAATCCCAAAACAACAACTGCAAAAGTACCCATTAGTTTTCCTCTTTTCTTGCAAATAGTGACTTAACTAATAATAATGTATATTTTGTTAAATGTAAGAAAGAAAGGAAAAGATTTATGATGGTTTGGTCGATTAACATACTTGTCTTAGCGATAGGTTTTTTTATTCTGGGGATGATTAAACCCAACTGGCTATTATTCTGGATGGATAAACCCTCCAGAATGCCTGTTGTTCTATTGTCTATAATCTTGTTTATGATTTCTGTGGTGATGTTTGGCGAGGCAAACAAAGCGAAACATCAAGAACAAGAAAGCACTCAGTTAAGCACTGCCAGTGAAACCTCTGTCCCCTCTGTTGCCATAGAGACTAAAAAATAGAGTGTTGCTGATTATTTTAGAGACGTTACAGGCAACGTCTCTAACTTTATTCGCGTTATAATACCCCGTCTCTTTTCTGAATATAATACCGACAGGCATCCACACAATCCACTTTGTTTGGGTAAGGGCCACCAATTTTATCGACAGTAAAAAACCACCATAGCCCTTGTTCATTGACATAATATCGGTCTTGAGGCTTAAACACTGGATTTAATGGTTTTTTTAGTCTTCTTTTCATCTGTACATTTTAGCCCATCCTTCGATGCTGAATTTTAAAAATATTTCTTTACGCCGTGGCGTACGCGTTCTATTTAGCGAAACATCTTTTACTATCCATAAAGGTCAAAAGGCAGGCTTAACCGGGGCCAATGGGGTTGGTAAATCCAGCTTGTTCGCCATGTTATTAAATCAACTACAGGTTGATGAAGGTGACTTTTCTATGCCGCCAGGACTGGAAATTGCCCATGTTGCCCAGGAATCACCAGCAGTCGATTATTCTGCTATTGATTATGTTATTGATGGTGATCAAGAATTACGCCGATTACAACAACAATTACTGGATGCAGAACAGCAAGATGATGGCATTAAATTAGCCGAACTACATAGCACCCTTGATCATATTGGTGGTTATACGGCCAACGCGCGAGCCTCTAGATTAATGAATGGCCTGGGGTTTTCTGCTGGCCAAGAGCAACAAGCGGTTAAATCATTTTCAGGTGGCTGGCGCATGCGTCTTAATTTAGCCCAGGCCTTAATGTGTCGCTCAGATGTTTTATTATTAGATGAGCCTACCAATCACCTGGATTTAGATGCCGTTATCTGGTTACAAGACTGGTTATGTAAATACCCCGGCACTCTATTATTAATCTCGCATGATAGAGACTTTCTAGATTCCATTACTGATCACATTATACATATCGAGCAAAAGAAAGCTGAAATCTATACCGGCAATTACTCTGCATTTGAAAAAATGCGTGCGGAAAAATTAGCCTTGCAACAATCTGCCTTTATCAAGCAACAAAGAGAAATTGAACATATTCAAAGCTTTATTACCCGCTTTAAAGCGCAAGCAACCAAGGCCAGACAAGCCCAAAGCAGGGTAAAAGCACTGGAGCGAATGGAAATCATTTCTCAAGCGCATGTAGACTCACCGTTTCACTTTAGCTTTCCTGCACCGAAGAAAATGCCCAATCCTCTGCTGCAACTTGAAGAAGCAAGCATCGGTTATGGTGATAAGGTCATTATTAACAAAGCCAGCTTAACCATCACCCCGGGTGACAGAATTGGTTTACTTGGCCCAAATGGCGCGGGCAAATCGACTCTGATAAAAGTCCTGGCAAAAGAAATGCAGCCTTTAACAGGTAAAATTAGAACTGCCGAAGCGTTACATATCGGCTATTTTGCTCAGCATCAGTTAGAACAGTTACGCTTGGATGAAAGCCCTTTATGGCACCTACAACAACTGGATAAACAGGCGACTGAAAAGGATTTACGCAACTTTTTAGGTGGCTTTGACTTTAGAGGCGATAAAGTCGTAGAAATTGTCAGACCTTTTTCAGGAGGCGAAAAAGCCCGTCTGGTACTTGCTATATTGGTTTATCAAAACCCTAATTTACTCTTATTGGATGAGCCAACCAACCATTTAGATCTGGAAATGCGGCATGCATTGAGTATGGCATTGCAAGAGTACCAAGGCGCTATTGTGGTGGTATCTCATGATAGACATTTATTACGTTCAGTCACAGATCAATTAATCTTAGTCGCTGATGGTTCTGCAAAACCCTTTGATGGTGATTTAGACGATTATCGACAATGGATGACAGAACAGAAAAGAGCAATAGCCGAATCTTCTGATAATTCATCAGCTGTAGACACAGGGGTTTCGCGTAAAGAACAGCGTAAACAAGACGCAGAAAAACGGAAACGTCTAAAACCTTTACTTAACCGCTTAAAAAAATCAGAACTTGCGGTAGAAAAATACCATGCAGAACAAAAAGATTTAGAATCACAACTGGCCGAACCGGATATTTATAACGACAAGCAAAAAGAAGCCTTAAAAAAATTACTGGCTAAGAAAGTAGAAATTGATAATGCGCTAGAATTAGCAGAAACCGAATGGATGGAAGTTGAGGAATTATTAGAGCAGGAAGGCTAAGGGAGATGGAAAAAAATAATCATCCAATCTTGCTGGTCCTTTTGTCCGTCTTCATCGAGGTAGCAACAGTTACCTAGCTTGCTATGCGCCTGTTGCTACCTCACTGAATACAAACAAAAATCCTGCCCAAATATCAGACAATTATTTCTTTCCAGCTCCCTAATTAAAACACGGCAGTCCGATGACGCTTTGCTAATCGGACTGCCGTGATCAAGGGGCTTTCGCCTGAAACATTACAAACAGGGTATGCTAAGTAGCCTATATAACTCGTGCTACCTTCAACCCAGATTTTTCAGACCTCAGTAACCTTGCTGCGACGTGCTACTAAAACACCTGTAATAGCAGTACCAAACAACCAAAATGCGCCAGGAACAGGGACCACAACAGGGACAGTGCTTGCACTAAGGCTCATCAATTTTTTCTCGATAAAAGCTTCGTCCAAAACAGTAGCGTTTAAATTTACACCCGCTTTCAAAATATTTTCAACTTTCGCAGTCGCTGACTCAACTGAATTAAGTGAAACACTGGATTCAATCGACCAAGCACTAGTCTGAAATGTCTCTGAACCGTCAAAAAGACCGCTAGCAGACATGCTAGTCGGTAATTGAGCACCAATTTGGTTCGGAGCGTCATTAACAATAAATTGACCACCCACACTGGCTACAGTCATATTATCACCACTTTGAATACGGTAGTAATCCCCTTGTTCAAAAAGTGACAAGCCACTTAAAGCATACCCTTCTTTCGCAGTTACGGTAATCAGAGGCGTAGTTGATGAGGCTGTGCTCCAGCCAGCCAGGCCACTTTGGTGAGCAATGAAATTGGTTGGTGAAAACGACAAGGTATCACCAGAGACCAGATAAATACCTATATCAAATAGGCTTTCAACAGCATCATCATACTGATATGAAAAGTCAACTGTATCCCCTGACACAGTTATTGGCACAATCACGGCATTAGCTGTTGTGCTGGCAAAAACTAACACAGCAGTCGCTGCGACTATTTTTAAATTTTTCATAATTGTTAACTCAAAATTCATATGGTAATTAAACTAAATAACTAAAGAACGTGGCTTGATGCATGACTAACAACATCTTACAAACATCATTTCTATCTCTTTATTCTTTGAAAAAATAAATAAGCAATGAAATGGTTTTATCATGAAAAAAGTATATTGCGCAGTAAATGAATTAAATACTCCATACACTACCTTTCAAAATCAGTCCTCTTTGAAAGCATCCTATCATACTTATCTTTGTTTAGGTATCATTTTACCCATTTCACTTTCACGCCCCACAATACAAGCGAAATCGGAAGATCTCGCTATTATGGGAGCATGATATCTAGTAGGTAAGGATTAATGTTTTTCGCCATAAGCACCCATGAAAAATTATTTTAACGAAAAAGTGAGATAATAAACAATTACTTGCCACCATAAGCTCAAATAATTTACTTAAACTAATTAACTGTAAAAGAAATTATTACATTAAAAGAGATGCATAAAAATCATCATTTACATTTGAGTAGAAAACGAGCCCATTGTTTAACATGCTACGCAAAAGATCACATAAAAAAACTAAAGAATTAGACTTTATTTTTAGTTATAACTCATGCCTATATAGAGGAAAAGCAAGTAAAACAGGAAAAATAAAAATAATTTTCTCTGTCATTCCAAGCCTTGTGGGTGCAGAAAACATTGGTAGTGAAGCATCTCCAAAATGGCATTTTAGATTTAAAATCCATTCACAAATTCACCGGGAAGTTGAACTATTACTTAGCCCTAAAGAATTTTCATCTAACTTAACATTTAAAAAATCAATAATGAGAAAAATACCAGTTATATTCACTGGCAATAAAAACAATTTTAATATGTTTATTATGAAAGAAATGAAAGCGTTAGACTGTGCCACCGTTTAATCGTCTCTATGGTCGATATTAGACATTAAAAGCGGCATGCTTACTGCTGGGTATTGATACACAATCAAGACACAATTCGAGATTTTTATATGGAAATACGACACAAAATAGAGATTGAATCAACGATATACCATTGATTTATAGCTTATTATTTAAATTTGAACATGTAATTCAAAACTCACTCACAAAAGGCTCTTCAATGACAGGATTGGAAAGAACACCAACCCCTTCAATTTCAATTTTTGCTGTTTGCCCAGGTTTCAGGTATCCCCGAGGCTTCATTTTCACCCCAACACCACTGGGCGTACCTGTTGAAATTACATCACCTGGCTCTAGAGTCATGGCTTTTGTTAAATAAGCAATCATTTCATAGCAATTGAAAATCATGTTTTTAGTATTTGAATTCTGCCTAAGCTCCTCATCAACCCAGGTTTTTAAGTCCAAATTATGCGGATCAATAATTTCATCGGCTGTCACTATCCAGGGCCCCATTGGACCATGAGTATCAAATGACTTGCCTAGCATCCAGGTCGGTGATCGAATCTGCCAGTCACGTACAGACACATCATTAACAATGGTATATCCAGCAATCACTTGATGAGCTTTCTCTACCGCTACATTTTTACAGCGCTTCCCTATAACAAAGGCTAACTCGCCTTCATAATCAACTTTTTCTGAGACTACGGGGCGATGAATCGCTTCTCCATCAGCAATAACACAACTACTTTGCTTGGTAAAAAAAGTTGGATACTCAGGCTTATCTAATTTGGTTTCATTAATATGATCCGCATAATTTAGACTAATACCTAAAAACTTCCCTGGCCTAGGTACTGGTGCCAGAAGTTTAAGCTCGGCCAATAAAATTCTATGCTTGCCACTATCAATCAGTGCCTGCATCGCACTTTTTGCTACATCGCCTGCCGTTAAAAAGTCGATCATATTATTTGGTATACCCTCATGATTTGAAGCGGCAACCACCTGATCTCCAACCACAGCACCAACATTTGTAATATTTTTATAGCTAAAGCTAATTAATTTCATAAATTTAATTTAAATCGCAGAGACCTTACACGCAAGGCATCTTAAAAGAGATATAATACAAGGTTTTGATCTGTCCACAACTAATTGAACAGAGTATAACTTGTAATGACGCCCGAACAATTTAAGCAATATGCCCAGCAGGGCTATAACCGCATCCCT
>ENA-OSET01002414-OSET01002414.1-sediment-metagenome-genome-assembly--contig:-NODE-2414-length-18109-cov-8.530779_pt1 | contig 18109 bp, 18 predicted proteins | sample MGYA00237882_ERZ534229 | MGnify/ENA primary metagenome ERZ534229 (study PRJEB26408, sample SAMN06266212) | sediment metagenome | isolation source: Hudson Canyon methane seep mesocosm | place... | reverse complement strand
TGGATGACGTCGCGCCGGCCTGGGGGGCGAGTGCCCCCTTCAATCGCTACCTAAAAATGACTGAACACTAGGCAAGAAAGCATATGAGTACTATTAAAAATGTCTATGAATATATCCGCCCCCTGATTATTTGGCTGGGACTGCTTGAGCTGACCTGCTTAGGTTATTGGCTGTTGGGCGGTCAAGAAGTCAGCACAGGGTTTAAAGTGATTGCGGGGGGCTGGATAGCGGCTATGCTAGTAGTGCTGGTGGTTATTATCAGGCTGGCCAAAGCTGGAGTTTATTGGAAGTACACACATAAGCGATCCAACTTGCTGGGGTTGGCTACAGTAGTGTTGATCAGCATCGTCTTTTTTAGCAGCACCGAAACTGCGAGGGACGGAGTACGGATGGCTGTCAACCAAGTGCCTGATGTTGAACTTATTGCTTTTCATGTGTTGCGCTTACTGGCAATAGGGACGGTAATTAAGTATTTGCAAAAGGAGCTGCCGTTGCACTTCATTGTATTGGGAACGGTGCCAGATTTACTGTTTGCACTCAGTGCCGTCGTACTGCTGGCTACTGATGCTGGGGCCTCTTTGAGTGACAGCTTTTTTATTGCTTGGCACGGAGTGGGCATTGCGGTCTTTTTAGGGGCGGGCATTTCGATGTTTTTCTCCGTGCCCTCCAATATGCGTATTTTCCACGATAAGCCCGATACATCTATTGTTTTTCTATTTCCAATGTCACTGGCGCCGAACTATACGGTGCCCTTTTTTATGCTGGCTCATATGTTTGCCATCGTGAAACTGGTCGCCTGATGATGTCTCAGTTATTAAAGGCCTAGACCCTTCAGGGCGTTATCAAAAACAGGCTCCAGGTCGGGCAGTTTTTTATTAGCTCGCGCCATGGTTGAGGTGCCATATAGGGTCGTTGCCAGGCATAAAGCATTCTTACTGGCTTCTTTATTTAAACCGAGCTTTTTGGCCTCAGGGTCATTTTTAAATAAGTCTTCCAGTAGGGCGGGGATGAACGTGGCAACTTGATTAATCATCTCTCCTGCCTCTCCCGGAATACCTCCGCTGGCAGCCTCGGCGATAGATGTAATGATAAAGCAGCCTCTGGGCTTGGATGCGTCACATTGTAATGTCACTAGCGACATCATGAAGCTTTTCAATCGGGCTCTTAGAGGAGTGTTGAGTTCGGTCAGAAGTGGACAGTGCGTATTGATATTCCGCTCAATGTAATAATGAGCCGCTTTAAGGAAAAGTTCTTCTTTGTTACCGAAGGTACTGTACATGCTGGGTTTATTAATACCCATGCTCAGGGTCAGGTCTGAGAGCGAGGCGCCGGAATAACCCTTAAGCCAAAAGACTTCCATAGCGGCTTCCAGCGCCGATTGTTTGTCAAATTCAAGTTTCCTGCCGCCAGCCATAAGACACCTTCAGTTAAGATAAAAACTTATTGAACTATTGTACCGCACGGTATAATATATTTCACTATACCGTTCGGTACAAAATATTATGTAAAAAAGTCAATGCGAAAAACAGGTAAATATTATGACAAACAGTGACAACAGTAGCCGCGACTCCTGGGCGTTGGTAACAGGGGCCTCTGGCGGCATTGGCTTGGCCTATGTCGAAGAGCTGGCAAAGAAAAGTAAATCCGTGATTTTAGTCGCCAGAAACGAACAAAAACTCACCGAGCTTGCAGTTGAATTGAGCAATAAATACGGCGTGATGACCAAGGTCATTGCCGCGGATCTAAGCACTATTGAGGGGATTAAGCAGGTTGCCGAGCAGACAGAAGATCTGCAGATCGACTTGTTAATCAACAACGCGGGTAAAGAAGAGTCGGGGCGATTTCTGGAACTTGATCCGGGAGAGATGGCCAGTTCGATAGCGCTGAACTGTCAGGCTCCACTATTACTGACCCATCACTTCGGTAACAAAATGGCCAACAATGGTGGGGGGGACATTTTATTTCTGGCGTCTATCGTAGCCTTCCAGGGTGTTCCCTATATTGCCAACTACGCGGCGACCAAATCCTATGTGTTGACCCTTGCGGAAGGTGTTGGCTTTGAACTGAAAGGCAAGGGCGTCAATGTGACCGTTGCCGCACCTGGTTTTACAAAATCTAACCTAGCACCCGATTACAATTTTGAGGGAACACCTTACAAACCCCTGGAGGCCTCCTTTGTTGCCGAATACACGCTGAAAAACCTGGGTAAGAAGAGTATTGTCGTTCCAGGCGGCGTCAATAAGGTCTTGTACTTCTTGGGTAAATACCTGCAGCCTCGCACGTTAAATACTCGCGTTTTCTGGCGAGTATTCAGCAAGGTTCTGCGAGACAAGCTGGTTTGAGGTGGGAGAGTTAATGACAAGTCCTTGAGCCCCGAGGGCTCAAGGTGGCGTTGAATACGTGGTTTAGATGCCAGGTCTTCGCGGTGTATTTGAATATCAAATGGGTAAAGGGTTATGAGTTTTACAGTTGAAAATAAAGTGGCGTTAGTTACTGGCGCCAATCGCGGTATCGGCAAGGCAATCGTTGAGTCATTTATCAAGCACGGCGCAAAAAAAGTATATCTTGCGGTTCGCAATCTGGAATCTACCAAAGGCCTGGAGCAAGAATTCGGCGATAAGGTTACCAGCGCGCAAGTCGATGTGTCTGACGTCGATTCGGTCATTAAGCTGGCAGCCTTGGCCGATGACGTTGATGTGGTGGTGAATAATGCCGGTATAGTGGTGCCAGCGCTCTCGTTAAGTGACCATGCGGAAGATGCCTTGGTTAAGGAGATGGATGTCAATGTGTATGGCTTGATGCGTATGGCGAAAGCCTTTGCGGGTATTCTTGAGAAAAATGGTGGAGCCCTAGTTCAATTGAACTCAATTGTCTCGATTAAAAATATTGCCCACATATCTACTTACTCAGCGTCTAAAGCGGCTTCATACAGTATTACCCAAGATTTGCGTGCAACACTTGGCCCCAAAGGGGTTACTGTACTGAGTGTGCACCCTGGTCCGATAGACACCGCTTTGGGGACAGAGGCAGGCTTTGACGGAATGGGCAGTGCAGTGACTGTGGTTTCTGAAGGTATTGTCGGGGCGCTTGCTGAAGGTGTTTTCCACCTGTTTCCCGACGACTTCGCCAAGCATTTTGAAGGGGGCTACAAAGAGTATGCCTCTTCTATTATCGCGTTGTAGCAGTTCAGCTGGTTCTGTCGCATCCCGGACACTCAAATCTCTTATGGTAGAATATATCTACAACTTCAGACTACACAGAACGCTATATGATCTCGTTTAAAGGCCGCCACACCCCGAAATCCATCATCCTTCAATGTGTTCGCTGGTACTGTGCTTATTCACTCAGCTATCGAAACATTGAGGAAATGATGGCTGAGCGCGGTATCAAAGTCGATCATAGCACACTGAATCGATGGGTTGTTTACTACGCGCCAAAGTTGGAAAAAGTCTTTCACAAAAATAAGAAACGGCCAGGGGATCGATGGCGGATGGACGAGACCTATATCAAAATCAAGGGTGATTGGAAATACTATTATCGAGCCGTCGATAAGCTTGGCAATACGATTGATTTCCTCCTCACAGCTAAACGTGACACCAAGGCTGCTCTACGTTTCTTCAAAAAATCCATCGGTAGAAGCGGCAAGCCAGGACTAATTAATATCGACAAAAGTGGTGCTAATAAAGCAGGCATAAATCAGAACAACAATGAACATAATAAGCGAGTGAAAATCCGTCAATGCAAGTATCTGAATAATATCGTTGAGCAGGATCACCGGCGAATCAAGCGTATCACTCGCTTGATGCTGGGCTTCAAACGGTTTTACACCGCACAAAGCACACTAGCGGGAATTGAACTCATGGCGATGCTCAAAAAAGGCCAGATGAAGAAAAATATGGCCGGTGCTTTGTCGCCAGCAGAACAATTTTACGCGCTAGCTGCGTAAGTCGAAAACCGCTTTATAATTTATCACGATTGACAATAAATATGCGACAGAACCAAATTTGGCGTAGGTCGTTAAATCGCCATTATATTCATTCGATTTCGATAACTTGACGATACCTTGCGAAATCTTAATACAGGCGGTTATCGGCATGTGGAAGAGTCCTGATCAATGTGATCGTGTCAGGTTTCCTCTTTAAGATGAAGTGATGGATTCATACTTTCATGCAAAACCCGCGCTATTGTAATACCATGCGGTGCTTCGATAAAATAGATTACATGGCTTTGATAGGGAAAAGCTCTTAACCCTTCGGCGAACTGGCTAACCGGTTTTGCAAGCTTGGGAGTGTCTGCTAGTAATTGTGCATGCTGTTCGAGCCCATCAATGTACTTATCAGCCTGATCAATACCCCATTTTTTCAGGGTGTAATCTAGTATACTGTCTAAATCACTTTCAGCGACTTCTGCAAAATTATAGCTTGGCATCAAGAATTTTCTGCCTTAGATTTTGCATGACTTTTGCGCCACCGACGACCCGGCCTGCCTCTATGTCGGCCATGCCTTTGTCGATTTCTTGTTGAAAGAATTTTCCTCTAAGCATTTCAATTTCAGCATATTCAGAAGCCGAAATCATCACCGCAGCGGGCTTGCCGTTTTTATTGATGCCTATCGGGCCTTGCTGCGCCTTTAGCAGCACTTCGCCGAAGTTGCTTTTAACATCACTGGCACTCAAAACTTCCATAACCTGAACCTTGTTTAAAAATCGCCTATTTCGACTATTTTAAACAATTTGCCCAATTTGATCAATGTTCAATCGCGACGCTATAGTCTATTGCGGAATACTAATTTACCCCGGAATGAGGAATGAACGAACTCGGTGTTGCAACAACATTTATCAATAGACTCAAATGTGGCCAATGTTGGCAAATGTTGACTTTTGTGGGCTAAAGTTGGTTTTTGTGGTGTTCATGACCCCAAGAAAAGCTTTAAGTTTCAATTGCTTAGGCTGGATTTAGGGGCCAAGCTGGGGGTGTGGTGGTCGTCGGTTCAAATCCGGCCGCTCCGACCAATTTTTTCTTTATAAATTAAACGTTTAATTATTTCAGTATGTTGTGAGACTGCGGCAGTGTCTTTCGGAAGCGCGGAGGAAGTGCAGTTCGTGTCAATTTTATCGATCTATTTAATTCAAGGGGCGGCTAGATTCGCACTACGCTCTGTTGTGGATCATTCTCTGGTTGCTGGACTAGCTTTCTGGGGTTGTCGCCAATAGAGGTCTGGACCTTTCCGCGATTTGTTGATCAATATAGTCCTGAATACGGCTTATCAACGACGGCAGTGCTTGGCTGTCTATCATCCAGCTCTCCCCGAATTACCTAGATGTGCCTAGGGCACTCACTCCGTTCATTTTACTCATCTTTCTGAATGACCCGGCTCGATCTTATCGGCCGACTAATCTAATATTCATGGTGGACGTCTTCTGAGCTTGGTGATGTTGACACTATCAACTATGGCGCATTGCGACGCCGATACGAGGAGGCGTCCATCTCATCAGGTGATATTACGGTTAATTCTTTTCAATTGGGTGGTTGGGCAGGTAGAGCCCCAGATAGCTAACCGCGGCGCGGATACTTTCCCTTTCGTAAAACGGTGTAATGTCTTTGTGGTGGTGATAGGACTGGCTCCAAATGGCATCGGCGATATCAATCACAATTTCCATATGGCGAATCATCTCCTTTGACGTGTTGGTCAGGCCTGCCTGATTGAGCAGCTGAACCCCATTTTTGGCCAACTGCGTGATGCTTGCTCTATCGGCAGCGCTAGTTTCTCGGGATGCGCCAGAGCCCAGGATCAGCTCCATAGCCTGGGGGTGTTGTCGGTAAAAATCGCAACTAAGCTTAAGACTCATTTCCATGGCCAGCTGCCAGCTATCACAACCGCTGAAATCGGCGACTGCAGCTGATTCCGTGATCATGCCCAAATACCGCTGAACAAGTGCATGGCTGATGGCCATTGCTGATGGAAACAGGCGATATACCGACTGTGCGGGTAAGCCCGCCTTCTCTGCCACGTCGTAAACACTAAGCTCCTCTCGCTCCCCCTTGGCCAACAGTTGTTCGGCACAATCCAGGATGAATTCAAACCGTTCTCGGCTGCGTTGTTGAGTGGGGACTCTGGGCAGGCGTTTGTTGCTAGTGGTAGTTTCTGGCATGTCTCAATCCCTGAAGTAATAACGTGATAACTATAACACTTTATCTGTGAATATCTTGGTGATTTTCCTATTTCATGCGCGGCCGATACAACAAATTGATATAATAGTAACAATAAATGGTTGACTTGAAGTGCTCTCAGGGGTTAACTTCCCGTACATTGTGATATTTATAACGTTTCGGGTGACGCATGCGATTTCTTTCTCTCTTGCTAATAACGCTGTTTCCATTGTCGGCCAACGCAGTGACCGAAGTCGATGCAGGAAAAGGAGCAAAGGCTTTCAGCGCCTGTGCAGGCTGTCATGGAACTATGGCAGAGGGTAATAACGCCATGGGCGCCCCTCAGCTGGCGGGACAGAATTCGGAGTATCTCAAGTATCAGTTGCAGGGATTTCGCCTAGGGTACCGCGGTAGCCATAGTGAGGACACTCAGGGTAATACGATGCGTGTCATGGCGCTGGAGTTGAGTGATGCGCAGGTGGACATCCTGGCGGCTTACCTAAGTGACCTGCCACCCAAGCCTAATGCGGTCGCCGCGGCAAAAAGCAGGATTGATTCCAGTGTGGGTGGGAAGGGCATGTATGGCGGTGTTTGTTCTGCCTGTCACGGTGCCAAGGCAGAAGGCAATTCGATCCTGGGTGCTCCGCGTTTGAATCATCTCAATTCCGATTATCTGATTAGTCAACTCAAGGCTTATCAAAAAGGATGGCGAGGCCGTCACAGTGAGGACCGCTTGGGCCAGCAGATGCGGCCCATGGCTTCCTTGTTGACGGGCGAAAAGCAAATACTTGATGTGGCAGCTTATATCCAAAGTCTGGGTCAGTAGTCATTCTTCAATTCTGATATTCACCAGGAGTGATCCGTAATGCATAACCGATTTATTACATTTACAAAACCTCTACTTGCACTGGTAATTGTGACGGTGCTGGGAGCCTGTACTGAAAGTCCAAAAACAGAAGTCCTAAATAATGATTGTGTCCTTGTGGATGATGATGCCCAGTTACAAGCTTTGGTTACAGAGCACCGCGACCGTCATTTTAGTATAGATAGTATGGCCTGTGCGGCTCGCGCAGCCATGGCCTATTACAACAATAATATTTTAAGTTCAGAGGCGTTAAGCCAGGCTGCGGAAACTGCCGCCAACTATCTCGAACACACGTACAACGTCAAGTTGATGGATTTGATGGGCGCCAACGCCGCCAACAATCGTGCGATCAAAGAAGCCATTGGGCTGGAGCGACAAGTGATTGAGATTCTTGGCAAGATCCCCTTTGCCGATGCGGAAGTGAATGCCTGGCGCGGCTTGATGATGATGCAATTGCTGCAGGCTGAAGGCAGCAGTGATCTGGATGTGGCAACAGAAGCTCGCGGTTTGATCGAAGCCGCAGTGGAAGAAGACGAAGCGGTATTGAACGGCTTGGCATTAAGTGTACTGGGGCGTGTGTTCTACGAACTGCCCGAAGTCTTGGGTGGAGATATCCTGAAATCAATCGCCTTACTTGAACGTTCACTTCAGCTCAATCCTAACTTAATGCCAACGCTTCAGTTTCTTGCGGAATCCTATGATCAGGAACTGGAAGAGCAAAAGGCTAAAGACACTTTACGCTTGATGTTGACACTGCAACCCCAGGCAGCTGCGGAGCAGGAAGTGGCGGATGGCTTGCGAATTGGTGCCGGACTGGCACGTCGCCTCGGTGATAAGGAATTGGCAAAAGAAATCACCGTTAAGCGAGATGCACTGTTGGCTGGCAATCCACAATTGTTAACACGACAGAGTGAATCCATGGGAGGACATGGTGGTGTTAACCCTTTAACGGGCGTCTAGAGACGGATAAATAAGAACTGTTGGTAACAGAGGTGAGAAAAACGATGAAAGGTGTGTTGAAACTGATGACGTTTACAGTATCGATGTGTTTCGTTGTGGGCAATGCCAACAGTAATGACATCGTTCTGAATGACCAATGCCCTCCGAGTTTTGCCCAAGTGGATGGCCGATGCGAATTCCGAAGTCTCTACCAATTTTACGGTGACAAACAGAATATGGGGGGCTTGCGCCGAGCACTTCCGAAAATTCGCGACGGATTCTCACCTCAGGAAATTGATCTGGGACGGCACCTGTTTTTTGATCCACTACTGTCCGGTGATGGACAGTCCTCTTGTGCCAGTTGTCATCACCCGGATCAAGGCTTTGCCGATGGTCAGGCACGCAGTAGCGGTTTTGGGGGTAGAGGTGCAGGGTTTGAACGGCACGGAGGGGTGGCCTTGTCCAGAGCGGCCCCTTCTTTGTGGAATGTCGGCTTTGTCAGTAAGTTATTTTGGGATGGCCGGGCCTCCACTCTTGAGGAGCAGGCCGAAGGACCGTTATTTAATGCTGACGAAATGGGAAACAACCCTAAAAAGCTTCAACACGATTTAAATAGCAATATTGCGTATCGCCGACTGTTTCTACAAGTGTATCCCAATACTCAGGCGCTAGGTATTACCACGGCAGATGTAGTACGGGCTTTAACAGCGTTTCAATCGAGTTTGATTTCTTTGAATTCACGCTATGACCGTTACGCACACGGTGATCAAAATGCACTGAATGAAACGGAAAAGCAAGGTCATAATATTTTTCGCAGCTTCGTTGCACGCTGCTCTCAATGCCATACGCCACCCTTGTTTACCAATAACCAAATTGCCGCTATTGGAGTGCCTGAACCCGAAGGGCTGGCATTTGATCTCGGTGCCGGAAAGCTTACAGAGGATCCATTAGCAAGGGCTGCGTTTAAAGTGCCAACGCTTCGCAATATTGCCAATACAGCGCCATACATGCACAGCGGTACCTTTAAAGATCTGGACGAAGTGGTGGATTTCTACAACAAAAAACGTGGACACGCTTTGAAGCCAGAACAAAACGTACATGTGCACTGGCATATTCTACACCCGGATTTAGAGGCGCAGGAGCTCGAAGCCCTAGTGGCCTTTCTGCAGACACTGAATGACGAAACCATGAAGCCGGCTATACCTGAACGTTTGCCTTCCGGTTTGCCGGTTGCAGGGTTTGAAAGCCGACATTCCAATCAATTAGTAGTGAAGTGAGGAGAAAAGAATGAAGTTTTTAGGAAATGGTCTGGCGTTGTTAGTTTTGGGGGGTGCGTCCATCTGGGTTTCCGCGGCAACCTTGACGGTCAAAAGCGGAGAGTCGATTCAGGCAGCTGTTAACCAGGCACAAGCGGGTGACACCATTGAGGTGTATCCCGGCACCTATCATGAAACCGTTTACATCGACAAAAACGATATACATTTAAAAGGTATCGTTAAGGAAGGGGAGTGGGCGGTACTGGATGGCGAGCACAAGCTCAATGACGGAGTATTGCTGGCAGGGCACGGCGGCACTATCGAGCGCTTGTTCATCAAGCACTATAAAGGCAACGGCATAATGACTCAGGGAGGAAACAATTTTTCTATCATCTACAACCGGGTAATCGATACCGGGGTCTACGGTATCTTCCCTCAATTCGGCAAAAACGGTTTGGTTGCCTATAACGAATTGGCCGTCATCGAAGATGCGGCTATCTATGTCGGCATGTGCGATAACGTGGACGTGCTCTACAACGAAACTTACGACAGTGTGATGGGGATCGAAACAGAAAATTCCCGCAACATGTTGGTTGAAGGTAATAATATGCACCACAATACTGTGGGAATTATGATCTCTCTAGTGCCGGGCCTTCCCATTAAAACAGCCGAGAGAACCATTGTTCGTAATAATTTTATCTCCGACAACAATCACGATAATTTTGCGCCAGAAGGCGCGATTGCGGCCGGCTTGCCGAAGGGTGTTGGTTTGGTAATCTACGGAGCCGACAGCAATATTGTTGAGAACAACATTTTTAGGAATAATAACAGTGCCGCGATTTTAGTCGCCGATCACGCATTTATGGTAGGTGGTCCAGCAGACCCGGATGCAGATCCTCGCCCCGACAAGCAAAAAATTCTCAATAATATGTTTATCAATAACGGCTCAGAGCCGGAGCCTGCATTGCTGAAATATTTACAATTGGCCGGTCTAAAACAAGGTCCAGATCTTCTGGCCACAGGAAAGGGCCGAAAAAATTGTGTCAGCAATGCTGGGCAGCTTATTCATGTGGGTATTGAACGCTGGGGAGAGTGTGCTGTTGGGGAAACTTCGGTGCATATTGAAACTGCTCAGCTGGACAAACCGGTGGAGTCTCCGGCACTGACGTTAGATCAAAAAGGCCGGTTAACCTATTTAGGAGTCTGTAGTGGTTGTCACGCCTACACCCAGAACCTGATTGGCCCGCCCATGCTGGTTGTGAAGGCCTTGTATCAGGGCCGCCCGGAAGCAATGGCTGAGTGGATTGCCAACCCCACCCACAAGCGCAGTAACTTTCCTCCCATGCCTTCCCAGGCCTATCTCCCAGATGAGGTTCGTCTTCAAGTTGCCAAATACATTTTGGATGATTTGGAAAACTGACTTTTCCCGCACGGGACAAGATGAGGGGCGTGATGCCGTGGTGGTCGCGTTCTTCTGATATACGCACCACGTAGTTCGTCAGCAAATAATAAAATTAATCTCGAGAGGAGAGTCACTATGAAAAACGGGTTGTTTACTAAAACTGCTCTATCGACAGCAATATCCCTGACCGGCCTATCTCAAGCGGTATCCGTTCAGGCAATTGACAATTTTATCCTGGAGGAAATTGTTGTAACGGCGCAAAAGCGCGTGCAAAGCCTGCAGGATATTGGTATCACCATTAGCGCTTTTGACGGCGAAACCCTGGAGGGCATGGGCGTTGTGAATAGTAATGAACTTGCTGCCAAGACGCCTAACTTGAACATCATGTCCCCTGCCGGTGAAGGCGGTGTTGTATCGGTCTTTATTCGCGGTATCGGACTAAACGACTTTGCCGTTAACAATACGGGCCCTGTTGGTTTTTATCTTGATGACGCCTCTATTGGTTCTTCCAATGGTCAGCTAACGACCTTATTCGATGTTGAGCGCGTAGAAGTGTTGAAGGGGCCTCAGGGTACTTTGTTCGGACGTAATACCACCGGAGGGGCCTTGAATATTATTTCCAACAAACCCACCGAAGAATTTGAGGCCGCGGTAAAATTGAGCGCGGGTCACTACGGATACCTAAAGACCGAAGGCGTTATATCCGGTGGCTTGACCGACAATGTTAACGGTCGTCTGGCATTGGTGGCTTATCGGTCTGACGGTTATATGGAAAACCTGAGCACGGGTGAAGAGGTTGAAAAAGATAACTTTGCAGGACGAGCGCTGTTGGAATTCCAGCCCAGTGATGAGTTATCAGTATTGTTGAATATCCACGGCTCGCATAACGACAGTGATAGCGATCTGTACGGTTCCACCGCCGATAGCGATTTTTATAAAGGCACTCATGGCGATCAGAACTACCACATTAACGTGGATACCTTTGGTGCTTCCCTGAAAGTGAGCTACGACTTGAATGATGATGTAGCCCTGACCTCCATCACTGCTTATGACGATCTGGAAAAACACCAGGATGAAGAGGCGGATATGACGCCACAGCACTTGGTGGAAATTGGCTACAACGTCGACACTCACACCTTTTCTCAGGAGCTGCGTTTAAATGGCAGTTCTCACAAGATAAATTGGATTAGCGGCCTGTACTATTTGTCAGAAACTATCAATTGGGATAATTCTGTCGACAGCACGGATCTGGATGCTATTGAGTTTATTCCCATTTCAGTGGGTGGACCGTCGGTGGGATTGAGCGAAGGGATTGGCCATCAAGAGCTGACAACCTATGCTGCATTTGGTCAGGTTGAGTATGAACTGTCTGATCAATGGGCTCTGACGATCGGAGCGCGTTATACACAAATGGACGTCGGTTTTGATTACGCAATTAATATACCCAATTTTGCGTTGATCGCGCCGACCATTTTGTTTGCGACGGGAGGTGCCGTTGTTATACCGCCGATACAGTCCTCTCTTAGTTATTCGGACGATCTACGCAATGAAGAGCTCTCCGGTAAGATTGCACTGAATTATTCTTCCAGCGAAGAGAAAATGTATTTTGGGTCGGTTACTCGCGGCTTTAAAGGGGGCGGTTTTAATGGAGGGTCGATCTCAGATCTGGCCAATTATGCAGCCGACGCTGCATATGATCCGGAACGGCTAACGGCATACGAGCTCGGGATGAAAAGCACACTGTTGAACGGCACCATGCGCCTGAATACAGCCTTGTTCTACTACGATTATGAGGATGCCCAGGTCTTCAACAGTATTGCAGATCCAAATTCAGGCCTGCCCCAGAATAAGATTGAAAATGCCGACGCATTGGAGCTCTATGGACTGGATGTAGATTTAACGTGGCAGCCGGAGGAAGCTTTGTTTATTCAGGCCGGTGTTGGGTACACCCATTCGAGATTTGACAGCTACGATCTGGCTATACCAACCGCAACTGGCGTCTCCAGTACTGATATGAGCGGTGAAACTCCTCAGAATACACCGGAGTGGAGTGCTACATTGCTTGCCAATTATACTTGGTCTCTGGGTGATAGTGGCCGGGTTTCTGCACAAATCGATGGTTCTCACCAGAGTGAAGTATTCTATTCCAATGGTACTGTTGCTACGGCTGGGGATCCTTCTAGTTACACCCGAAATAGGGAGGTGGGACAGGAAGGCTATAGCTTATGGAATGCTCGTCTGTCCTGGGTGGATCTCAGTAGCCAATTGGAAGTGGCACTTTGGGGTAAAAACCTCGCCGACAAGGAATTCGCCAACTATATGTTCGAATTGACCGACCTGGTAGGTTCTGATCAGGTCATGCGTGGTGTGCCGCGTACCTACGGTGTTGATGTGAAGTACGCTTTCTAGCTAAAAACCTCACTCAAAAGCCTTTGAGCTCTCAAGGCTGAGGTATCTTTGGCCGGGTTTCCCTTCGGGGAGCTCGGGCTTTTTCTAAAGCGTTGCGTTAGTCGTTGAATGTACAACAATGCAATAATTTTAATACCCGCCTTTATGTCTTCACCCTGGGTTTTAGTTGAGCGGACTCCAAGCACATACGGATTAATAAAGGAGCATTTGGCAGACAGGCCTGAGCTAGGAATAGGTCAAGCGCAACAAACACGAGACCTTCAAGCCGTTCGCAGAGTGTGTGCTGCGAAATACTAATTTTGTCCGGAATATGTATAAAAGAACCTGATGTTAAAGCAATATTTCTTAACGGTTTTGCATGTTGGCTAATGTTGACTTTGCGGGTATATTGTGGTTTTTATGGTCTTCATAATTCCAATAAAAACAATATATTTCAATTGCTTAGGAAATTCTTCAAGGCCAAGCTGGGGGTGTCGTAGTCGTCGGTTCAAATCCGGCCGCTCCGACCAATTTTCTCATGACCAAATCTCCGTTTGTAGCCGAAGCCTTTCAACCGCCGTTCCCTATTTTTTAACTAGGGAAGTAAGCGCTGGTCGTAGGGGTGTCTAGTGACAGATGTAATTTTCGCTGTTTTCGCTTCCGGGTGACGTGGATTAAATAAATAGCTGTAACTGTTGGGTGCTACTGCGCTGGGTACCTTTAAGAGAGTGGATTTACTGACGGTAAGCCACTCGTCGCCAATAGCTCGGGTCAGGTCTATTTCATCCTGCCAGTTTTCCCCAAGAGCACTTGTTGTTAGTCGAGAGACTCCTTTGCGTTGTGCGTACTCGACTTCCATTAATTGGAAGTCGCTTGGCACTTCATCGGGCGAGCATTCAAAGTGAACCAACACTTCGAGCATTGCCAGAGCAGGGCTTTCGGCCAGGTAGACAACAGGGATGCCACGGTTGTGCCAGCGGCCTGCCGTTTGCAGACCGCCCAGACCCTTTAAATCTGCGTAGTTACTGATTCGCCATAGTTTCACGCAAAGTAACCGGAATCGAGTTGACCAAGCAACTCTTCAGCTAACTGACCCCCCGCTTCGGTTTTCATGATTTCCATTGCGGTGAGCTTGTCAAACGCCTTTCGGGGCTTGTGCAGCCATTTCATCGCTTTATCCCTATCCCCCAATACAACTTCTGCTAAAGCTTGAATTTTCGCCGCTCGCAACCAACGTCCAGACTCTTCAGTCGTCAGCTGTTCCTGCTTTTTACGGCGATGATTGAGGGTGCGAGGAGCCACAATCCAGCTCAACTCACTTCGCACGAAGCCACGTTCAATCAGGGCATCTACTGCATTGGGGTTGATGCCGGACCGAGTAATCCGCACGAGGTCCACGCTATTGGAAATAGGGATGTCGATGATGCGGCCAACTTGGGCAAGGGCACGTGAGTTGACACTCTTAACAAGTTGGGCTTTGGGGGTAAATAGGGTAGCAGGAGAGGGCATATAACACTCCGAGTGTGTTGGCAATATGCCTAATTCTATTTGGCATATTGCCAAATTACAAGAGGTGTGGCATTACCGCTGGAGTGTGTATCAAAATACTAACTAAGACTGGAATGAGAGTATGAAAGAGTCGATGTTATAGTAACTCCCCTGAGCGATTTTTTAGTTTCTCGATTTTGCTGCTTAGTTTCAGTTTGGTTTATCGGCCAAAATAGGATGTGTTAAATGATTACGTTAATGGACGTCAGTTTGCGATGAAGGTTAATTCGATGGACCAAGCTCAAACCCTGGAGTACTACAACAATAATGGCACGGCGCGTTGGGTCGCACTGATTGTGGTGTGCATCGGTTCATTTTTAACACCGCTGTCACTGTCATCAGTACATATCGCGACACCGGCGATAGCAGAAGCATTGCACGCAAACGCGATATGGGTGGGTTGGATTCCAGCGGCGTTTATCCTAAGCAATGTTGTCAGCATATTGCCGGCTGGGCGCTGTGCCGACATTTTGGGACGAAAACGCGTCTATGCGACGGGTATTATCTGCTTAGGCCTTGCGTCGATATCGGCTTCCCTAGCGACAAGTATTGAGTGGCTGGTTTTTAGTCGCGTGCTGCAAGGGTTTGCATCGTCAATGGTCTTTGCATGTTCGTTGGCCATTGTTTCTTCAGTGTTTGGCAGTGGCCAGCGTGGTATGGCCTTGGGCTGCACCGCGGGTTGTATCTATCTAGGCCTGACGGGTGGGCCCTTAATAGGGGGGTGGTTAACTGAAGCGTATGGCTGGCGCAGCGTATTTTTGTTTCCCGTACCTTTAGTCCTGGCCTGTCTTGTCATGATCGCCACGAAGTTAAAAGGCGAATGGTTCGGTGTCCCTGGCCAAAAGCTCGATTGGGTGGGCTCATCACTGTTTGCGATGGGCGCTATCACACTGTTCCTCGGCATCTCAAACCTGCCTTCAGTAGGTGCATTCATATTATTGCTGTTATCTATTTTTTGCTTTTGGATGTTCATTAAACAGCAAGAGCAAGCCGCTTACCCACTGGTGCGTTTAAAGCGAATGTGGCAGAACCGCATGTTTTCGCGCTCACTGCTCACCAGCATTATGATGTATGGCGCTAATTACTCACTTATATTTCTTCTAAGCCTGTATTTGCAGTATATACAGGGTATGTCCGCTACGGATACCGGACAATTGATGATGCTGCAAGCCTTAACCATGGCGATAGTGGCGCCCATCGCCGGACGCCTGTCCGATCGTTATGAACCAAGACTTGTTGCGTCTCTTGGTTGTGCCGTTGTCGCCGCTGGGCTTGGCATATTGCAGTGGATTGACTTCGTAATTCCAGGTTTTTTAGTGCCTACAGCACTTGTGACCATCGGTTTAGGGTTCGGGCTGTTTTCTACGCCCAACACCAGTGCGGCCATGGGCGCGGTCCCAGAAGATCGTTTGGGTGTTGCCTCCGCATTGCTAGGCCTTGCTCGGGTGCTTGGCAATATGCTTGGCACAGCGCTGCTCTTGCTCATGATGCATCTCTATATCGGCGACGCGAAGATAGACGTATCACAATACCCAGCTCTGCTGACGGTCACTAAAATTTCCTTGGCTTTTTCCTTGATACTCGCGGTCTGTGGCAGCTATATCTCATTGAGTCGAGGCAAGGTCGCTATTGAGAATGGTTAGTGGATGGCTCCCGTCGCAAAACTCGGCCGACAGTGTAAATGGAGGAGGGCATACGAGTGATGAGGTTTTAGGGTAAGACTTCATTTATTGATCATTCACAGTATTTCTTAATCAGATCTCTTTTCAATACTTTGCCTATGCTGCTGCGAGGTAGTTCACTGATAAAGCGGAGGTCTGAAATTCTTTGTACCGAGCCAAGTTTTTCATTGGCCATGTTTAGAATGTCTTGCTCAGTGCCCTTGAAATTCGAATGTTTTTCGACGTAGGCAACAGGGGTTTCGCCCCACTTAACTGAGGGTACGCCAATAACAGCGACGCCTATTACCGCCTCTTGTTGGCGTAATATCTCTTCGAGATCACTGGGATAGATATTAAAACCGCCGCTAATAATCATGTCTTTTTTACGGTCAACAAGGCTGAGAAAACCTTCACTGTCAAAGACACCAATATCACCGCTGCGAAAGAATCTCTTTCCATCCGGCGAAAGCCACTCAATTTCTTTGGTTTTTTCCGCTTGGCCATGATAACCAATCATCATGCTGGGGGAGTGACCGACGACCTCGCCCGGTTGACCCGAGGCGGCTTCCTGGTCGTCTTCAAGCAATAAGCGAACTTCGTGGCCTTCGGCCGGTTTACCCACGGTGTGTAGTTTGTCTGGATGACCGTGAGCGTATAACACACAGGCTCCACCGCCTTCGGTCATGCCATAAATTTCGATAAGTCCGCCCGGCCAGCGGTTTAGAACATCTTGTTTCAAGCTCGCGTGAAAGGGCGCGCTGGTGCAGAGTTTCATTCGAAAAGCCGATAAATCGTAACTGGAGAAATTATTTACCGCCATGATTCTCTGGTACTGAATTGGCACCAGCATGGTGTGCGTTATCTTTTGGCTGGCGGCAATTTCAAGGTATTTCTCAGCGTTAAATTTTTTCATTAATGTCACTGTGCCGCCAAAGGCCATAGTGGGAAAAAATAATACCAAGGTAGTATTTGAATAAAGTGGTGTAGAGCTGAGCGTTCGTGACGATGAATCAAATTCGTAGACGGCACCCCTCACTATATGTGCCCAGCGCATTCGGTGTGATTGTGAAATTCCCTTAGGTGTTCCGGTGGTCCCGCTTGAATAGATTATATTAAAGGGGGCGTCTGGCGAAATCGTTACAGAGTTGGGTGTGGCTCCTTCTGGCGCCATCCAATCCTCTAAACTTCGGCCAGGGATACATGGGTTGAGGGAAATGCATTCGACGCTAAGTGGCAGTGTCGTTAACAGTTTTTCAGCGGCGTCATCGGCAAACAAAAACCTAGCGCCGCTGTCACTGAGCATAGAGGTGAATTGTTTGGGGGTAACCGAGGGAGCGATGGGTGCGGTAACAATCCCCACTCGCAAGGCCGCCAAAAACAAACAAGCGTACTCAATCGAATTGTATCCGCAGATTGATATAACCTCGCCGGGCTTCATTCCATCGCGCTGAAACGAGGCCGCAAGCCGATCAAGTATGGTATCTAATTCGCTGTAGTTGACAACTCTATCGTCGACTATCAATGCTGCTTTGCCAGGCATTGACAGGCTGTGAGAGCGGATTAGATCAGACAATAACTGGAATTCGCCTAAGCTGTACTCGATGGGTTCATTGTTTGTCATGGCGAAATCCAGTTTAGGCCGAAATGGGGTGCGAGTTGAGTTAAATTCTGTGGCCACTAATTACCGACGTTCCCGAGCAGGAGTCGTTACCGCTTTCCCACGACCACGTTGAACTTCCGGTGGTGCTAGATTGCCTAATCTGAAACTGTCCATTCTCAGTCGTCGTACCACCATCATCAGGGAATACAACAGAATATTCGTAGTTCAATTGGCTGGCTGAAACTGATGCAAGGTTGGTGGCCGTTAAGCCATTAGAAACGCTTAAGGAATACCGATTCTC
>ENA-OSET01002413-OSET01002413.1-sediment-metagenome-genome-assembly--contig:-NODE-2413-length-18117-cov-3.899612_pt1 | contig 18117 bp, 16 predicted proteins | sample MGYA00237882_ERZ534229 | MGnify/ENA primary metagenome ERZ534229 (study PRJEB26408, sample SAMN06266212) | sediment metagenome | isolation source: Hudson Canyon methane seep mesocosm | place... | reverse complement strand
AACTCAAACTCAAACTCAAACTCAAACTCAAACTCAAACTCAAATACTAACACCAACAATGGGGGGGGGGAGCTAATGAGGCCTCTACCTCAACGCCAGCAAGGCGTAGCATTAATGATTGTAATATTTATTTTTGCGCTAGTGTCTATATTGTCCGTCGGCATGTACAACCGACAAAGTTTGTTTATTCAATCAACGGGTAACGTTTTAGCTCAATCCCAAGCTTATCAATATGCCATCGCCTCTGAAATTTATGGTAAGCGTTTATTAAAGGCTGACTGGGATGAAGATAAAGAAAATAGTGAGTTTTATGACGATTTAGAGCAAACCAAAAACTCTATACTTATTCCGGTTGAAGAAGCCTTCTTGCAAGCACAATTTAATGACTTACAAGGGAAATTGAATTTAAATGACTTGGTCTTAGTTGATGGTAAAACTGCGAATGCATTGATGGTTACTCGGTTTAAAAAGTTATTTTCTCGTTTATCCATCCAGACCGTTAAAGTTGATGTATTGCTTGATTGGATTGATATAGACCAAGACCCAAGTAATATAGATGGTATTGAAGATGGAGAATACTTGTCTCAAGATACACCGTACCGAAATGCCAGTCAGCCTTTTAGGTCTGTGAGTGAGCTATTATTGTTACCCGGTATTTCTCAAGAAGATTACCAAAACCTTTTACCTCATGTAAGCGCGCTTCCTCAAGGTTACGTTAGTATTAATGTGAACACTGCAAGCAAGGAAGTGCTGCAAAGTTTGAGCGACTTAAATGATGCCGATGCGGATAGTGTTGCGGAGCAGCGTGAAAGTTCACCCTGGAAAACATTTGCAGATTTTCAGGCTGATCCTTTAATAAGCGGAGCAAACTTCGATTTCACAAATCTTGAGGTGAAATCAGAATTTTTTGAAATAGCGACTCTGATTACTTTAGCGGATAGAAAAGCCCGATTAGTCTCGGTTATCTATCGAAATAATAAAGATGGCGTGATGCAGGTCCTGTCTAGAGATCAAGGGCAAAAATATTTAATAACAAAAGATAAGATCGCGCTATAATTTAAAAGCGCTAAATATGAAAACTACTATATAGCTATTATATAATTACTACGCAAAACCAATAGTTGGAATTATGCCAAATAAACTGTTTTTAAGACCAAAACAAACATTACAAACCTCAGATCCCATTTTTGAATGGGCTTTGTATGATCTTAACCATCAACAAATGAAATATGGTGAAGATAGTCTTGAAACTATTGATCAGACAATGATGCAAAATGGCATAGAGAATATTGAAATAAATGTATTTTGGCCTGCGAACGCTGCGTTTACTACTAAAGTGAGCTTGCCTGGTAATCAAGCACGTTTCATACAACAAGCACTGCCTTTTGCAGTAGAAGAACAACTGGCACAAGACGTTGATAAGGTGCATATTGCTCTTGGTGAAAAAAATAAAGATGGTGAGTTTTCAGTTGTAAATATCGATCAGGACTTATTCACTTTCTACTTCGACCTTATTAATGATGTACTGCCTGCTTATCCCTTAAAAGGCATCTACCTTGATTCGGATTTATTACCCCTAGCAGATGAAACGCTGGTTATTTGTATATCGCAACAAACAAGCCTGTTAAAAAATAAAGATCAACGATCCATCCGTCTAAATACTCAAAACTTACTGCCGTATCTAGATAGTCTCTTTTTAGGCCAAATAGATGAAGAAGAGGCTGAAAGTGAAGCGTTTTCTATCAGTATCTACATTGAGCAAAGTGAAGAAGATGTAGCCAAAATGTTACTGGCTCAAATAGAGCAGTACCCTGATGTCAGTTTGAAAACAGAAGTCATTCAAATTTCCGAATTTGAACTTTTATGTCAACATCAGCTTTCTGCTAAGCCACAAAATAAACACTCGGTTAACTTATGCCAGGGTGACTTTAAAGTGCAAACAGGTACAAATAATGCTTGGAAAAAATGGCGGTCTGTTGCCGTAATCGCCGGACTTGGTTTCTTATTACAGCTTGGTGTATTTATTGGCAAAGGTATGCACTACGAAAAGCAAGCTTTAGCAGCGGGCCAACAAGCTTTAACAGAATACAAGCGTATTGTTCCTGGCTCGAAGCGTATTACACTGGCAAAACTACCTAGAGTGTTGAAAGGTAAACTTAATCAAAAGCGAAGTGCTCAAAGTGTCGATCTTGGCTTTTTAAGTTTGTTGGGTGATACCGGCTACCAATATCAGCAATCAAAAGATCGAACTAAACTCACATTTAATAGCATTAACTACAACCAACAGCGTGGTGAACTGCTCATTGAAATGCATGCGGATTCTTACGACCAGCTTGAACGGCTACAAAAAGCGATTGTTAGTGGTGGCTTAACTGCCAAGATCAGTTCAGCGGTACAGGAAAAAGAATACTTTCGTGGTCGGATCAGTGTGAGCGGCTCTTAAAAAAGGAAAAAATGATGTTTGAAGCGCTTAAACAAAATTCAGCCGTACTTGGTTTGCAAAAACAATATGAAATGTTGCCACCGAGAGATCGCCAGGTGTTAACAATATTTGGCATTATGTTGTCGATATTTATCATGTATTACGCGATGTGGGCACCTGCTTATGACTATATGAAAAATGCACAGCAGGATGTAGAGCAGAATGAAAAATTACTCGCTTTAGTAAAACAAAATAAAGTTGTCTTGTCTTCTTTGGCAAAAGGCCAGTCTTCAGGAGGAACAGCCAAAGTACTTAGCAGTCAGCAATTGGTTTCATCAGTGACCAATATGGCAAAGCGAAGCGGTGTTGCATTAAAGCGTTTTGAACCAAGTGGCGATAATAAGATCAAAGTATGGGTCGATAATGCATCGTTCGATAAAATGATGACCTGGTTATCTTCGATGAAGAAATCTTTAAACGTAACAGTAGAGCAAATATCAATTGAAAAAGATGATGCTGCGGGCTTAGTGAGCGCGCGTTTAACATTGTCTTCATAGTATAACCATTACACCATTTAATTAATTTGAACTAAGAGAATAATAAATGACTGCACTAACTGACGAAACTATCGCCAAAGTTGTTCGCTTAGAGTCAGGAGCGTTTTCAGAAGCAAAGGCTATTTTATATCGTGCATATAAGAATGAACCCACCTTTAAATACCTATTTGATTATAATCGAGCAGGTTATGACCAGCGTGTTAGAGCAACCATTAGAGAGTTAATTAACCTACATTTTTCAACAGGTCAGGATGTTATAGGACTAGCTTTAGATAATCACCTTATTGCTGTTGCGTTAGTCGGTAGCCCTGGTGTCCGCTTGAATTTAACCAGTCAGTTAAACTGGCGAATGCGCATGATGCTAACGGCAGGTATGGATTGCACATGGCGTTATATTGATTACCACAAGCAAATTCATAAATGTTTACCCACAGACTTACATCATGAACTCCCATTGATAGGGGTTGATAGTAAATACCGTAATTTAGGTTATGGCAAACAGATCATGAAAGCCGTTGAAAGAATCTGCTCTGAAAATCCTCGCTCTGTAGGCATTGGTTTGGATACTGGAAATTCACGATATTTAAAGTTCTATCAACATCTTGGCTATGAAGTTGTAGGTGAAGTAACGCTTGGTGACGTAACCGAGAGTGTATTATTCAAAAGCTGTGTTACTTCTTAATTTCTTAACCTTGTAGCAGGAAACATAATGACTTCAGAAAAAACGCCTTCTTCAAATAACGATACTTACGATTATGATTTATTTGTTATCGGTGCTGGTTCCGGTGGTGTCCGGTTAGCACGTATGTCAGCAGGAATGGGTGCAAAAGTTGCTGTAGCTGAAGATCGTTATTTGGGGGGGACCTGCGTGAACGTGGGTTGCGTGCCAAAAAAATTGTTTGTTTACGCTTCACATGTACTAGAAGACCTTGAAGATGGAGAGGGCTACGGCTGGAGCAATAAAGAAAAGCCCAAATTTTCCTGGCAGATGCTTTTAAGAAACAAAAATACTGAAATAACGCGTTTGAACGGTATTTATCGAAATTTGTTAGGAAACTCCGGCGCTGAAATAATTGAAGGCCGGGCACGTTTCGTTAATGAACATACCGTAGCGGTTAATGGAAAAAACATTACCGCAAAGCGTATCGTAATTGCGACGGGTAGCTGGCCCTTCGTACCTGAATTTGTAGGCAATGAACTAGCTATCACCTCTAACGAATTTTTCTTTCTTGAGCAACTTCCGAAAGCCGCAGTTGTTGTGGGTGGTGGATATATTGCGATTGAGATGGCAGGTATATTAAATGGTCTGGGTGTTGAAACAACATTGGTTTATCGTGGCGAATTATTCTTGCGCGGTTTTGATGAAGAAGTAAGGCAGTTTGTTCGGAATGAAGTCATTAAAAAAGGTATTAAGCTTAAATTCAATGATAACGTCAAAAGACTCAGTAAAACTGAAGATAAATTGATTAAGGTTAATTACGAATCAGGGGAAGAAGTAACAACAGGTCTAGTGCTCTACGCAACAGGACGTGTGCCTCACACACAAGATTTAGGTTTGGAAAATACAGGCGTTAGTCTAAATACTAAAAGCCAAATTCAAGTTAATGAACAATTTGAAACATCTGTCGAGCATATCTATGCCTTAGGTGATGTGACAGGAGGGATGCAATTAACGCCAGTTGCATTGGCTGAAGGCATGTATCTAGCAAATAAACTATATGCCGATTTTGAACCAGAACGTATAGACTACACTAATATCGCCACAGCTGTATTTTGCCAACCCAATATTGCGACTGTTGGCTTGAGTGAAGAGCAAGCTCAAACGCAATTTGAGAATATAAAGGTTTTTGTTTCTTCATTTAAGGCGATGAAGCATACCTTGTCAGGTCGTGATGAGCGTAGTTTGATGAAAATTATTGTTGATGAAGAGACGGATCGTGTACTCGGTGTGCACATGGTTGGTGCCGACGCAGGTGAAATCATCCAAGGTATCGCCATCGCAATAAAAGCGGGTGCGACTAAAAAGGTATTTGACCAAACTATTGGCATTCACCCAACAGCTGCAGAAGAGTTTGTGACGATGCGTGAGGCAACGCGCTAGATGATTTAATCAACACATAAAGCCCCTTCAAATTCGTACAAAACTTTCAAAAACCTTTATACTGCCATTTTTTATTATTCGTAGGAGTTCGTTTTGAGTTCGGTCCAGTTACAACAACGCGTTTTATCAGGCATGAGACCTACAGGCAAATTGCATCTTGGTCATTATCATGGGGTACTAAAAAACTGGGTTGAATTACAGCATGATTATGACTGCTTCTTCTTTGTTGCCGACTGGCATGCATTGACGACTCATTATGAAGACCCGTTCATGATTGAACAAAGTGTTTACGACATGGTAATAGACTGGTTGGCAGCGGGTGTAAACCCTGGTTCCTCAACGATGTTTATTCAATCAATGGTACCCGAGCATGCTGAGTTACACTTATTGTTATCCATGATGACGCCACTTGGCTGGTTAGAGCGTGTGCCAACCTATAAAGATCAACAAGAAAAACTTAAAGAAAAAGATTTAGCGACATACGGTTTCTTAGGTTACCCCTTGCTTCAAAGTGCCGATATTCTGGTTTATCGTGCAGGTTTAGTTCCTGTGGGTGCTGATCAGGTTGCTCATGTTGAATTAACGCGTGAAGTTGCACGTCGATTTAATCACCTTTATGGAAAAGACCCTGGTTATGAAGAGCAAGCTGTCGCTGCCATAAAAAAAATGGGTAAGAAAAATGCCAAGCTATACCGTTCACTACAGAAACGTTTTCAAGAGCAGGGTGATGATGAAGCGCTAGCGACTGCGCGAGCTTTGATTATTGATCAGCAAAATATTTCTTTAGGTGATCGTGAGCGTTTACTAGGTTTTATTGAAGGGGGGGGGAAAGTTATTTTACCTGAACCACAACCCCTACTTACAGCATCACCTAAAATGCCAGGCTTAGACGGGCAAAAAATGTCTAAATCTTATGGTAATACGATTGGTTTACGAGAGGCACCAGATGAAGTAGACCAAAAAATTAGAAAAATGCAAACTGATCCGCAACGTGTCCGTTTAAGTGACCCCGGCGATCCAGAAAAATGTCCTGTCTGGAAGTTACATGAAGTATATTCTGACGACAGCACTAAAAACTGGGTAAGGGAAGGGTGTACGAGCGCAGGAATTGGCTGTCTGGATTGCAAAAAACCACTGATTGATCAAGTTTTGGAAGAACAAAAACCGATTCATGAGCGTGCGCGCCAATATGAAGAAAGCCCAGAGCTGGTAAAAAGTATTATTTCAGAAGGTTCTGAGCGTGCGCGAGATGCAGCAAAGGCAACTTTAGATGAAGTTAGAAAAGTAATGGGGCTTTCGTTCGGTCGTTAATGATGACAGACCCTGTACAGAAACAAACCCAAAAGTCGGCAGAAAACAGCCTGCCGGCACCTGAAGTCCAACAAGAATTACCTTTTGCTATTGTTGAAGGAAAGCCAATAACGCAAGTGCCTCAGGATTTATATATTCCACCTGATGCACTTTCAGTTATTTTAGATGCCTTTGAAGGCCCACTAGATTTATTACTTTATCTTATCCGGCGTCAGAATATGGATATTCTGAGCATAGATGTGAGTGAAATTACGCTTCAATATGTTGAATACATTAATCTAGCGAAATCAATTCAGTTTGAACTCGCTGCCGAATACTTACTCATGGCAGCAATGCTGGCTGAAATTAAATCCAGAATGTTATTACCCAAGCTAGCGCATGAGGATGAAGAAAGTGATGATCCTCGAGCAGAATTGATCAGACGGTTACAACAATATGAACGTTTCAAACAAGCTGCAGAAGATATAGACAAATTACCGCGTATAAATCGAGATATTTATGCCGGTCATGCTGAAGCCAAGCATTCAGAAATAGCAAAATCGTATCCAGCGGTTAGTTTGCAAGATATATTTTGTGCGCTTAAAGACGTACTTGATCGCTCAGAGTTATTTGAGCACCACCATATCGAAAAAGAAAAGCTGTCTACCCGAGAGCGGATGGCGCAAATTCTATCTCATCTTTCTGAGCATTCAGGCTTTATTTCTTTTTTTAGCTTATTTGCCCCAGAAGAAGGGCGGGCTGGGGTTGTTGTAACTTTTTTGGCGATTATGGAATTGGTAAAGGAGCAGTTAATCGATTTTATCCAATCAGAAGCCTTGGGTAATATTCATTTGAAAGCGAGAACAGTTTAATGTCAGAAAACTCATCCTTGAAAAATATACTTGAAGCGATTCTGTTTGCCGCTAATAAAACACTCAACCTGGAAGCCTTGTTTAATTTATTGTTAGAAGACCTCGAAGTTTCAAGAGCTGATATTAAAGCTGCTTTGAATGAACTAATGTCAGACTACCAACCCAAAGCGATCAATCTAGTAGAGTTAGCAAGTGGCTACCGTTTTCAAACCAAAGCTGAATACAGTAAATGGGTTAATCTACTCTGGGAAGAAAAGCCTCAAAAATACTCGCGTGCCTTACTTGAAACACTGGCTCTAATCGCTTATCGGCAGCCAATTACACGTGGTGATATTGAAGAAGTGCGCGGTGTAGCCGTTAGTTCAAACATTATGAAAACCCTGCAAGAAAGAAACTGGGTTAAAGTCGTCGGTCATCGTGATGTTCCGGGGCGGCCGGCAATGTATGCGACTTCAAAGCAGTTTTTGGATTATTTCAATCTCAAATCACTTGAACAACTACCTTCTTTAGCCGAAATAAGAGATATTGACCTAATAAGTAAAGAAGTATCTGCCCAATTAGAGCTAATGGAAGAGTCAGATTAATAGGCAAAGTGTCTATTCATGCACTTAGGTTTCACTGTCATGCTAGTAATATTTTAAACTTAAAATATTACTCCTCGATCCCCGTTAAATTCGCCACTTTAAACAAACTTTCCTGGTATTCCTCTTCTACCAAAGAATCATGCACAATTCCGCCGCCCCCCCAGCAATATAATTTGTCATCTGAATGTACAAGGGTGCGGATCAAAATATTACTATCAAACTGTCCATCATCATTCCAATAAAAAACTGACCCGCAATAAGCATCTCGGCCGGAGGCTTCGAGTTCATTAATAACTTCCATCGCACGTTTTTTTGGTGCTCCGGTAATTGAACCGCCAGGAAAGCAAGCAAAAAAAGCTTCAATTTCATTAAAATCAGACTTCAGTACGCCTTCTATTTCACTAACCAAGTGATGAACGTTCTTAAATGTTTCCAATTTAAAGAGTCGATTTACTTTTACCGTATTTAATTTACACACTTTACTTAAATCGTTGCGCATTAAATCCACAATCATTAAGTTTTCCGCCTGGTTTTTTAAACTATTTTCTAAATTAAGTGCATTATTTTTACAATCAGTATTCTTTGCGCTGCCTTTAATTGGGCTGGTTTTGATTTTTTGTTGCTGAATGCCAATAAATTGCTCAGGTGAAAAACTTAAAATATGTTGGTTTTCATCAAAAGCAAAAAAACTAGAATAGGGCGTATTCAGGTTTTTACGTAAATTAAAGTAAAGATCGCTCGCTTTACCTGAAAAATCACTCTCAAATTGTTGTGCTAAATTTACCTGGTAGCAATCACCTGACTTTATATAGTCCAAAGCCTGATTAAAATTAGCAAGATAATTAGAAAACCCCTGCTTTTTATGCCAGTTCATCGATTTATAAATACTAGAGTCATGCTTAATATCAGGTTCAATTAAACAATTGTTCAAGCTATGTATAATTTTACGGCGTGCTTCAGGTAAGCATTCAGGTGAAAAGCTTACAAAGCCTTGTTTTTTTTGTCGATCATACACATAAGACCATGTGTAATGAGCAAAAAAAGCACTTGGTAATTTGGAATTTGTTAAGCTTTGAGCATTATTAATGGTTAATTGAGCACCAAACTCATAAGAGCAAAAACCAATCATGCCGCAGAGGAAAGGGAGTGTTTTAAACTTTTCAGGTATTTTCAAGCGTTTTCGAGTGAAGGGCCTACTATATATAGGTAATTTTTTTAAAGAATCTTTTTTTTCAACTCGATGTATAGAAAGAGGGTTGCCAGAAACAATGTCAAAGTGACCTCTTGTTTTTTCTGCTCCGCTATCAAATAGTACACCTTGCTCAAGCGAGTCCAATAAGAATTGAATTTGTGAGGTTGCTAAAGTGATTGGGATTTGAAACCAAGGGGTATTTAAACAAGAAGTTAAGCTTGTTTGAGAGTCTAAAATAAGTCTAGGGTGCTTCATTAAGCATTATTTACCGTCAATAATTAAAATTCCACAAAATCACTATGGACTTCTGTGTAAGTTCCCGATAATTTTACCCTTACAAAATAATATTAACCACTTGGAGTTTTTTTATGACGTCTTTTAAACGCTGCTTTATGATTACGGTAGTTTTTTCCTTGCTTCCATTCTTGCTGTCAACTTCTCTTCATGCCGAAGAACGTAAAATAAGCAAAGCTGAAGAAATGGCGACTGCTGGTTCTAAAGAGCCCGTTGCAGAGTTAAATACTTTAGGTACTACTGTCAAAACAAAGCTTACCGAAGAGCAAGCGGTTGAGCAGCTTAAATATATGATGGTGAAAGGCTGGATAAAAATGGAGCGTGTTTTGGTTGAGAGTGGCTCATTTTTACCTTTTGGTATGACTTTGATGCCTGATGGTGAGTTTAAGTCTTTGCTTGTTAATTCTAACGTTACAGAGGAGCTTACAGTTTCGCCCGAATTTGCGCTTAATGCAGTTATTGAAAATTTGAAAGCTATTGCTGAGACTAGAGCTGTCTGGGGGGTAGGTTTAATGTATATACAAGCTCAAGAAAAAAAGGACGGCACATTTGAACAGCGAATTCAGGTATTAACTGAGCATATTGCAGGTTGGGCTCGTCACTGGTCTTACCCATATAAAGTTGTTGATGGAGTAGTTAAGTTAGGTGCACCGACTGAAACTCTAGCAAAGCCTGTTTACTTTAGTAAAAAGTAGTCGTTATTAATAGTGCTGTAGATTTATTTGGGTTTTACAGCGCTACCTTTTCATCTTTTGCGTCAATTGTTTCTTATCTCCGATGTTCAGTTTGTTTAATCCTATTATATCTATGCCCTTTTATATAGCTCATTCGCCCCGCTAAGCAATAACTCTACTCTCAAGTCATAATTTAAAAGTGTCAAAACCTTTAATCATGGTTTGAAGTATTCAAATGTGAAATTGTGTCAAAGAGTTGCGGTTTTGTGGGGCTTAGTAACGCCAAGTAACTTTTTGTGATTTACACCACAGAATTTCAAATGGTAAGTCCATATTATTAGTTCACTGACAAGCAAAATAGCTTGTTAGCAAAAAATTAATCATATAATCAAAAATAATGCCGTGGTATGTAATTATAACCGCAGCCAACGCATAATCTTAATTTTGGAGAATAATATGAAAGGCCTGAACAAATTAGTATTAGCATCTGCAATCGCTGCAGTTTCTGCTGGCGCACAAGCTGAATTAAAAGCACTAGATGACAGCGCAATGGGCGAGTTAACTGGTCAAGCTGGTTTAACAATTGATATCGAAACTCAGTGGAGCATTGGTGAATTTGCATATAAAGATGGTGGTTCAGTATTGTTCCAAAACATCACTATGGGCGGAAGCACAAGTACTACTAACGCAAACGGCGGCGCTGGCGGAATGTTAGATAACATCCGTTTGAACTTAGATGTTGCAGATGGTGTTGAAGATCTTCATTACGGTTTCTCAGAAATTACTGAGCTAGCAGAAGTTTTACGTACAGATTTCACTAACGTTGATGCAACGATTGGTGCGGTTGCTGATAACGATATGTCTATCGTTGGTAAAGCTAACCTAAACGGCAAGATCGTTGCTGGTGACGGTGACCTAGTAATTCACATTGATGCAACTGATCACTTAGCAGCTGCTGGTGGTTTTGAAATAGTTCGTGCTGGTTCATCTCCAGTAATTACTGATTTAACAACTGTTGATTTAGCTGGTCTAGTTCCTTACGTTCACGCTGCAGTGGATTTCGGTTACTCTATTGGTGCAATCAAACTAGCTTCATCTGATTATGTTGTTGGTTCTGGCGCTAAAACTACTGGTGGTTATGAAGGTACTGAAGCTTATGACGCTGCAGGTTCAGGTGTTGCTACTTCAACAACTTTGATTTCTGATCTATCTATCCAGGGTTACTTAGGTCCAGTTGATATCCGTATCGAAAACCACGGTAATGACTTTGGTGGAGCATTCCAGAATAATGCAATGAATGCAGATGCTGGTGACGCGAACTCAAAAATCCTTTGGGATACTTATGTTGACGTAACAGATCTAGATGTATACATCGATATCGCTGGTGTTAAAATTGAAGACTTGAAAATCAATAACTCACGTGGTGATGTTACTAACATAGACGACTTACAGTCTTTCGGTTTCGCACACTCTAAGCGTGAAATCTTCGCTGTTAAAGACAACGTTCTTAACATGCACGCTGCTGTTAACGGTAACGGAAGTACTAACCCACAGTACTACGTAGACGGTATCGCAATAAACACTGAATTCAAAGGCGACATGGAAATCGGTCATCTTTCATTCGGTGATTCAAACGAGTCAATTGGTGAGTTGTACTTCACTGATATCTCTTCTACTACTAACTGGACTATTTCTGCTCACTAATAAGAGATCTCTCTTAATGAGCTAGAATACGAAAGTAAACTAGTAAAAGTATAAAGAAAGCTGCCCTGCTATGTAGGGTGGCTTTTTTAGTATCTGAAGGTTAAGAAATGAACAGTGATTCATTTTATTGCTGTCTCTAAGTATGTTGAAATTTAATACAACTAAAGGATTAAAGTAACCAACAGATCATAAGAAAAATGTAATAAGAATGTAAGGCAATGGATGCTGCAAAGGAAATAACTAAGGATGGATATAATCAAGAACTAAAAAAAGAAATTATGGAGAGCCGAAATGAATAAAAAATTAGTAAGTGCTGTATCGGTTTTGTGGCTTTTTAGCCATTCAGTCTCTGCCGAGATGAAACCAATTCAAGATGCCGCTTTGTCTGATGTAACGGGTCAGGCTGGTCTAACCATTGATATTGAAATGGGGGTAGAAGTTGGTGAATTTATGTATAAGGATGGTGGTTCTGTCGTTATGCAAGGTCTTCGATTTGGTGGGATGGATCATTCAGCTGGAGTAGGAACTGCTTACGACGCTACCCAAACGGATCACACTGATGGTGTAGATCCTTCTGGAAATAATCTTTTCAATAATGCTCGAGTTCATGTAGATGTTGCAAGTGATGGAGAGCAATTTAATTGGGCTTGGGGTGAATGGACTGGAGGCTTGCCTGCAACGGTAGCTGGAACAAACTTCTTGTGTCAGGAGTGTGTTTATACGGCGAACGATGGTGATTTAATCATACACGGTTCGGTGACAAACCCGTTTATCGTCTCGCGCTCTTATCAGGCTGTTGATTTTGGTATTGAGCTTGATGAATTTGCAATAAAAGACTCAAGTTATATTGCGGGTGACGATATTGTAGACAGAAGCGGAACAGCAACGACTGCACAATCTACAACCATTATGTCCAATTTAAGGATGGAGGGCTATATGGGTGGTTTTGATTGGATTATCGAAAACAAAGGTAGTGGTTTTACTAATGGCATAGCGGATAGCAAAATCAAGATTAATACTTTCTTTGAAATTACCGATATGGAATATGATTTTGATATTGTAGGGATTCGATATGAAGGAATGAAAATTCATAATCATCGTGGAAATCTAGGATATTTTAATCATGAGCAGCAAGATCAGCCTTCAGTGTTTTCTACTTCTCAGGGTTTTGCGCAAACAAATTCACACATTTATGCTGTGAAAGATAGTGTGCTTAGGGTTGGGTTAGCTGCCAACTCAAATGGCTCTGACAACCCTGCTAATTATGTAGATGGTGTTGGCTTTAATTCACGTTTTCGTGGTGATATGGATATAGGTCATTTAAGCTTTGGTGATTCGGGGGCATCGATCGGTGAGCAATATTGGACTGATATGGACTTTAGAACTAACCGTATAATATCTGCACATTAATTACCTTTTCAAGATATAAAAAAAACCTCCAGCTGGAGGTTTTTTTATATCTTGCTCTTTTAGTCTTTAGCTTTTATTAATTATCTTGTGGGATATTGATCGTTAGGTCAAAACCACCGTCTGCTCTGGGTACAATTTGAAGTGGCCCCTCATTTATCCCCTCTGGAATATTTATAGGTTGTACGCCTGGTAAATTACCAATTGAGAATGTTAGTTGGTTGTCTGTGCGGCTTAAACCCAAATCATTACCAACATAAGAGAAGTCAAAGTTTCCTTCCGGTACGGTATAGCGGGGGTCATCTAATAACTCCGCTACAGGAAGAGTAGTCACTTCCTGATATGTCGGGATATTGATGGCTAGGTCAGGGCTTAGAGTGGATTCAATACTCGCTTCTCGAAGTGATTCATCTGATAATGCGAATGAAACTTCAGTGCCTGTGTTGTGTGTTTGTGCGCGCCTTAACTCTTCAATATCTAAGTCATTATTTTCGACAGGTGCAATCGTTAAGCTAGAATAAGTTTTCTTTGTCGTTTTTTGTTTGTTTGTCTTTGGCGTTACTATAATAGTAGAGTCTTTAATATAGGTTTCTGTGAGTTCAGAGCTAGTTAAAGACTTAACCTCTGCATGGCTGGTAAAAGGAGTTAATAGGCCCGTACTTGCACAAATTAAACAAGCTACTTTAGCGTGACGCTTCATAATGATACCTGCGAAGGTGATAAAAAATATACTTATGTTAAGTATTTAAGGATAGTGCAATGATTGCAAGGTTTTTAGAGAGGCTTTCTGTTAAGAAAAGTAAAGGTGTGGGTTATCTTGCATTAATAAGGTGTATAAAATCGTGAAATTTTCATTATTACCAGAAAGTATCAGTCGTTGGTTGTCAGATAAGTCATCTCGAAATAATCAATTTACACTTTCCCAGAATAATATTTATATTTTTCCTTCTAAAATGGGCTTCGTTTTTGTATTGCTAATTGTGTTGATGTTGCTGACTGCAATTAATTATCAAAGTAGCTTAATTTATATGTTCACGTTTTTTATAGGTGCTGTATTCTTTGTCTCAATTTTACTTTGTTTTTTAAATATGAATGGGCTTTGCGTGTCTAGCTACCAGACTCTAGAGTGTTTTGAAGGTGATCTACGCGCGCATGCGGTTGAGCTATCCAATATTTCAGAGTCGTCTTTTGGTTTAAGGTTAGGAGTTGATAAGCATTTACTGAATGAAATTAGTGTGATCAAAAATACTAAATATGTGCATAATCTATTGTTGCCTGCAGATAAAAGAGGCTTGCATGTGCTTGATAGGTTACGTATTGAAAGTAGCTTCCCATTCGGGTTTATTATTGCCTGGACTTGGTTAAAGCTAGATTCTAGAGTGTTAGTCTTTCCGAAACCTATTGAAGGTGACCGTTCTCAATATGGAGGGGGGGCTGCATCAAAAGGTAATAGTCGATTTTTATTAGAAGATTTAACTGAGCTGAAGTCTTATCAGCAAGGTGATTCGACTTTACGTATTGTGTGGAAGCAACTCGCCGCAAAGGATCAATTGATAATTCGAAATCGTGATCAAGGTGTTAGTGATTCTACTTGGTTAACTTGGGATCTTTATGCGGCATCGAGCACTGAGAGGAAGCTTCAGCATCTTTGCTTTGATATATTAGATATCCATCGTAAGCAACAAGCATATGGTCTTGATATACCGGGTGTTTTAATCAAACCTTCCAAAGGTGAGCTGCATAAACGTAAGTGCTTGAAGGCGCTTGCATTATTTGGTTTGGATGCAGAGGGGAGTCAGAATGGTTAAGCCAGATTCTTTAAAGCCCCATGCTCATTTTTTAAGTTATCCATTCAGTGTACTGCTGTCAATTATTCTACTGCAATTATTATCACATTATAATCATTCACCACTTTGGTTGGTTTTGTTTACGGCATCGATCGCTTGTTATGGCTTCTTCACCTATAAAGTTATTGCTAAAAGAGTGGTTGCTAGTATTCGTACAATGTTAGTGATTTTATCTGTTGGTATCTTTTTTCTGTATTTTAAAGTGAATTTTAGTGTAGATATGGCAGTATCATTTCTATTACTGACTAGCACTTTGAAATTTCTAGAGCTTAAAGGCAAAAAAGATGTAACGATGTTTGTATATATTATGCTCTATCTTTCTGCTGTTTCTTTTCTTTTTGTCCAAAGTTTTATCCATGCAATGTTACAGTTTATTTTGATCTTAGCATGTTTATATGTGCTTCTGTGTCTAAATAGTGGTCATTATCTATCGAGGTTTCAGGCGCCTTTGTCATCCCTCTTTAAGGCTATATTTATTGCAGGGCCAATTGTATTGGTCTGCTTTTTATTCTTCCCTCGTATTGCCCCCTTATGGAGTATTCCCATTAAGGCTCAGAGTGCAACAACAGGAATGACGAACTATATGTCTCCGGGTGATATTGCGGTATTAGCACAATCATCAGAAAGAGCTTTTAGAGCTACTTTTTCCCTTCAGGCACCCGAGAAAAAAGATTTATACTGGCGTGGACTGGTGCTTGATTATTTTGACGGCCGTTCATGGCGTTCAAGCAGCTCTAGTTCTACGCATCAAAGCTTTAATAAAGTCGATCTTGGAGATTTGTATGATCATGGTGATGATTACTATGAAGTAATGCTAGAACCTAGTAACCAACCTTGGGTTTATGTTCTAGAGCCATCAAGAGCATCCAGTAGTAATGTTTTGGCAAAAGAGGCAAGACAGTTTCAGTTAAAGACTGATGCAATTCAATCAACTCGTTATAAAATGACATTTAAGCGTTCCGTCTCTAATTCTCGACCCGCAATACCTACTGCTGAAGTAGTACAAGATAATACAAAGCGTAACGGGGTAGAACGGTCGTTACTAGATGACCTTCAAGCTCCGTTAACGTCAAATCATAGAACTCAACAATATATTCAAAACTTGCTAATTTCTTTTCCTAAAAATATTGATTTAATTAATCATTTAATGAAAATGTTTTCTGAGCAGCCGTATTTTTATACCTTGAAACCGCCTGTATTGGGGGAGAATGTAGTTGACGAGTTTTTGTTTGATACTAAACAGGGGTTTTGTGCGCACTATGCGAGTAGTCTTGCCTACATGTTACGTCTAGCTAATATTCCTGCTCGTGTGATTGCTGGTTATCAAGGTGGGGAATATAACAAGCAGAGTGACTATTATATTATTCACCAATATGATGCTCACGCATGGGTTGAGGCAAAATTGCCAGACTTAGGTTGGGTTCGATTAGATCCAACGGCGATGGTCGCACCAGACCGTATTTTAAGTGGCTTGGATGATGCTGTTGGGGAGCAGGGTGGTTTTTTAGATGGTAGTCCGGTTGCTTCAGCGGTTTTAAAAATTAGTGGATTAAACTGGCTGCGCTTAAGAGTTGACGAATTTAATTATAAGTGGCAGAAGTTGGTCGTTAATTATGGTAACGATGAGCAACAGTCGCTCATTAAAAAAATATTTACAGGGCTTTTTCCTAATACTGATAGCTTATTAAGGGTAGCGATTGTGATTGGCGGTTTATTTGCTCTGCTAATTAGTATGATTTTATCCTTTTTGTGGTATAAACGGTATGCAGGACGCTACTCTAACGTTGAGAAGGCTTATTTGGTCTGGCTTTATATTCTGGCGCGGCTGTCAGGGTTAAAGAGAATGACTGGTGAAACACCTAATTCATTTTTAGTACGAGTGCAATCGAGTAGCCATTGGCGTTTAGCTAAAATAACCGAAAAAGTGACGGCAAAGCTAGAACAGGATCAATATCAAATATAATGAAAAATAAAATCTACCCTTGGCAGACTACCCAGTGGGCGAATATTACTAAGCAATATAATGATCAATCGTTGCCTCATGCTTTTCTTTTTACTGGCTTAAAGGGTATTGGAAAGCTTCATTTTGCAAATTGCTTGGTATCGTTTCTATTGTGTGAGCGTAAGCAAGATGCACAAGCCTGTGGCGAATGTAAGCAATGCAAGCTTATACAAGCTCAAACTCATACAGATTTTCGTCTATTGGAGCCTGAAGATGGAGGCGCGGTTATAAAAGTAGATGCAATTCGCTCTTTGGTGGAGTTTTTTACGTTATCTAGCCTTCAGGGTGGTTCAAAAATAACTATTCTGTGCCCAGCGGAAGCGCTTAACCATAATGCAGCGAATGCACTATTGAAAACGCTGGAAGAGCCTGCTGGGCAATCAATTATTATCTTAATCAGTCACACTGCGGGTAAATTGTTACCGACTATACGTTCTCGTTGTCAGGTTGTAGAATTCGATACTCCCAACCAGCAACAAGCACATGATTGGTTAATGGTTAATCTGAGGGAAGAGGATGGCGCACTGCCATCTGAAGAAGATGTTTCTTCGCTATTAAAACTGGCTTCTAATGCCCCGTTAATGGCAAAAGAGTATTCTGAAATTAATGCGTTAGTTGAAAACAATCTCATGCTTGATGAAATGGCTTCCTTGCTCAAAAATGAGAGTATCGCTACAACGGTTTCAAGTCGATGGGATGATGATATTTTTAGTTTAAGGCTTGCGTGGACAATACGTTGGCTGGAATTAATACTAAAACTTAAAATGACGGGTGAAATGGAGAGCGTGCAAGGGCAGCATGGTGAGAAAATGATCATCTATCTAGCTGAAAAATGTAGTGAGTTTCAGTTGTTGGCATTGTATCGTGAAAGCTTAAATCAGTATCGGCTGTTTTTAGGGAGATCAAATCCCAATAAAACCTTGGGTTTTGAATACTTATTGCACCAGTGGATAAAATTGATGTCTCCGAAAGGAGTGCAATAATCAATTGCTGCCCTATACTGATAAATATATAAGTCAGACATGTGTCTGATAATGTTGTGATTTAAAGCAAAAGAGAGATTCATGTCCGCAGGTTTTGGTGCTCGAAGTGGTATTTTAACACTTACAATTAAAGATAAAGCCGTGCTATATGCGGCTTATATGCCGTTTATAAATAATGGTGGCTTATT
>ENA-OSET01002412-OSET01002412.1-sediment-metagenome-genome-assembly--contig:-NODE-2412-length-18119-cov-3.727026_pt1 | contig 18119 bp, 16 predicted proteins | sample MGYA00237882_ERZ534229 | MGnify/ENA primary metagenome ERZ534229 (study PRJEB26408, sample SAMN06266212) | sediment metagenome | isolation source: Hudson Canyon methane seep mesocosm | place... | reverse complement strand
TAACAAAATAACAAAATAACAAAACAGTATACTCTCGGGTAAAACAGCACTGTTGGGAAGTCGGTGCATCTATCGACAAAAAAACTAACGGGGAAAACTCCATTTCACAGTTAGAAGATTAGAAGACCACAAATTCAAAGATTGACAACCGGGTGTTGACGGAAAGTTGGACCCCTGTCCCGTCCCTGAAATATTTTCGATTCAACTCTTTCTTTCGATTTCTGAATGCCACATAAAAGCCACAGCTTATCTTTTGCATCTAGGCAAGTATTCAAAGATCGCAACGTTTTTGGGTGGTTAGGCTCAATCTTTCGCACAGGCTACCGGATAGGATGTCCAAGAAAAATCCTGCTTGCGGGCTTTTTCTGTATTCACAATGATTCCAGCTGGCCCAGTAATCTGTAATTTTTCCTAGAAGTCCAAACCCGATTCGGACCGCTAATCACAATAGTGGCGTCATTTAGGGTAACAGCCTGGCTATTAAAAAACCTGCGGTGGGTTCTTTTGTCTCTTGATGAAATGATCCGTCTACTTAAGTTAATTGTATATACACAGTTGACCATCCGTATATACTGTGTATACTCGGTATACAGACATGAACATTAACTTTATTCTTTCTCAATCAGATGGCCGAGCCATGTATCTGCAGATTATGGAGCAGATAGAGCAGCGCGTTGCCATTGGTGATTGGCCACCAGGGACAAAGCTGCCCTCTATCCGAGCGCTCGCGATTTCGTTGCGAGTGAGCGTGATCACGGTAAAGCGGGCCTACCTGGAGTTGGAACGGATGGGTGTCATTGTCACGCAACAGGGCAAAGGCAGTTGGATAAACGATAGTCTTGATCTACTCAGCTTACAGCGGCAGGAACTCGACGGGGCGCTGCAAAAAACAGCCGAATTAGCTAAGACACTGTCCTTGTCTAAAGAAGAAATACTGTTATTGCTAAATCCCTATTTCGAATAACGAGGTTTTTAAATATGACTGCAACTTCAGCAGCATCCATGGCGATTCAATGTGAGGGAATCACTAAGGTCTATCCTCATTTTCAGCTAAATAACGTCAATTTGTCCGTTGAGGAAGGTTCAGTGATGGGGTTCGTTGGTCCAAATGGGGCCGGTAAATCGACAACTTTGCGGATCATCATGGGATTGATTGCCCAAGATAGCGGCAGCGTAACCGTCCTGGGTAATGCGATGCCTGAACAACAAATTGCTGCCAAACGTGACATCGGTTTTGTTTCGGAAGACATGAGACTTTACGATAGCCAGAGCATCGGCTTTCACATGGAGTTTATCCGATCCATTTTCGACAGCTGGGACGACAATTACGCGGGGCAGCTACTCAAGCGCTTTGATCTCGTTAAGAATCAAAAAGTAAAAGGGTTGTCACATGGCCAGCGAGTAAAAGCCTGTTTGATGTTGGTATTGGCCAGACGGCCTAAATTACTCGTTTTCGATGAGCCGACCACTGGCCTCGATCCAGTCGCGAGACATGAAGTGCTCGATGAAATGATCTCGACAATGGAGGACGAAACTCGTTCGATTCTATTTTCCTCGCACAATACCTTGGATGTTGAACAAATCTCTGACCACATCACTTTTATTTATGATGGAAATATTGTCGATTCCAGGGACAAGGAATCTTTTTTGGACGGTTGGCGTCGCCTTCGTCTCGAGATTAAGGACACTCCGCAGTTATTCGATTTTCCTGGTATCAAAGACGTCCAGCAAAGTGGTCATCTTGCCGCAGTCACTGTGAGTGATTTTAACGACCAGTTACTGCGCCAGGTGGAATCTACCGGTCATAAACTACTCGGTACTGAGCGCATGACTTTGGAAGAGATTTTCCTGACCAGCGTGCAGTATGCAAGGGGAGTGAGCCAATGAGCCAATCTATTGTTCGACAGTTAGTGGTTAAAGATCTCATGATTATGCGCAATTTCGTCATGCTGTATTGGCTGGGCGGTTTCCTGTCGGTCGCGTTCGTTGTGTTGGCGAGTGGGGAGGTTGCTAGTACGATTGGTTCTATCTTATTTATCGCGGCGATGGCTGGCGCCGGAGTACATGCTTTATTTCAGACGATCGTGGAGGAAAAAATTAAAATGAACTTGCCCTTCATTATGAGTCTTCCTGTTACTGTAAGGGAATATACAAGCGCGAAGCTGATCGCAAATTTACTGATCTTTGGTAGCGTGTGGCTCACTCTCTCTGCCGCCAGCTTTGTTGTGTTTGTTGGGGATGACGGCATGCCGGTTGGTTCGATGCCGTTTCTGAGTATCGTTTTGGTAGGTATTCTTGCGGCCTACACCGTAATGCTGACTATTACAGTGGTCACAGCATCCCAGGGCTACGCAATCTTTGCTACTGTTCTTGGCAATCTCGGACTGCAAGCGCTCCTATGGTATATCGCGGATCTATACCCCGTTCGCTCCTTTATCGGTGGCAATGAAGCGGTTTGGAATACGACGGTGGTCAGTATTTTGTGCATCTTCATCGCCGCCATAGTCGGGATGCTGGTATTGGCGGTTGTGTTGCAGTTTCGAAAGAAAGATTTTATCTAACAGCTTTTATTGCCCGATAATTTAAAAACCTGTTGGAGGCGTTAAGGTGAGTTGTAGCGGATTTACGGTGCCTGCTCGGGTAAAAGCCGACTTGCGTGACGGCATGTATCTATGGCGGACGAGCTTCTTCGGAGTGGTTTTAGTTGCCGTTTCCGCTTGTGTCCCGGACCCCACACCAATCGATTCCGCGGCTAATGCTGCGCAAAAAGATAGATCCGCTGCAGAGCTCTTTCAAGCACATTGCGCGACTTGTCACGAGGATCAAAATTCAAAAGCACCGTCCTTTGCGGCGATGCAACAGAAGAGTACAGCTTCCGTTATTTTCTCCCTAAGTAACGGGAAAATGCGTACTCAGGCACAAAGTCTTTCTATCACTCAACAAATTGATATTGCCACTTATATTTCCGGTGGAAAAGCGCCTTACGAACCATCTGTTAGCGATTATTGTAAAGATAAACGTATCGTTCTCGATAGGATGTTTTCCGGTAAGCGTGGCGTCGACCACGACAATACTGCTGCTGTAGGTCCGGATTTGTCAAACCTCGATAGCGAAAACATAGGCAGCCTTTCCCTGAAATGGGCATTCGAGTTACCCGGATCTTCGGCAGCGCGTTCTCAAACTGTCATTAGCGGTGATAGTTTGTTTGTCGCAGCCACCAGTGGGGAAATATTTGCCCTCGATCGAAAAACGGCTTGTATAAAGTGGCATTATCACTCGGAGGTGCCGGTACGTACGTCTCTCACGATGCATACCTTAGCTAACAAACCGAACAACAAATCGTCTAATGTACAGCCTAATACAATGCTGTTGTTCGGTGATAGCGACAATTTTGTCAATGCGCTCAATGCCCTAACGGGAACACTTCTTTGGCGAAAGGATGTGGGAGTGCAAGAGCATTCAATACTGACCGGAGCAGTTGTTGCGGACCGCTATACTGTGGAAACAACGCAAACGACGGAACTGCAAGCCGCCGATTTTTTGATAGTCCCCGTTTCCTCCTACGAAATGGTTCTAGCAGCTGATGATGGACACGAGTGTTGTAAGGCGCACGGGGCTGTACACAGATTAAATGCTGAGAATGGGGATATCGAGTGGACGGCCCATATGACGGCGGAGGCGACGCCAAGAAAGAAGAATAAGCTGGGAACGCAATTATGGGGACCTTCGGGTGCTCCCGTATGGTCAACGCCAACGATCGATAAAGATCGCGGTCTGGTTTATATCGGCACGGGACAAAATGCTTCGGGTCCCGCCACAGAGACCAGTGACGCCATTATTGCCTTGGATTTAAGTAATGGTAAAACGCAATGGCAATTCCAAGCTATGGCTGGTGATGTCTATAATGCAGCCTGCAGTCAGTTTCCAAAGGGATACAGTTGTCCGGCCCGACCTGGTCCCGATTTTGATTTTGGCGCATCAGTGATAGTCACACAAAATTCAGAACAACGGCCACTGCTCATAGCGGGGCAAAAGTCGGGTGATATTTTTGCATTAGATCCAGATAATCAAGGAGAGGTTCTTTGGCGCACGCGAATTGGGGCTGGATCTGCACTGGGCGGAATCCACTGGGGTATGGCGGTGGCGAATGGAACGCTGTTCGCTGCCGTAAATGACCCTCCGTTTCAGGGTTACCTCGGCAAGCCGGGCCTATACGCAGTTAATATCGACAACGGTGAATTATTGTGGAACTTTGAGTTGGATCGCGGTTGCGAAACAACAATGCGCGCTTATTTTGAGCGCGACAGGGTGTATCCCGAGTGCTCTTTTTATTTTGCCATGTCGGCCGCGGTAAGTATTGCCAACGACGTAGTTTTTGCTCCCGCATTAGACGGTAAAGTACGTGCTTTTGATATTAATCGGGGAAAGCTTTTGTGGCAGTTTGACAGCAATCGCGAATTTACGACAGTCAGTGGTTCGACCGCCCACGGTGGATCGATGGATAACGTAGCTGTGCAGTTTGCTGGCGATATGGTGTATATGCAATCGGGCTATAGTTCTTTCGGACTGTTGCCTGGAAATGTCCTGTTGGGATTTGAAGTGACTCCATGAAGTGAATAAGAATGAGCCATATGTCATCGAATATAGGAGCCGAGTTTGGCATCTCAACGACTCAGTTCTAAATAGGTCTAGCGATCGGTCTGGCGATTGACGAGGAACATTTATTATTTTCCTCACTAGTGTTTTACGGTGGAGTTACAGTTCGGCTTCCATATAGAAATGGTCCAGTACGTATCCAAAGGTATTTTTTAGACTGGACGCATTCCGGTTTACGTCGATAAATCCCAAACCCTGATAGAGTTTTTTTGCGCGGCGGTTGTCTGATTCTACGTCTAAGCTGGCACGACTTAATCCACGATTCTTTGCGTCTTTGAGAAAATAACCGACGAGCTGACGCCCCAACCCTTTGCCGCGCAACTTTTCGTGAATACCCAAATGTCCAAGATAAGCTTTGTTTTTCGCAGCAGGTTTTACCACTGATTCAATACGTAATCCTCGTAGAGAGACTTTTATGCCGTTGATTAACCCATAGAATGCGAATATTTGGACAACAGAGCAAATAAAAAAACCAACGTTACTGTTACTCGTCCATAAAGCGCCAATGCCAACCGGTTGATTATCAGCGAGAACCGTTGTGTGATTCCTAAATCCAAATTGCCCATTGCCACGCACAAAGCTATATCGCAAAAAATCAAGCGCTTGGTCTTCGTAGTTAACGGAAAATACGTAGCGAAACTGAGCCGGACCCGAGCTGTAAATTAGCGGCACCGCAATATCTATATCTTCCGCGGTGGACGGTCTAAACCGGGTTTCCATAAATTATTCCTGCTTGTGTGATGTGTCGATGTTACAACAAATATCCCATTTAGCGCGTAAAATCTCAAGTCCGCATCTTTTACCAACTGTCCGATTGTGACTGCCACAGAAGAAACTAATTTTCGCGCCTTTGGCTAGTTGCGGAAGCCCAAAATACGGACTGAACACAAACGACAAGGGCGCTTACCGATGCTATCAGTGGTTTACTGATTGTAAAAATGTCATGCTGAGTGATGAAGGGGTTGTCGCTAGCGGTTTCGGATTTCAGTATATCATTAAGGTATGAATTAATGAGTGAATTGAAGGCGTGAATAAATGACATATGTAGAATAGTTATTCTGCGAATTTGCAGAACCGTGCGGCTTTGAAAATAGTTGAGGGTTGGAGATGATTGATCTAGTCAACATTGCGCTAATTCAAATGGTCAGTAGTCGGACCGTACGCGATAATTTACAACGCGCTGAATGTCTTATTCAAGAGGCTGCAAAAGCCGATGTACAAGCAATATTTTTGCCAGAAAACTTCCTCGCTCTCGCCAGTCTAAATCCGCTCCAGATAGGGCTTGATGAAATAAATCCTGATGGACCTGGGCGCCGATTTCTATCGGAAATGGCTGTCCGCACCAACTGTTGGATTTTTGGTGGCACCCTGCCAGTTGCCTGCAGGCCCGATGGTAGTCCCGTTCCCGAAGGAAGAGTGCGTGCGGCATCCATCGTGGTAGATCCCAGCGGGAGGGAAGTCGCGAGATACGATAAAATTCACATGTTTGACGTGGTTGTCGATGATGCTCAAAAAAACTATGTTGAATCGAAAACATTTGAGCCCGGACAGTCTCTGGAAAGGGTGAATACACCTTTTGGCGTCTTTGGATTGTCGGTTTGTTACGATATTCGGTTCCCTGAATTATACCGACAATTACAGTCGTTTGAGGTCCGGTGTATCGCGATACCTTCTGCGTTTACTGCTGTAACCGGAGCCGCACACTTTGAAATACTGATGCGGGCTCGCGCTATTGAAAACGCCTGCTTTACAATAGCTGCCTGCCAGGGTGGGGTGCACGACTCTGGGAGAGTGACTTACGGCAATAGCATGGTCGTTAATCCCTGGGGTGAGGTTATATCAAGAGCTGATCTTGGCGAGCAAGTTGTTTTTGCGCAGCTAGACTATCAACAACAGGATATTTTACGAAGAGATATGCCGGTCCATGCGCAACGCCGTCTCTAATGGCGTCGAGCAGTGCCACGTTTTTTATGGCGTTCCCGTACTCTGTCTAATATGAGCCTTTGTGGAGAATATTGTTGCGTTCTAGGCAGTCAATATCGTAGTGAGCATGGATCGATTCGAAAATATATTGTCTTGATTCCTATGAAAATCACCAATTCCGATTAAACTTAATTCAGTATTCCGTTTTCTGATACTGGGAGCATATTTTATGAATTTTACTGACGAGTCATATAGTAACGAAAGAATTGAGCTGCACGGAAAGTCATTTAGAGGTTGTACATTTACCGATTGTGAACTGGTTTATGACGGCGATCGGTCTCCGACTTTTGCCAATAACAGATTTATCGATACCAAATTTGTCTTCACCGGGGCATCGCTCAGAACCTTGTATTTTCTTGGCAATATGTATCACGCGGGAGAGGGTGGAAAAGAAGTTATCGAAAAGACCTTTACCGATATAATGAATGGCGATGTACACGGGCACGAGGTGTCAACGATAATCCCTAATACTGTGGACCATAGCATTCATGCAGCAGCTGTCTAATATATTTCAGCGTTAGTGTCTGTCCATTAACAGCTTTTTTGTAGGTTGGGGTAAGCCGAACCTACAATTGGCACACAATAGATACGTTCGCATTTCTGGTCTGACATTAGCTAAGTTGCTGCGATCGGTGAGGGATACTAAGGCGTTCGGCACCATAGCGAATCGATAAGGTATCTGTGTGATATGTTCGGTCTATATGATTGGCATGATCAAAATTTTATGTCGTAGAAATTTCATGCGATAGGCTTTTTGTTTGATCGTTATGGAGTTAGCGTTATAGGTATTGCAGGGAAGACCATTTAGGAGTGATGTGTCTCGCTGGGTAATCATAAATGGCGGGAAGATCGAAGTAGTTGTATTCATCGAAAAATTGAGTAGCCAGTTTCCCGTTCTTTCGGAACTATTCCAATAGAGCGTTAGAGGAACTGGTTGGAGAAAGGGATAAACTAGTTCTGTTTTTACCCCTAAAACAACAATAAAAGCCGAGAGCCAAAACCTCCCGGAGAGGAGTAGCGCATGTGCGGAGTCGTTGGCGGAATCCTCCCGAATACACTCGACGATGTGAAACTGGAAGCCGCTCTAAAGGTTCTTCATCATCGCGGGCCCGATTCCACTGGCCGCTGGAAGTCGCGGGACGGGCGCTGCTTTTTGGGTCATACCAGGCTGTCTATCATAGGGCTGGATAATGGCTGGCAACCGATGACAGATCCGACCGGCCGTGTGCATATGGCCGTTAATGGTGAATTTTATGGCTATAAGAGAATTAGAGACGAGCTTCGCAGCCAGGGTTATCAGTTTTCTACTGATTCAGACAGTGAAATAGCGCTGCACCTGTATCATCGTGATGGGATGAATCTCGCGCAAGAGTTGCGGGGTGAGTATGCGGTTTTAATTGCAGATCAAACTAACAATGCCCTGTTGGGTATTCGAGATCGCTTCGGTATCAAACCGCTCTTTTATGCCGTTCACGAAGGGGGAGTCTATTTCGCGTCGGAAATAAAGGCCCTGCAGGCCCTAGGTATTCCCTTACGGTGGAACAGCGAGGCGGTTTTGCAGGAAACCTATTTTGTACGACCGCACTCGCAGTCATTATTTGACGGCGTTTATTCGGTTCCGCCTGGACATTATGCCATTGCTCAAAACGGCGAAGTTTCCGTATTCCCCTACTGGGACCTTGATTTTCCATCGGCCGCTGAACTTGCTAGTGATGATCGGTCGGATGAAGAAGTTATCGAGGGATTCCGGGAAGTCCTTGCTGACGCAACACGAGAAAGAATGGTTGCCGATGTGGAAGTGGCAGCCTATTTGAGCGGAGGTATTGATTCCTGCGCTGTGTTAGGTCTAGCGCAAAGTATGTCTGAACGCCCCATCCGTGCTTTCACTCTGGCATTTAACGATACCTTATTCGACGAAAGTTCTCTAGCCGCCGAACAGGCGAAGTTATGCGGTTCCAGCTATCACCCAGTACCGGTAACAACCCAAATGCTTGCCGACTCGTACAGTGATGCGGTATGGCACGCCGAAACCCCCTTTATTAACGGACACGGTGTAGCAAAATATATTCTTAGCCGCAAGGTAAGAGATGCAGGTATTAAAGTCGTGTTTACCGGGGAGGGCGCCGACGAAATGCTGGGCGGCTATGCGCCTTTTAGACGCGATGTATTACTCTATAATAGCGAACGACAGGATCCTGCTACAGTAGAGCGGCTACTCGCCGAAATGAAGGAAAGTAACAAGGCAGTGCCAGCGCTGGTGGGTAATGACAGTAAACCACCTGAATCGTTAGATCTGGTTCGCCGTCAGCTGGGGTTTGTTCCCTCATGGATGGAAATAATGTCGAGTATGGGAGAAATCTCAAGGGAACAGTTTAGTACCGTAATGAAAAACAGTACAGAAGGCATAAACCCTTATGCGATGAGTATGGCCCGCTTACCCGTCTTCAAGCAGCTCCATGGCAGAGACCCGCTCAACCAGGCCCTTTACTGCTGGTCTAAAATACAGCTACCCAATTTCATTCTTACCTTTCTCAGCGACCGGATGGAAATGGCTCATTCGATAGAAGGCAGGGTGCCATTTCTCGACACCAAAGTTGCGCAATTTTGTACCCGGATACCGATTCACATGAAAATAAACGGTATGCGGGAAAAACATGTCTTGCGCGAAGCAACGAAAGACGTGATTATTGACGCGGTATACAATCGAGAAAAACATCCCTTTACGACGCCGCCGGCTAAAGTTGGTGAGAAAGATGCTTTGTATGAGTTATATGCTGACGTCTTCGCATCGAAAATGTTAGACGACCAGCCAATCTATGATCCACAGGCAGTTCGCGCCGCATTCAAGCGCTTCAGCGAGATCGCGCCAGAGGAAAGAGCGTTAGCTGATAACTTTTTGAACCGGGTGCTGAGTATGACGCTTATGAATGAACGGTTCAAAATGTCGGGCTGAGACGTTTACTTATTGAAGTCAAACCATGGCAACCCAATCATGGAAATCCAATCATGGGCAATTAATCAATTGAAGTCCGACTTGTCATGAATAAACAATCAGATCGGTACTTTATGGGCATTGCGCTAGCGGAGTCGAAAAAAGCACTGCCCGATTGCTTGCCAAATCCTCCCGTCGGTTGTGTGTTAGTGAAGTCGGGTGAAATTGTTGCTCGAGGGTTCACTCGACGTCCAGGCAGCGATCACGCCGAAGCTAGTGCGCTTAAGGAATATACCGGTTCATTACGGGGAGTGAGCGCCTATGTCACATTGGAACCCTGTTCTTTCCAGGGGCGCACGCCTTCATGTGCTGTGACGCTGATAGAAAAAGGTGTGGCTGAGGTCTTTGTAGCGCTGCGGGATCCCGACGAAAGAAACAATGGTAAAGGAATCCAAATGCTAGTAAACGCAGGTATCAGCGTAGAGGAGAATGTTTTTGCTGAAGATGTCGCGAAATTCTTGTCGCCCTATTTGGCCATTGAAAATCATGATGTTGTCGACCGTGAAAAGTTTCGTTGAAAACGCAAATAGCAGTCACGAAATGTGACTCTATTGTCGTTCTACGGGACTATTTAATTGGTTTTCTCACGTGTCTACAGCGAACCCATCTTAATTTTTCGAACGTTGATAATGATATAGTATAGGTGTTAGATGGTTTCAGCTGAATCCGATTCAAGCCACGCCAGTGCCTCTACTCGCGTTCTAAACACATTGTAATTTGCCGGCATTTTTTCGGCATGGGCCAAAAAGACTCGAGTCATACCGAAGGACAGCGCTGCCGGCGAAACCATGGCGATCTTCCTCCTTTTGTCCGCTTTTTGAACCTCGGGACGCAGCAATGCTCTGGTAACGAAATCCAGCAAGGCCTGTGCAGTAATGAGATACTCAGTGACGAGGGTGTAATCGACGAGTTGATTTTTTGTACCATATCCAGGGCACGAGTAGATCGCGTCCTGATAATGTGGTAGTTCATCATCATCCAGACATGCTGACATGGTTACGCTTATAAACGGCGCATCGCCGTCAGAAATACTGAAAGCCATTTTTTCCCCGGGTTGATTTTGACATTTAAAATGTTACCAGTTCATCGCTGGGCGGCACCTTAACAGATAGGAACGGATCGGCTTTCGCTTCATCAATCCATAGAATTCTGATGAATTCTAGTCGAGATAATCGACACATCAAAAATTCGCCTGTGTAACCACGTGCCTAGCTGAATATACAGGACAACTCCAACTGAAGAACTGTCGTATTACCGCTCTATTCAGCACTGGTCAGCACTGAATAGATGTGAGCACTTAAGCACATCAGGCTTACGAATTCACCAGGTCATCGTATAAAGACGCATCACCTAAACCTGAACCGCTGACTTTTCGACCCAGAGCGTATTCCGGGCCAACAATACCCGGTCCCTCCCCGGGAGGTTCGGGCGGCGTGTAATAGCCTAGGGCGTAGGAGCCCATTGTATAACCGATCAGGTCCTGCAATTTCGGGTCGAGGTCTTTGGCTATGTCTGGCGGTGTCGAGAGATACTGATTTTCTTCCTGTCGAAGCCAGCCCAGCGTATAAGTTAAGTTAATACCTATCCGATCCTTATCTGTTACGTTTTCGCCACCACCATGAAATACACTACCGGTATACACCAACACGGAGCCCGGCTGCATTTCAGCGTAAGCAATTTCCTGATCTGTACAGCGGTGGTCGTCTGGCCATGTGCTGCTGGTTGGTACCACCTGAGTCGCACCATTGTCCTTGGTAAATTCGCTGACCGCCCAAATGGTATTGAGTTGGGGTTCGACGCCTTTCAGGTATTTCCCCCAGGCCCAGCGGTCGCGATGAATGGCCTGTTTGGTCTGCCCAGGCATTATACGAATCACCTGACCTAAATGTAGTTGGTGGCGTGAGCAATTAGGATGCAAAAATTCATGACACAGCTGATCAATCGTCTTATTGAGTATCAACTCTCGACAGCCCGCCGAACGAGCGACCAAACCCCCTGTGCGTGTGGTGAGATGTCCTGAAAATACATCACCGCCAAGCTCGGTCGTGTCGACATAGGGTTTGACCTCTTGCCATAGCGCCGCCATTTGATCGGCACTGGCGGCGTCCTTCAAAATAAGAGCGCCGTCTCGGTCGAGAATAGCGAGTAGGGTGTTGATGTCGGTATCTGCGCTCAAGGTTTCCAGTGTCGGCATTGGGTAGACTCCCGTCGTCAATTATTATTCGATTGGTGATTGTTCGTGATATTGAGATATTGTTCTTTTTATGGCCAATGTTCAAGCGATGTTTAGATATGTTTAGTCTTGTAAGGGAGCAGGCCGTTTTTTGTGGATTTCGGCTAAAGGTCCGAGTCCGCCATTTGGGTGACGCCATGGGGTTTTGGTTTACCGTCAGCGCCGAGACTTACGAAAACCATGGTATCGATTGAGATGATAGTGGCTTTGTTAAGTTTGTTGCGGACTTCCGCGCGCATCGTTATTGAACTGCGCCCGAGTGATACCACTTCGACGCCCATTTCAATAATATCGCCCTGTTTTGCAGAGCTCACGAAATTGATTTCAGACATGAACTTTGTTACCAGATGTTTTTCTTTGCCCAACTGACACATGGCAAAAATGGCGGCTTCTTCGTCTATCCAACTTAGTAGCTTACCGCCAAATAAGCTGCCATTTGGGTTTAGATCTTCCGGTTTGATCCATTTTCGGGAGTAAAATTGCATAAAATCCTCAGTTTATTTTGATAGTGTCATCGGGTTGTTGAAATGGTCGGTGCGATATTTTCAAATTCCAAATTTATGTGGATCCCTACTAGAATTAGAGGCGCCGAGTAAAATCGACATTTTGGCGTTAAAGTATATTCAGTCCAACATGACTATTTTCGCTCTAAAAAAGATCCACGTTCTCTAACGGTGGTTCGAATTGCCCTTGGATATTTAGATCTGGGTGGTGAGTTTGAATATACTGGATAGTTTCATTCACAGTAGTAAACCCATCTGTATTCACTGCGTTTGAGTAAAATACTTTCGCGTAATTTCTGTCGCGGAGCAGTTTTAAGAATTGTTCGTTAAAATAACTGACTAATTTTTTTCCTTCCGCTGTATTGTTTGTTATTGCAAAAATAGGTTTCGTATAAAGAGCATCGAGAGTGAATCCCTCTACTCGCGTCCGAAGTGTATCGGCTGGTAATGAGCGCATACCCCCGCGATTTTCGAGCCAGTAGTCCACACGGCCAGCGTGTACCATTTTTACACTGGATTCATAAGACTTTGACTGTTCAAGATTGAGATTATATTTATCGCGCAATACTTGCGCAGATAATGCGGAAACTCCAGCTCGGGACCTTATTGACGAATTCGGGGGCCAGGTTGGTTTCCAATTCTTTCTGATGTCATAATAAATAAAAAAGTTAACCACTACTATTGGTAACATAGAGTGGGTCAGGTTCAATTCCTGATCTTCGACAGCATCCAAACTTCCCACATAGATATCGATTTGATTTGCAACAATCGCCTTTGGTAGCCTTCTTGCAGGTAGCGGAATAATTTCAACTTGGTAACCCAGTTTTTCAAGGTTGCTGAGGGCAACTGAATCAGCCCACATGATCCCATTAGCCTCGGGAAATCGCTCATATTTGCTCATGTAAACACCCAAACGGACACGCTTGGACAATGGGTCGGCGACTATCGACGTGGAGTTGAAGAATAAAATGATGATGAAGCACACATACATTGTTCGACAAAAATCTAGGTCGAATTTTCCTTTTGCCATCGGAGGCCTCTAAACTGCGTTAACTAACGTTTAGTATAGAAGCAAATTCCCTGTTGAGCGGGAACAGATCGACAAAGATATTTTTTTTCTTATGCGAGAATTAACTAAAGTGGAACTGGAAGAAAAACCATCATCATGATTCTGAGGTGGGTGTCGGTCCAATACTTCACCTACTGATGTGTTAACCCCATGATCGGCGTTGGGGCAGTATATATTGGAAGAGGAGGAGAGCGGCTATTTTCGGACGATAGATAGCTTGCTCCCTGCCTTTTCCATTTTCCATTTTCCATTTTGCGTTCTGTGGTTATCGAAGACTGATGCCCTCAAGATCATCTTTCTCTCTCCAACCTCTTAAAAGATCGTTGAACGCATTAATTCCAGGTACATACGGAGAGTTTTGGGTGCTTGAGTTGGCGCTTTGTCCCTCGCGATTGTAGTAACCGGGTGTGCAGTCTTGTAGAAAAGAGCTGGCTGCCATTCCCGAGCCCGCCAGTTCTATTATATGATCTACCCACTGTTGTTCAGCTTCAGCAGTGACTTCCGCAACTTTCTTACCACGTTTTTTAACTTCATTAATCACATAGCTAACATGTACAGCCTGATCGTCGAACATCGCGGTCATATTTGGCGATAGTCCATTTTGGTTGATTCCGATGGTGAACCAGTTGGGGAATCCATGACTGCTTAGTCCGTGTAAAGTCCGAAAACCATCGTTCCAGTGCTGATACAAAGAAAGTCCGTTTCTGCCGACGGTATCAAAGTCGACGCGTCGATGCGCGGAGGTCGTTATCTCAAAACCCGTTGCATAAATAATACAGTCGACTTCATACTCGATGCCGTTGGCGATAACAGCGTTCTGGGTAATTCGTTCCACCCCTTTTGATTCGCTAACATCGATGAGTTCGACATTGGGGAGACTAAAAGTCTTAAGGTATTCGTCATTAAACGTGGGACGCTTGCAAAATTGCCGATACCAGGGTTTCAAGTTTTCAGCCGCTAAGGGATTGCTAACATCGGTGTCACAGCGTGCGCGAATTTCGTTCATTTTTTGAAAATCGGCTATTTCCGATCGCAACATTATTTCTTCCATGTCGAGATCGCCTGAGCCCGAATTACGGTTCATGAGTGACAAACCAATGCGCCGGGCAATGTCCGTCCAGCCATCGGCGACTAGATCACGGGCGAATTCCTGTCCGGCCAGAACCGAGGCAAAATTTTCTCTGCGATCTCGCTGCCATCCGGGTTCGAGCGCAGAGTACCAATCTTTATCAGTTTTGCTGTTGCCACGAAGATCAACCGGTGAGGGTGTACGTTGGAAAACATAAAGTTTTTCGGCATGTTTACCTAAAAAAGGCACACACTGGATAGCGGTTGCACCCGTGCCAATCACAGCGACGCGTTTGTTTGCAAGGTTGGTCAGATTACCCGAATGGTCGCCGCCGGTGTATTTGTAATCCCACCGTGACGTATGGAACGTATGGCCCTGGTAACTTTTGATACCGGGAATACCCGGCAATTTAGGACGATTCGCCGGTCCGGTCGCCTGAATGACAAACTGTGCGCGAATGCGATCGTTACGGTGGGTTGAGACTTCCCATTCCTGATCCGCTTCTATCCACTGCACCTTTGTGACTCGTGTCTGGAACAAGGTGTTCTCGTACAGGTTAAAATATTTTCCGATTCGTTGGGTATGTTTAAAAATCTCAGGTGCAAACGAATATTTGTCTTGTGGCATAAACCCTGTTTCTTCGAGCAAGGGCAGGTAGCAGTAGGATTCGATATCACATTGTGCACCCGGGTATCGATTCCAATACCAGGTACCTCCGAAATCGCCACCTGATTCAATCACTTTGAAATTGTCGATGCCTTTTTCTTTTAAGCGTGCTGCTGTCATAAGACCGCTGAAACCCGCGCCGACAATAACGACATCCAACTTCAGGTCAAGTGGGTCTCTTTCAATGTCCTCGACATAGGGATCATCTTCTGCATAGTGGGCAAATTCATCGGCGATCTCCAAATACTGACTTTCGCCGTCGTCTCTGAGCCGTTTATCGCGCTCACTTCTATATTTCTCACGTAGTGCTTGTGGATCAAAATCCAAATCGGGGAACATATTGTGTAATCTTTCTTGCTCTGGCGTCATTCTTCTTCCTGCTTGCTCTATTCGATGACAAGTTTTTATAGTTTTTCGAATTTGTCTATCAAACTATCACAAATTTGCAGCGAGTCACAAATAGAGTCGACTATAGAACGCCCTTATTGATTAGGGATATGCCGGAAAAAAATAGAAATACAGCGAAGAAATAGTCGTAATTCTTGCTCGGTATCTTGGCGTATACAAAATACTCAACGACAAAATAGATGGTAATGCCCAGAAGTAGATACTCGATTCTGAACCACTGAAACTCTCCTAACAGGATTAGTGTTATTACTTGAAACATGGCAAAGGTAAAATAGCAGGCGCTGATAGTCGCTCTTTTTTCTTGTCGCGTCGCATTCATGCTGAAAACTTTTGATGTGAGTAAACCGCCGCCTAAATTGCTCACACCATGAACGATGCCTGTAATGACAAAATAGGTTCTTTCATAACTAAAAAAGAAGATAACAATATTCCACAATCGTTCGGAAAAAAATTTAAGCGAGATGATGACAAGAAAAAGCCCTATTAATATTGAGAAATCCAGATCAACTTCCACGACAAATATCAAGGAAATAACTATGCTTGGTACAGAGAAAAGGAGTAGCCGACGGAAAAAATCGAAATTGATGAATTCTCTTTCTTTAACGATTTGTAATACATTGATGGTTAGAGACAGTGGCAGTAAAACGGATAGGGTAGACGTAAAGCTATACCCGCTCATGATTAATAGAGGGGTCCCAAATAAGAGTACTCCGACGCCAAATACAGATTGTATGGCAGAGGTAATCAGTATCACGCCAACTACAAAGAAATCCATCTATCGTCCTTACTCATAGGCCAATGAAAAGTATCGTTCTTTTTTGAGTTCCGCATTCGCCGCTAACGATGATGATATAAAGGTAACCTAGCCGTAAAACCACGAAATTCATCAACACATAGAGCTATATTCAGGAAAAAAGAAAATATACTGTTCTATCGGCCGAATCAGAGAAAACTTTTACGGATTGACGGAAATCCTTCTTTTCTGTTACGACAGATTACCTGGCATGGTATGGTCATCTCAGAATATTGAGCGGTGGAATGAGAATAGCTTCCAGGCAAGGCAAGAACGATGCGGGCCTGTGTCAAAAAAGGACCATTTTAACGCTAATGTTGGCCCTAAGCCTTTTTGCTCAAATAGTAATACTAAAAAGGAGGGTCGGGTAGAATCAGGTCTGTGCTCAGGATGTTTCTAATAGCGTTTCTCGCGAATGAGTAGCGCTTCGTCATAAGCGTAAATTCCTTGGTTCTCCGAAATTCGACGGTCAAGTTACCCGCTCATACGACTTAAACAGGCTAGGACATCGATAATGACATCGCAGGAACGCTCCTCTTTTTCCAGTGACGCGAATAGAGTGTCATTGCCATCTATATGGCTTTGGCACGGGTGCGGTTCGCGAGGCTGTCTATTTGGGGCTTTTCCATGGCTTACTAATTTTCACAATGGTGATACTTTTACGTATTGGCGACAAGCGTCTATCTTAGACGCGTAATTTACTAGTGGAGATACAATGTGAATCAAGATGATCGCTGTCCTTTCTGTGAGATCGCGCAAGAACCAGCGCATCAGCGAATCGTCTCGCAAAACAATTATGCCTTTCTGATTCGCGATGGAAATCCCATTTCGGCTGGCCACAGTCTGATCATTCCAAAACGTCACATTGGTTCTTTTTTCAAAACTTCTGAGGGTGAGAAACACTGTATTTTGGAATTGCTTGAACAAGCTAAAATTCAGCTCGACCGCGAGTTTCAGCCAGCTACTTATAATATAGGGATAAATGATGGTCCCGCGGCCGGTCAGACAGTGCCGCATATGCATATTCACGTGGTACCGAGGTATGAAGATGACGAACAGGAGTCGAAGGGCGGGATGCGGTGTGTAGTACCTACTACGGTTGATTAGTCTGCGTAGACTAAGCCGCCTAAATTATCGCGAACGTTAGGCATTGCAAATAACATTGTGATAGTTTTAGTGGAATAATAATATGGAGAATATCCTATGGCATTGGTTCAAGCAGGCGCGCGGCAACTGGAATATTGCGAACGTGGTTCCGGGGAGAAACTACTGGTTTTGATTCACGGCGCTGGTTCATCGGCGATGATTTGGGATTCTATGCAGAATCTGTTGGCTACAGCCGGGATTCGCACTATCGCAATTAGTCTTCCCGGTGCAGCGCAATCCGATCGCCCGTCCTCTCTTTCTGATTATTGCCCCGACAGTTATGCCGTTGATATAAAAAATACACTAAATACACTGGGTATTAAGCGCTTTTCCATCGCTGGCCATTCGCTAGGGGTTTCTAATGTCCTCAGTCTTCTCGATGACCACGGAACAGATTTTGATGTGAGAGCGATGATTATGATCGCCGGCGGCGGGGGCGATCCACGTCCCGCTCCCGAAGACGAACAAATCAAACGATTAATCGCTGAATGGAGCCCGTCCGATCCCAGATTTGCGGTCGACAAGAGGGAGGATTGGGAGCAGCTACACTTGGGGCTTTCACAAACAGCGCGAGACGCTCTGTGGATAGATATCCAAAATA
>ENA-OSET01002410-OSET01002410.1-sediment-metagenome-genome-assembly--contig:-NODE-2410-length-18131-cov-4.692644_pt1 | contig 18131 bp, 20 predicted proteins | sample MGYA00237882_ERZ534229 | MGnify/ENA primary metagenome ERZ534229 (study PRJEB26408, sample SAMN06266212) | sediment metagenome | isolation source: Hudson Canyon methane seep mesocosm | place... | reverse complement strand
GGACAAAAGTGGGCGGGAAATTACCAATTCCGGCGATGTCATCAGGGAGCCATTTGATCAATGATTTTATTGTCGCGGATCCTGATGATATAAGTGTGACAGCAGCTCTTGTTGAGGCTGCGCGCAACTCCCATCCAAATAGTGCCTGGCTGAGTTTCGAACGCTTAACGCCAGACTGCTATTTCGGCATGCTTCAATGGGCAAAAAGTTCTCACTATCAAATATCACATTGCGAGAGTGACTATTCAGCAGTATTTGACGTAGATGACATCACTTACGAACAACACATGGATACGTTAAGCAAAAAAAGCCGCTCCAACCTGAAATACTATCGTCGGCTTGTAGAGCGTGAAATAGGGCCCGTACAATCATCGATAGTCAAACCAAACTCAAAGCAAGAAGGAGTTGACCTTCTCGATTTATATATGCAGTTAGAAAAAACGGGTTGGAAGGGTGATGCTGGCAGTGCCATCGATCAGCGGCCTAGTTCTAGAAAATTCTATCAAGAGTTTTGTGATTCATCGCAGAATACTAAGCAAATAATTTGGCATCAGCTTTATGCTGGCGATCAACTACTGGCTATGCACATGATTGTTGGGAGCGGCAAAAAACTTTGGGTTGTTAAAACGGCATTCAATGATGCTTTTCGTCGATACTCACCGGGGGCAATTGCCCTCACCGATTTGTTGAAATTTAGTATTAATCAGCCTGAGATAACATCGGTACGTATGATTACCAATTATGACTGGGTTTGGAAATGGCGGCCCCGAAGGGAATTGTATTATGGGATTCGTATTCATTTTCCTTCAGCAGCTGGTAGGTTACTTTTTCTTGCATCGTCGTTTATTGATAATAATTGGGAACGTGTATGAAGGGTTTCATAATGGACTTTGAAGAAAAATACTAGAGATAGCACTCGTTCTTACGACTAAGTTTAGGGGGACGAGAAATTTTCATTTTGGCTGCCAATTCACAAAAAGTAGTAGAATATAGGACGCATTAACGCCCCGATATTTTTGGCGACGGTACACTGAACATTCGAAAGTCGCGATTTTAACCGGCGGTTGTTATTACTAATTAGCTAATTTCTCGCGTTTTGATTACTAATTGTGCTGAATGGTGTCACCACTTTTTTGCGAGGCATTCCCAGCCCGCAAAAAACCCATACCAACCATGCCCTTGAGTAGTATCTATCATCTTCTCCCTGCCTCCCCGATTTGAACAGCATTTCTAGCGGTACCGCTCGCGTTTCCGGCAAGCCTAAACATCTGGTGTTAAGAGGACATGATTTTTCTTCCTAAAGTCTCTTGTGGGTCAATTGTTAGGCAAAAGCGGTAACCTCAGGCCAATGCTAACCGTACCTTCGTAAGCGGACATAAAATCGACCCGGATCTATCAAAGCTGATAGCTAACTTTGTGCCAACTACAGACATTAACCCCCCTGTTAAGGGGAAAATTGTAGTTGGCTAAAATGTGAAGCGGAGCGGAACCAGCCAACCTGCAAGTTGTACCGCTTGAACAGCTTGTTATGTTGCTAATCGATCAACACCTGCGCCCTTACTCAGGGCTTCCAATATGCTTTCAACATGGATCTCTGTGGTATCAAGAACATGAATGCTGGGAACATCATTATTTTGAACTATCAGTGAAAGCTCTGTCCCGCCAAGAACAAGGCCTTGAACATCATGTTTTAGCTTCATTTTTGCAGCAATGGCAAGTAGCTCAGACTTAGTCTCGTCTCGTATAACACCCTTGATAAGCTCCCCCATATACTTGTCATGAATGTAGCACTGGTCTTCAGTGTCTGGGGTAAATACGGAAATATCATGCTGCGAAAAAACTTGATCGTAAAAACCACCCTGCATCGTGAACTTGGTCCCGAATAAAGCCACACGGCGCAAGCCCATACTTTTGGCTTTGTTACAGGTAGCTTCAACGATACTAATTAACGGTAGAGATGAATATTCGCGCACCTTATCGAAGACTATGTGGGGCGTATTTGAAGCCAACAGCCCAAAGTCAGCGCCAGCAGAAGCGAGCTTATCTAATTCAGAAACCAAGCGATCAGCAACCTCGTCAAATTCCCCTGCTCCTATTAAATCCAGCATTTCTTTCATATTAATGCTGTTTATGATTATTTGAGGGTAGTTACCGTGATCGTCGTGCTCACAATAGGCCGCAACAATTTTACGATAGTACTCAATCGTGGATTCAGGACCTATGCCTCCGACAATCCCAACAGTGTTCATTATCATTCCTTAATGTGAATCGAGCTCTAGGCTCTGAAATCTACATAACGCCCACAGCTGCGGACGACTTGTAGTGACGAAGGAGCGAAAAGGCGTTCCGACAGCCTACGCTTATTATAGGGCAACACACGATACCTAGAGCATTTAGGGCTGTCAGCTATACGCCAATAGTTACCATTTCTGAAATTATAAAAGGCTACCGATGTAGCCCCATATAACCAACATAGCATCAACATAGCATCAACTTGCTTATCGTCGAGTTAACCGCATTTTACCTACCAAGCCCACTAGCAGAGACATCAATAGCCGGATTTTCCGTCACTGATCGGCACCGAGCTTTATTGAGCACATACAACTCATGATGAAAAACGACCAACAGTAAGAAACACACCAGCAATCATTAAAACTAACCCACCTACACGCTGACCAGAAATTGAATTCTGCAGAGCTCCCATTAGCCCGAAGTGGTTAATAACAGTCATCGAGAGCAGCTGCCCCAACAGTACTAACGAAATGGCATTAGCAACACCGAATCTTGGTATAACCCATGTAATGCTGAGAATATAAAATACGACAAACAGGCCTCCCATATAAAAAACTATGGGAATAGATTGTTCAGTGGGAGATTTAGGCATACCACCCGACAAAAATAAATAGGTCAGTGAAACGACGGCACCCACTATAAACAAAATGGATGTCGCTAGCGCTGGGCTATCAAGCTTTGACCCCAAGCCACCATTTAAAGCCGCCATAACAGGGATCCCAAACCCTGCGACACACATTAACAAAACATAAAAGATGGGCTGTTCAAAATAGTTCATTGCTATTCCTTCTTGGTTGATGTGTTCGCAGTTTTAGAAAATGGGGGGTTAGGTTTTTTCAGCTGGCGTTGTCGATGCTTGCCTGCGCAGCTCAGTGACTTGCTCAAAGCCAATACCCCAATTATCGGTATTCACTTCCTCGATAATGACAAAGGTGGTTTTCGGGCTTTTATTAAGTACGTCCACCACTAATTTTGTGGCTCCTTTGATCAGGGCTTGCTTTTGTTCGCTGGTGACACCTTCATCGGTGACTTTAATATTGATATAGGGCATGGTTGCCTCCTTAATGGTTGGGATTCTAGGGGTTTGGTTAACGAATCTATCGCTGTTTTATTCCTGCATAGATACTAAGACCTGTTCGAAATAGCTAAGCGATTTTGATCCGGAAATCAGCGTACTTTCATTAATAATAAAGGCAGGAATACTCGGCAGTGCTAACTGCTGCACGCGCTGCTTTTTAAGTAGTAGCTGTTCATCGACAGCACTCGAATACAGCACTTGTATTGCCTTTGAGCTATCAAGACCTAATTGCTCGACGAGATCTAAAAGTATTAACGGGTTACTAATATCCAAGCCGCGCTTGAAATAGGCGTCTATCAATAGTTCATTCAGCGCTTGCTGACGATCATAGCCTTCGGCCCAGTGCATCAATTGATGCGCCTTAGCACTGTTGTAGTAATGGCTGCGCTTGGAGAAATCGATGTTCACATCGGCCGCCGCCGCCACCGCCACAAGATTTTCTTGATAATCGAGTAACTTAGACTGACCCCACTGGTACCGACGCTCAAAAAAACGATCGATTGGCTCGCCCCGTACGCTCATATCAGGGTTAAGCTCATAGGGTAAGAAATGAAAGTCAGCTTCAATATTTAGCCGCTGAAGTGCTTTTCTCATATGGCTATACCCTATCGGGCACCAGGAGCAAACTACGTCGTGAATCATTTCTATCTTTAGCGTTTCCATCATCATTCTGCCTGTAAATCAGTATACATTTTAGTGACGATTTTCCAGCGCCCGTCTTCTTTGAGCAGGCCTAGGAAATCGATATAAAAATATTCAAATAACGGGCATTCCAGTTTCACCATGGCCTGGTCTTTGATGACCTCAATCGACAATAACTTGAAGTCATAAGATCTCCCCTGCTGCGAAGGGACCTGACGACTGGCGACCGCCGACAGCCATTGCTCGAGACTCCGGCGGGAGCCCGGTGCTTGCAAGACTGCATCGGCGTGAAAAATAGCGCGCAGCTTTGCTACATCGCCGTAGTGCAGGCCGTCAAAATAGTCCTGCACTATGGCGTTAACCGACTCGAATTCATTGACAGAGGTCATGCGTTTACTCCTACCTCAAGCGGCTGACTGGGTTTGTTCGGCTGCAACCGAACGCTGAAAACTGGGCATTTCCTGCACCGCATCTAACATGCGTGATGTGTTACTACCTTGTGTAATCGTGACAGGGAAATTTGCACCCCAGCGGAAATAGACTGCGAGCATGATATCGGCAGCTGAAGCTCGCTCACCGCCAAGAAAGTCCCGTCCTGCCAGTTGTTGCTCAACAACCTGCCACAACGTATTAATGGCCTCGGCAGCGGCCGTAAACGCAGTTTGCTTGGCGTGTATATCGGTGATGTGCTGGGCGATAAAAAACAAACGGCCATAGGCGGGATGCATCGTGGCATTGGCAAATAAAATATCTTCGATAGCCTGTTCACGGCTGGCGCCACTAGTGGGCAGCATGGGGTTTTTATGTTTATTAAGCAGATGCAGCAAAATGGCGGCGCCTTCTCTTAACGTACTGTCGCCATCAATAAGTACTGGGACGCTACCGACGGGGTTGATGTCAGTAAAATTATCCAATTGCTGTACGTCGATAAGTTCAACGGGCTGATCCAGCTCATGCAAGACCGCCTGTGTTGCTAGCGAACAGGCGCCGGGTAGGTAGTAAAGTGTGTACATCGTTTTCTCCTAGGGGTTCATAGTGTTTAAGTAAATAGACGCTCCTTCTGCTCTTGCTAGTAGCGATGGAATGAACTTTAGATCTTTTTATTGTTTCTATATATAGCTATAATAAGAACTAACTGTTCTTAATCTGGAAACAACTATGATTGTGTTACCCCACCTATCACTCTGCGTATCAATCGGGCAAAGGCTTCATTGATGGATAAGCTACGAGCGATTCGCTTGTTTGTCAGGCTGGCAGACCTAGGAAGCTTTACCCGAGTAGCCGAGCAGACCAATGCTTCGAAATCCATGATCAGCAAGGAGATCAGCCGTCTCGAGGACGAACTGGGCGCGCGCTTGCTGCATCGCTCAACCCGTAATATTAAGTTGACTCATGTTGGCGAAGGGTATTTACAACGGGCTAGGGAGATATTGGCCAAGCTCGATGACGCGGACAATTTTGTAGAAGACCTCCAGCAGTACCCTCGTGGCAAACTGAAAATCAATGCACCCATGGCGCTAGGTATTACTCACCTATCGTCCTTGTTTGCAGATTTCATGCGGGTTTATCCCGACATTGAACTGGATATTCACCTCGGTGATGAAAGCGTTGACCTGGTGAAAGAGGGGTTTGATTTGGGCTTCCGCGCATCGAGTCGTCCGGTTGATTCGAGTTATGTTGGCAGACCGCTGGTCGATTTCAGCTACCGAGTTCTTGCCTCATCGCAGTATCTTGAAACGCACCCCGCCATTACCCTGCCGCGAGACCTAAAAGATCATAATTGCTTTGTGTATAGCTACTTTCAGGGCAAGAACGTCTGGCCGATAGAAGATGGTATTCTTATTCAAGGGACACTGCGTGTTAACAGTACGATCTTTATGATGGAGGCAATTAAAAATGGTCTCGGCATTGGCTTTATCCCAGACTTTGTCTGTCGAGACGCTCTGTTGAAAGGCGAGGTTATTGAAGTACTGCCAGATTCGAAAAAAACCAACCTAACACTCTATGCTTTATATCCTGCTCGACATTTTGTTCCGGCAAAACTCGTTCAGTGTATAGAGTTTCTAGAAGGCTGGTTTGCAGATAAACAGAGCGATGAAATTATGGGAAACTGAGTCTTTTCGTTAATGGTATGTCCGTTCAGGGTCAGTTTGTAGCATCATCTAAAGCTGTTCGTCTTAGACTGCTCCACCACGTATAGCAGCCATAAAATTGCCCCGAATATATCGACGGGCAAAGCTCACTTTGTGCCAATAACTAACTGTCGCAGAATAGATGCGTTCGAGTATCCGTCCGTTCTTCAGCCGACAAGGAGGCTGCGAATTTCAAATCCCATCCCGCGCAGAAGCTGCCGCCCGCGCCCCACAAGACCACGACTTTGGCGTCACTTTTGTCAAAGGCTTCAAAGGCCTCGACTAAACCATCCGCCGAATCTGGGTCCATCGCATTTCGAGCTTCGGGCCGATTATGGATGACCGTCCAAACATGATCGGTTTTTTCCATTTCTATTGTCATTGACTGCTCCATCTTTCGATTTAGACCGCGAAACGTTTACGGCTCGGGGGGCGAAGTTAGCTTCGATTTTTCCGATACAATATTCTTATCGCTTTATGATGAAAAACGACCATCATCAATAAGAGCGTCAAAGTCAGACAGAATGGCGGCACTGCGCGCCGCATAATCATCCCGGATTTCTGGATGGGTAAATATATAAAATTGATTTTTCTCGATGCATTCCACCGCCCAGTTTGCAATAGCGTCGGGGTCCATGCCATTTTTTATCAGCTTATCCATACCTTTGTAACCCTTGTTCTTAGCGGGCTCATCTATCGTCGCTTTTAACGACGGTCTGTCGAACATGGCGCTGTGGATACCGGTTTTTACGTAGCCGGGGCAAAGCACACTGACTCCGATGTTGTCGGCAAGCATTTCATCTCTTAACGATTCGGAATATCCAACAACGGCAAATTTTGATGCCACATAGGGCGCAACTCCAGCCTGCCCCATAAGGCCTGCCATGGATGCGGTATTAAGAAAGTGTCCGCCCTCGCCTTGCGCTTGTAATATGGGTGTAAACACTTCAACCCCGTGAGCCACTCCGATGACATTGATATCTAAAACCCATCGCCAGTCTTCCATTGGAATTCGACCTGGTTTTCCGCCCATGGGAACACCCGCATTATTAACCACGATATGAACTTTGCCAAAGCTACCCAGTGTGGCCTGCGCGGCAGCTTTCATTGAATCTAAACTGGTCACATCGCAAACCACTGACGCCACATCGGCGCCAGTATTTCTAAGATCATCTTCCGCCTGAAGCAGGTTTTCTGCGCTCTTATCTGCCAGCATTACTTTTGCTCCACGCGCGGCAAGAGTTTTAGCAAGGGAATAGCCAATACCGCTGGCGGCACCGGTTATAAATGCAACACGCCCATTGATATCTGTCATAAATGTTTACTCTTTGTGTGGCCCCAGTTCAACACTGGAAACCCCTGTCAAGTTTGAATGATTGGTCCGGTGTACTAACAAATAAACCACGGTTGGGAGTGACATCACAAGCCCGAAAGATGTGCTTCAACAAACTCCATACGATCTTTACCCCAGTAGAGTTCCTTGCCAATTCTGATTGACGGAACGCCAAAAACACCGTCGTCTAGGGCCGTATTTGTTGAATCAATGAGTGCCTGCCGCACACTGTCGCTTTCCGCAAGGTTTTCAAACTCTTGCGGGTCGACATCCAAAGACGATGCAATCTTGCGTAACGTTTCATACTCGCCAATGCTGCCATCACTACGTTCCCAATAGGCGGCAAATATTTCGTGAATGAATTCAGACTCCTTGCCCCACTGCCGCATTGCAATGGCGCCTCGAAGCGCGCGACTCGTTTTGATTGGAAAGGCTTTGGGAACACTAAAAGGCAAATTGTATTTTTTTGCCCATCGCATAAGATCGTCTCGCCGATTGGTGAGCTTTGCCCGCGGCTCATCCATCAAGACATAGTTATTTGATTGGAATACATGACCCACGTTAAAGGCATGCCAATGAATGTCCGCGTCATATTTCTTAGCAATGGGCGCTAGTAGCTTGATGGCAAAATAGGAATTGGTTGAGCCTAGGTCCCAATAAAAATCGATTTTCGGAGCCATAATTTCATCTCTCATTTATTCTTGCTGTCAAAAAATTTGAGCTATGCACAATAATCACATCGCTTTACTCGGGTGTTCGGTCTTAGCCATTTGTAGCGAGAGAGTCAATAAACGTAAGATGACGATGCAGTCATGGTCTAAGTCTCGGTTTTGATTATTTCTTCTATCCACGGTAGGTGCTCTCTGCCGATAAAGAGTTGATCGTTGATGATAAAAGCAGGCGCATCAACGATGCCCAATTCTTCAGTTTTAGCTTGCGAAGAGTCGAGTGCCTCCATTAGAATTTTCTCATCAAACACAAAACTCTCACCGATCGTTGCCGACATCAATGGCGCTAGAACTGCCGGATCATTCAGATCAGCGTGATCGGTCCAGTAGGCCGCAAACGCCGCTTTGATAAAAGAGAGCGAATCGCCGCTGTTCAATGCCAATGCACCAAGAGCGAGGTCGGTATTTCCAGCGGACTCAGGAAACTGCAAATTGATCCCCTGGTGTGCAGCATATTTTTGATGGATAGCGCGTCTCGATGCAGCGCGAACCCTTCGATGCATTTGTGCAACCGAGGCGTTGTCGGTAATTGTAGGAACTTCGCGTTCAGCGCTTCGAAACGGTTTCCACTCCAACGCGATACCGTAGCGCTCTACCTGCGCCAAAACCGGGTTTATCGCCAAATATGACGCGGGTGATTTGAAATCAATATAAACTGTCAGCATGGTTCAATCTCGTAAGCAATGTCGGGGGCAGGTCCTTTTTGGCCACTGAGATGCCACCGCAGATAGGGAATATGCTCCCGTCCAAACAGCACCTCATCATCTATTACAAATGTAGGAACACCATAGATACCGTGAGCATGAAATTGTGGCTGTAAATCGTCATGCAGGGTACGGCCTTCGCCAGATTGAAAGTCATCAAAACCGTCAGAATCAATACCAGCCTCAGTTAAGCATGACTTTACAATTTCGACATCTTCGATATCGAGCTCACGCTTCCAGAACGGCGGAAAAACAGCTTCAAAATAACGGCCAAGTTTATCTCGATCCTGTTCGACCGCCCAAAGTATTCCGATATTGGCGATACTGGAATCCCAGATTTTTTCGGTGCCTTTCAGTATCAAGCCTTGCCGTTTAGCGTAACGTCTCGCATCTCCATAGGAGTATCGAATCGCGTTCCAAACTTTGGGACTGCGCCCGGACGAGGCAACCACCTTGCCCTCTTTCTTTTCCGCCGAGCCGAGGTAGCTCGGAATATCCAGGGTGAGAGGCCGCCAATCGAATTTCATTCCAAGTTCAACTTCGAGAGCAAGAATAGGCCGAATTGCCACAAATGCATACGGGCTTTTAACGTCAACATAAACAATTAGTGGAGCATCGCTTTGCAGCACATTCATATCTGAGCTTCCTTCATTTCTATTCTGTCAACACCCGCCTGAATCAACCGATAAAGCTCAGCGCGAAATGTTTTTTCCATAGCCTTACTTTGTCGAACGCCAAACATCTGTCTCAGTGTTGGCAGGGATATGGCGAAATAATTGATCGCGCCTAAAAGCTGATAAACATAGGTCAGGGCATCGGTTCGCGGCGTATTTTTCCATGCGGGCAATTGAAGTACGATGTTGGCCAGCATCTCAATGGATGATTTTAAATACCAAGTATCCGCGGTTTCTGCCCTAGACGAATTTTCCAATAGCTCTCGCATCAACAATTGTGATTCCAGCGGTTCTTCCATCGCGTTTTCAAACGATGCATAGAGTACCCTTTCTAATTGAACCCGCGGATCTTCTGTCTCGGCGATCAGATTAGCGGCAATACGGGTATGACGTTCGGAAATTCCCCGTAGCACTTCACCATAGAGATTTTTCTTCGAGCCAAAATGATGGAGCAAGGCTTGTTTTGTCAACCCAAGTTCATCAGCGATGCTTGCGATACTTGTGCGATCAAAGCCATTTTCAGCAAATTTTCGCTTGGCGACTGTAATGAAACGGTCTTTCGTGGTCATAAAACCTGATCCTGATTCGATAATTAATCTTGACACTTACCGAATGGTAAGTCAATAATCAAACTTACCGGCCGGTAAGCCACCATCCGTAAAATCAAATATAGGAATCGACATGACCGATGAAATAGTGGTGTACACGAAAAATGGAGCCATAGCGACGATCACCCTGAACCGACCAGACAAGGCGAATACCATCTTGCCCGAAACGATGTACGGGATTAGTGACTCACTAAGAAAAGCCAACTTAGATGATGAAGTTAAGGTGATCATCCTCGAAGGCGCAGGGGATAATTTTTGTGGAGGATTCGATTTTTCCAATGGTTTGGAACACACGCCAATGGTGAAGGAAGAAAATTATGATCCCGGTCGCGACGTTCAAGTAGTTACCGATCCGTATCATGATTACATGCCAACCTTCATGGGGTTGCACCGGGGTGGAAAGCCAACAATCGCTAAAGTCCACGGTTACTGTGTTGGTGGCGGATCGGAACTCGCTCTTTGTGCAGACTTAGTCATTGCATCAGATGACGCGCGGTTTGGAACGCCCTATGCGCGGGTATGGGGTTGCCACTTGTCCGGAATGTGGATTTACCGGCTAGGGCTTGCCAAAGCCAAATATTACGCTCTGACCGGGGAATCGCTGTCGGGCGAAGAAGCGGCCAAAATTGAACTCATTAACTTTTCTTACCCGTTGGAGGATTTGGATAACGAAGTTCAGAAGCTTGCCGAAAAACTGACTAATATTCCGTCTAGCCAGCTGATGTGCATGAAATTGATTGTAAACCAAGCTTATGAAAATATGGGACTGCAGAGTACGCAAACTCTAGGGCCTATATTGGACGGCATAATGCGCAACACGCCTGAAGGTAGAGGGTTTGTCAATGATGCCCGTGATCTTGGCGTTAAAGCGGCCGTCACAAAGCGCGATGCTCCGTTTGGCGATTACAGTCAGGCCCCAAAGGCTGAGCAATCAAGGAAGAGAAGCGAATTGTAATCATTAGGGAGGGGAATCCCCTCCCTAATTTAGAATTTATGGCCCTGTTGAACACGTTGCCGATAAGAACGTATTTAAGTTTTGATGATGTAATATAGTGGTTGTAAATTTGCAGCACTAGGTTTTACTAAATGGTGGTATTTGTGTGTAATAATTTGCGCAAAGATGCCTGTTCTACCACACCAATAGTGTTACAGAACATTAGCTTCGTAACGAGTGCAAGCATCAGCTTGCTGTTAAACATTTTCAAATAAATGGAAGGTTTCACTATGTTAGGTAAGTGCTCTGCATTCGAAAAAATGCTGCTTATTCTTTTGGCCGTGAGCGGCTTAGCGGCTTGTAGTGCCAATCAAAAAACAGGCAGCCCCATTGAAGAAACCGCACAGGTAGTCGAACTTAATGTTGGCATGCTGATTGTCGGTGATGCCGGTAATATTGAGGTGAAGCCATCTATGAGTGCTTTGGTACCTGTTTCTTCAGCGATTAAGAATTTTTGTAAAGAGAATTCTTGCGATTTTGGCGTGATGCCAGGTGACAATATCTACCCCAGAGGGGCCGATGGCGCTGCCGACGGCCTGTTAGATGCCGACAGGTTCAGGCGTGCATTTAAAGAGCCATTTAGCGGCTTGCTTGATGGCAACCAGGCCTTCCGCTTTTATTCAGCACTAGGTAATCATGATTGGTATAACTCTCGAGCGGGAGCGCTAGCGCAGGTCAGTTACTCTGAAAAGACCCCTCCAATGTTTATGGACGGCCTTTTTTATACGGTAAAGCCTGAGGCCGCTAACGGTGCGATTGAAATATTCGTGGTTGATACTGAAATGATGATGGCAGCTGAAGAGATTCAATTTTATAAACTTGATGATGAAGGGGTACCGTACGCGACGAAACAAATAGGAAGAGGAGGCCATGAGAATGCGATGCCTCAAACGGCCAAAGAGAAAGGCCAGCTATCTTGGTTATCTCAAGCACTTAAAAAATCTGACGCTCAGTGGAAATTTATAGTTGCTCATCACCCTTTGTGGGAATCAAAGGGCAGTAAGCATCAACAATCTATCGTATTGCGCAAGATACTCCGTCCTATGGTATGCCAATACGCCGATGCGTATTTCGCCGGGCATCAACACACCTTAGAAGTTCATACAGATAGCTGCGACGGAACCGGTCGTGATACCAAAAGATCAGAACTGATTCATTTAGTCAGCGGTTCAGCTGGTAAATCCAGAAAACTGAACCAGGGCTACATGAAATGGCAGGCCGAGAACTTTCCTGAGCTAACGGTGCTTGATACTATTGGTGGTGTTTGGGGCTATATGTACGCAACCGTTACTGACGTTGAGTTTAAGGTAGACGTGCGTGCCGCCGATGAAGGTGACGCTGATCTTAACAGTTCCATTCTTCGATATAGCAAAACGTTTAAGAAAAGTTGAGCCACGAGTATAGGAGAAACAACCACCCTATTTGTGGCCACTCTACCCTATCCGTCCGGAGTACGGCAATGCCGCATAGCTGCTGAGGCGGCCGCCAACTACTATAAATATGCTAATTGCTCGCAGTTCTATCCGTGAGTAGGCCAATAGTCTTTGGATCAACGGTATGGCTCTTACCCCTAAAGGATTCCCAAAGACTTTGGCATTGATAAAAAGTGCTGGTTATAAAGTACGCGAAGTTGACGTTTCTGATTACTTTGGCCTCCATTATTCGCCGGAGAGTAAGATTGTCAAAAAGTTTTGAAGATTCACGGTTCAAGACTTGACCCCCTGATTCGTTCCGCTCTGATTCGTTCACGGTTCAAGACTTGACCCCCTGATTCGCTCATACGCTAGAATATTTCTCGCTGTCACGGCGCGACGTTACCGGGCGATGACGGTATCAGAGTCCAGATCGGCATTGTATTGCGCTACCTGATTCCGCCCGGCGTGTTTTGCCTGGTATAAAGCCTGATCGCCGGCGATAAAAAAGTCGACGGTACTGGCGAAGTCGCCCTCGTTGCGACTGACGAGTCCGATGCTGACCGTAATATTGTCCCGCGACATATCAGCGACAACCGCTTCTCTAAGGCGTTCGGCCAAGATTAGCGCCGCTTCTCCATCCGTTCTTGGTAGTAGCACGGTAAACTCTTCGCCGCCATAGCGGTAGGCGACTGCGGGTCGGCGAATCTGACTTTCGAAAACCTTTGCCAATTTTCTCAAGACGCTGTCACCCGCAGCATGACCGTGCGCGTCGTTGAAGTTTTTGAAATGGTCTATGTCGATCACCAGCAGCGACAATGCGTCGTTCGGGCGGGTATTGAAAGAAAATTCCTGAGTAAGTGCCATATCAAAGGAGCGGCGATTGGCCAGGCCTGTTAACTCATCGATTTGAGATTGATGCCTAAGTTCTTTGACTCGCACGCCTAAGGCTGCCGACAGGAAAATGAATTCAAACAACGAGCCAATCTGAAAACCGTAGTGTGTGACGAAGTTGTGTGGCATCAAGCCGAATACTTTAAGAAGATAGATCAACACACCGGCGAGGAACACGGACCAAGCCAGGAGGTAATACCGGGCTGCCAATTCGCCGTTACTCTGTGCTACAACACCCATGCTGATGACTAATGGTAATGCCAATAAGAGCAGCACCGCCAGTGGTTTCACGAATGGATCGTAGCCGAAAAATGGGACGGCTAGCAGTATCGCTCCTATGACAAATTGCAAAATGGTGACGCAGTGATGAAGGACTGGCGAGACTCTTCGAATGCCCAGTAGCGATCTTGAAAACTGTAGCAGGAAGATTATCGATAAGCTGAGTAGTACAGTGCGAAGGACTTGTCCGAAATCTGGCGTTTCTGGCCACAAGTATTGTGACCCGAATCCGTTAAAGGCCATCATGTAGCAGCCGTAGGTCAAGATGTACATTAGGTAGGAGAGAAACGCCGTCTGACGGTCCACCAAATAGAGTAATAAGACCGCTAATGCAAGTAAAAGAAAACCTCCGAAATAGGCGCCAAAGGCCATATATTCCAACTGAATTTCCGATAGCAGGGCCTGCTGCTCGATCAGGCTCAAGCCGATATTAACAGGTCCACTACTGCGAATACGCAGGTAAACTGTCTGCGGTTGTTCGATTGATGCGCTTATTGGGAACAAAAAATTTCGGTGTCTGATGGGACGGCTGCTAAACGGTCGCAAATTTCCCGTTCGCCACTCGCTTTTCAGCTCTGATCCGCTGAAAACCCAGGCGTCAACTACATTGAGTAAGGGATAATCCAGTAGCACAGCTGCTTTTTTTGGGGCCGTGTCACTGGTGTCATTGGTGTCAATAGTGAACCGCAACCACCAGTCCGACGCCGAAAACCCAACGTTTGTCGCGTCGGTCTGTAGTTGTTCGAAACGCTCGTTAAAATCGTGGTTCAATAAGTCGTCTGTGTCATATCGCCTTTCAGGGTCTTCGAATACCTCGAAGTAGGTCGTGATATCAACATCCGGTGCGGTGGTCCCGATGATATACGTCGGCGCAGCGACAGCTACCTGCGATAGGCTCACTAAAGCTATCCACGCCGACGAGATTGCAATCTTCAAAGCATTCACGCTCTCGTACCCCGAATTGAGACCATCAAGCTGGGGACGTTTTTTCTCAGCGCGACGCCAACTGAAAATAGTGGAAGCTGCCAGACCATACTACACCAATCGAACTGGACTATTTCGTGGAGCAAACGCTACCCAATCCCTGTGCGTTAGCAAAATATCGGCGTGGAATCAGCTGAAAACCTTATCCAAACTAATCTCAGCATACAAGAAACGCCGTTCTAGTGGAGTTAGAGGAGCATAAGAAGAACAAACGCCCCATTCAAGCGCTAACATACTCTACGTGGCAGGCTAGTGCTAGGTCTTTATCGAGATGAAGTGCGTCGCTAGCTATTATAAATCCAAAAACTGCCCATTCCGCCAACGATCAACTGACTCCATATCTTGCCAGTAGGAAACCGCAATAGCAGCTTCTTCCTCAAAAAATACCTCAAGCCCCAAAAACCCGTCTAACTCATGCGCCTGCTGGAAGAGAAAAACGCCAACATTTGTATGCTGCTGACGGTCGTATGTTGCACTCAGTTCAGTCGTCGTACTGACGGAATAATATGGTGGCGGCGGTGTGCGCGCGAGTTTTGAGACTGGCATCTTTGTCGTTGGCATCATTTAGCCTTGCTCCTTTTGTTCGTGCGCGCTCGCGAACATAGCATTCAATTCTGAATGTGGTAATTGTGATCCGGCGAAGGAAATGGTTCCCTGATCTCTTATCTCCCGTGCAGCTTGGCGAATAAAACCTAAAGCCGCGCGGGCGACACTGCCGCCGAGGCTAATTCTCTGAACTCCTGCCGCCAGCCATTCTTTAGCATTTCCTTCCGCGTTACCTAAGCCCATTACCATATTAAGCGGGCCATCTATTTCTCGCACGAGTATCTTAATCGAGTCAATATCAGAAACCCCTGGTGTAAACAAACAGTTAGCGCCAGCTTCGACATACCGGTTACTCCGGTCGATCGCCTCGCTCAAGCCCTTGTTCACATATTGAATAGCATCACAGCGAGCAGTGAGAACAAACGAGCTTTGCATATCATCGATGACTTCCCGCGCCGCACGAATACGCTCAATAGCGAGGTGTTCGTCGTATAGCTCGGGAACCATCGGACGTTTATCTTCGATGTTCGCGCCGCTGAGTCCACCTTCAGTTGCATGACGAATGGTTGCGGCAACGGCTTCGGGACTATCGCCGAACCCTGCTTCCAGATCACCATTTACCGGAACCGCAACGCTTTTCGAAATTTCCTTTAACCGGACAAACATTTCCTTCTTCGATACGGCAAGTCGAACATCGCCTACTGCATAGTCTTGCTTGCCGAGAGAAAAAGCGATGCCAGCACTAGTTGTACCAATTGCCGGGAACCCGGCTTCCATAAAAATAAGAGCGCTTGGAATATCCCAGGCGTTTGGCATGATGAAACCATTTTCTGCATCGTGCAGTTTAGAAAAACAGCTAGCCAATGATGATTTACCCATTGTATTGCTCCAATAGTTGATTTTCCATGCAGCATAAGTGGATTCATGATATTTGCATAACTGATAGTTTTCATTATACTCATTTGTTTTTTGCATAGGCCTAAAAAATGGATGCCGAGTCACTACGTACTTTTCTGGCGATTTATCAGGCGGGCGGAATATCTAATAGCGCAACGAAACTGAACCGATCCCAACCGGCAATCAGTCGCCGCATTGCTCTACTTGAGGATGAACTCGGTGTTCCGTTATTTGAACGTGTTTCCAGCGGTGTCGTACTCAGTCAGGCAGGTCATGTACTTTTGCCGCACGCCCAACGAGTGCTAGCTGCGCTTGGGGACTGTCGAGACGCAATGAGCGCATTACACACCGGTACGGCTGGGCCGATATCCATGGCAGTCGTAGGAACACTCGCAGGCGCGAGCTTGACACCGGTATTGAAGCGTTTTTCGTCAATTTTCCCCGCTATCGATCTACACCTGCAAACCGCAAACAGCAAGGAAGTCAGCGAGTTGGTTCGCGGTGGAGAGATGACGATTGGACTTCGATACCATCACGATAGCTCCGCGGAATTAGATTGCGATGAAGTTAATTGCGAACCATTGCGGATAGTTTGCTCAGCCGACCACAAACTGGCGTGGAAAAAGTTACGCTCGATACGTAAGCTTGCTGCAGAACGGTGGCTTGCATTCCCAGAGGCCGTCAAGGTGCCCGAAACATCTGCCAATAATATCTTTGCGCAATTTCAGGTGTTAGGTATCAGTAACATCAGCTGGACGCCCGTCGACAGCCTGACCGCTCAAAAACGTCTGGCCGAAGCGGGTTACGGACTGGCAGTACTACCAATAAGCGCTATCGAAGACGAAATTTCAACGGGGCAACTCGCCACAATCAACGTAGTCAGCTTACAGCTTGCGAATCCAATATGCGTTGTTTCCCGCCGTGGTGGATACCTTAGTTCCGCCGCAAAATCGCTAATCGACATGCTTAAATCTACGGAGAAGCTAAAAGCCAGCTGAACATTAGAATCCTTAGCCAGCTATTCCACCAATCGTAAGTATTCGCTCCGCTTTTAGCCCAATATTAACTTCACGCGTTATCATTGCCAATTGCGACAACATAGCGCGACAGAGTTTTCTTCAGCCCTGCCATGTTCACCAGTTTTTCCAAAAAATCATTCATTCCCGACAGCAGACATTTTTCCTTATCGGCATCCATTAAATTCGCCGTCACAGCGATAATCGGAATTCTTTTGAACTGTGCACTACCCTGGCGAATAGCTTCCGTACAGGAAAAACCATCCATTTCCAGCATTTGCAAATCCATCAAAACAAGTGACGACTCCTGTTCCGCCAAGATATCCAACGCCTCTATACCATTGCTTGCAATAATACACTGGTAACCCAGCGCCTCTAACAATTTTGCCATAACCCTCTGATTAACCGCATTGTCTTCAACAATCAAAATCGGCAGTTGTGCTGATGCTAAGGGATGTACTTGCTTAACAGTGGGCGCACTCGCAATTTTTACCGGAACTCCCACGATAAAAATACTGCCCTGCCCAGTTTTTGAAGTCAGCGACATACCACCAGCTAACGCGGACACAAGTTTGTGGCAAATTGAAAGTCCAATACCTAATCCCCCGTATCGTCGCTGAAACCCTCCTTCGGATTGAGTAAAGTCCTGAAAAATTTTCGATTGGTCTTCGGCATTTATGCCTATCCCAGTATCCTCAATAGAACACAAATAATAGGGTCACAAATAATAGGGTCAAGTCTTGAATCGTGAGTTTCTTCGAAGGATTTATTTTTTGTTGAAAATTCTTTAGTCTTTAAGCCAAATAATCTAAATAGTATCAAGGATGAGACTATGGCTAGACCACTACGAATAGAGTTTTCCGGTGCGTTATATCACGTCACTTCAAGAGGTGATGGGCGTGAAGACATATTTATTGA
>ENA-OSET01002409-OSET01002409.1-sediment-metagenome-genome-assembly--contig:-NODE-2409-length-18139-cov-5.830085_pt1 | contig 18139 bp, 14 predicted proteins | sample MGYA00237882_ERZ534229 | MGnify/ENA primary metagenome ERZ534229 (study PRJEB26408, sample SAMN06266212) | sediment metagenome | isolation source: Hudson Canyon methane seep mesocosm | place... | reverse complement strand
AAAGAGTTAGAACAAACCTTAAGCCAAGCATTTAGTTATGCTCGAAAACGTTCTCATGAGTTTTTAACTATAGAACATTTGTTGCTCGCTTTATTGGAGAATGGTCAAGCTTTAGCGGTGCTAACAGCTTGTGATGCAGATATAACGACACTGCGACAAGATTTGAGTGATTTTCTTGCTGAAAATGTTAGCACTTTGTCAGAAGATAGTGAACGAGAAACTCAGCCAACACTTGCATTTCAACGTGTCCTACAACGTGCGGTGATGCATGTGCAATCGTCAGATGGTCGTGAAGTCACAGGTGCAAATGTGCTTGTATCGATATTTTCTGAACAAAAGTCACAGTCAGTTTATTTATTAGAAAAGCAAGATATAGCACGTCTTGACGTGGTAAATGCCATTACACATAGTGGTGCAGATGAACCGACAGATAGTCCATCTCAAGAAGCATCTATAGAACAAGATGGCGAACAAGAAAGTAAAAACCCACTTAGTTTATATGCCACAAACCTTAATGTTTTAGCTCAAGAAGGGAAAGTTGATCCCCTGATTGGCCGAGCAGATGAGGTTGAACGTACCTTACAAATCTTATGTCGTCGCCGTAAAAATAACCCATTATTTGTGGGTGAAGCAGGTGTAGGTAAAACTGCATTAGCAGAAGGTTTGGCGCGACGAATTGTTCATGAAGAAGTGCCGGAAATACTTGCACAGTCCGTCATCTATTCATTAGATATGGGCGCTTTAGTTGCTGGTACCAAATACCGTGGTGATTTTGAAAAACGTTTAAAAGCTTTATTACGTGAAATAAGTAAACAAGAAGATGCCATCCTATTTATTGATGAAATTCACACATTAATAGGAGCAGGATCTGCCGGTAATAGTGCGATGGATGCAGCAAACTTATTGAAGCCATTATTGGCAAGCGGTGAGTTAAAATGTATTGGCTCGACTACATTTCAAGAATACCGAGGTATTTTTGAGCATGATCGTGCTTTGGCTCGTCGCTTCCAAAAAATTGATGTGCCTGAACCATCAGTGGCTGAAACAATTCAAATATTAAAAGGCCTAAAACCAGGTTTAGAAGAACATCACAATGTTCGCTATACCAATGCTGCTTTAGAGCAGGCCGCAGAGCTTGCTGAACGACATATTAATGATCGTTTCTTACCTGATAAGGCGATTGATGTATTAGATGAAGTAGGGGCAGCACAACGTATTTTACCGAAATCAAAACGCAAGAAAATGATTGGTATCACGGATGTGCAGAATATCGTTGCTAAGATAGCTCGTATTCCTGCTAAAACAGTTAATAATACGGATAAAGATAATTTACGTAGTCTTGATACTAATTTAAAACACGTCATTTTTGGACAAGATGAGGCTATTTCAACATTATCATCTGCTATTAAAATGGCACGTTCAGGCCTAGGTCATCCAGAGCGCCCAACAGGGGCTTTCTTATTTGCCGGTCCTACTGGCGTTGGTAAAACAGAAGTTACGCGTCAATTAGCTCTTAATTTAGGGGTGGAATTGATTCGATTCGACATGTCGGAATACATGGAGAGTCACACTGTTTCTCGCTTGATTGGTGCGCCTCCGGGTTATGTTGGTTATGATCAAGGTGGTTTATTAACAGAAGCGGTTACCAAGCAACCCCATGCCGTGTTATTACTTGATGAAATTGAAAAAGCACATCCAGATGTATTTAACTTGTTATTACAAGTAATGGATCACGGTACGTTAACGGATAACAATGGCCGTAAAGCTGATTTCCGTAATGTTGTGCTGGTTATGACAAGTAATGCTGGCGCACAGGAAATGGGCCGCTCATCTATGGGATTTACAGAGCAAGATCATCAAACTGATGGTATGGAAATCATTAAACGTGCATTCAGCCCTGAATTCCGTAACCGTTTAGATGGAATAATCCAGTTTAAACCACTCTCTCAAGATGCCATCTTACGTGTTGCTGATAAAGCGGTACTTGAGCTTGAAATGTTATTGCAAGACAAAAATGTTACGCTTGAAATTGACAGTGAAGCTCGCCAGTGGTTAGCAGAACATGGCTACGATGTATCGATGGGTGCAAGACCGATGGCAAGACTAGTACAAGAGAAAATTAAACGTCCATTAGCCGATGAATTATTGTTCGGTCAATTAAGTGATGGTGGCCATGTCAAAGTAGTACTTCTCGATGGTGAATTAGCACTTGATTTGGTAACAGAAACCGAATCTGTATAGCACCCCTCATTTGGAGGGGGAGAGTGCCTACTACCCTTTCTAAATGCCATATAGCGAATAATAATAATTTACTTATTTTAAAAGTTATTCACTAATTAATTTCTCTTATGAATCTAATATCAAGGAAGCTTAGCTAAGTGTTTGATTTGTAATATTGATAATGTAAGTTATTGATATTAAAGGTTAAAATAAAGATGGTTAAAAAGTGACCATTTTGAGTTAGTCCCAATCATATGAGGCACTTAGCGTTTTTGAGTGAGGTTACTCACAGAGTTATCCACAGATAATGTGGGTAACTTTACAGTTTTATGACAGGGCAAAGTCTGTGCCAAAAAACTATAATTCAATACCTTTTTGAGCTTGAATCCCTGCACGAAAAGCATGTTTAACATCTTCAATACGGCTTACCGTATCCGCAGCCTCAATAATCGCATCTGGTGCACCTCGACCAGTAATAATGACATGCTGCATTTCAGGGCGATTAGCAAGATCTGCTATCACTGTATCGATATCAAGGTATTTCATTTTGAGTACAATATTAAGCTCATCCAGCAACACAACGTCAATAGTTGGATCACTCAATAAACGTTTACAGACTTCCCAAGCTGCTTCTGCAGAAGCAATATCTTGGTCAATATTTTGCGTGTCCCATGTAAAACCATCTCCCATAACATGATATTCAACTTCATCAGGAAAACGGCGGAAGAACGATTCTTCACCTGTGCTGTATGCACCTTTAATAAATTGGACAACAGCGACTCGCATCTCATGACCCAATGCCCGGGCAACCATACCAAATCCAGATGAACTTTTCCCCTTACCATTACCTGTAATAACTAATAATAAGCCTTTATCTTTATCGGCTTGTTTGATTTTATCATCGACAATTTCTTTATGACGTTTCATACGTTTTTCATGTCGTTGACTTTTTCCTAGATCAGCCATAATGTAAAAATACCTTCATTTAAAAAATAACCAATGTGGTTAATGTAATTGTTTCGAGTAACTCAAGCATTGCACCAGCAGTATCACCAGTCGTTCCATCTAATCGTTTGATCATGTAATAACGCAATAATAGCAATACGATAAAAAAGATGGATAGGGCGATAAGACCTATACTGAGTAGAGATAAGAATAAAACGAGTGAAATTATTAGACGTACTGATCTGTGTGGCATATTTTCAACCAATAAGGTGCCAAGTCCATTGGAGCGAACATAGGGCGTAGTTAACAATAATATTGGTATTGCGGTTCGAGCTAAAACGACAGTCATGATAATGGCTAGGTAATGTTGATGTTGGATCAGCTCGGCCAGCATAATAAATTTTATAGCTATAACTAAAAATAATACGACAACGGCTATAGGGCCACTTGCTGGATCTTTCATAATCCTTAGCGTTTTCTCTTTATCCCCTAAGCCGCCTAACCATGCGTCAGCACTATCTGCTAGTCCATCAAGATGAAGTCCGCCTGTAAGAGTGATCCATAGCGTTAAGGTTAAAATTGCAATGACCCAACTTGATTGCTCACCTAGTAGCCAAACAAAGCCTAACATGAGGCCGCCGATGATGAGCCCGATTATTGGATAATAAAGTAAAGACTGCCCAATGTTTTTAGCTGATACGGGCTCTGATACACGAACGGGTATTGTAGTTAAAAATTGCAGTGCAATAAGAAATGATTGCCACTGATTCATGACTGAGTCGATACTGCTGCATCAGAAAAAGTCGCCATATTATTGTGTAGTGAGCAACTTAAACGAATAAGAGGTAAGACAACAGCCGCACCACTTGCTTCACCTAATCTCATGCCAATATCTAGTATGGTTTCTGCCTCAAGTGCTGCCAGTATTTGTTGATGACCAAGTTCTGCAGAACGATGACTAAATAAAAACCACGAGCGTGAATCAGGGTTAATTCTTTGTGCTACTAGGGCTGCAACCGAACTGATAAAACCATCAATTAATACCGGTATGCCTACTTGAGCACAATGAAGGTAAGCACCGGTGAGTGACGCTATTTCAAAGCCACCAACAAACTGTAGTATACGAAGGGGGGAATCAAGCTGACCTTGGTGAGTATCTAAAGCTTGCTGAATAATCTGAGCTTTTTTATCTATACCTTGTGAATCAAGTCCCGTACCAGCCCCTGTTAATTGCAGAGCATTACGATTTAATAAGGCACAGGCAATAGCGGTGGCAGAACTGGTATTACCAATGCCCATTTCACCACCAATAAATAACTGTGTCTTTGCATTGACTAACTGATCGATATGTTTTTGGCCAATGGACATAGCTTGTTGACACTGCTGTTCTGACATTGCAGCTTGTTTTAAGAAACTGAGTGTTCCTGCTGAAATTCTGGCATCTTCAACATTATTAAGTGCTTCTAGCTGACTGACTGTGCCAACATTAATCACTGATAATTGAGCATTATTTTCTTTTGCTAAAACACTGATCGCAGCGCCGCCAGAAGAAAAGTTTCGAATCATTTCAGCTGTGACAGATTGAGGGAAGGCGGATACACCTTCTGCAACAATACCGTGATCTGCGGCAAAGACAGTGATTTGAACATTATCAATAGTAGGGCGCTCATTAGCTTGTAAACCTGCAAGTTGGATTGCAATGGTTTCTAGCTGTCCTAATGAGCCGGCAGGTTTAGTTAACTGTTGTTGCCGTGCAATAGCTGCTTGCTGAGCTTTAGAGTCAATAGCTTTAACTGCTGTAGAAAGCCATGTTTCAAAGTCAGTCATTAGATTTGTCCTTTTAAAATATGGGGTAGACCCGCGACCGTGAGCACAACATTATTACATTGCTTAGCAATACGTTGGTGCAAAATACCTATCTCATCGCAATACCGACGAGTTAATTCGCCTAGAGGCATAATGCCCATATTCGTTTCATTACTTACCATGATGAGCGTGCCATCTATATTGTTAAAGCAGTCTACTAATAGGTCTATTTCTCGTTGCAGTTGAGCCTCATCATCTTGCATCAGTAAATTAGTTAACCATAAGGTTAAGCAATCAACTAAAACACACTGATTAGCTGTACAGTGTTGTTGAATTGTTGCTGCTAAATGAATAGGTGTTTCAACCGTCTGCCAGTGTGATGGTCTACGCTGTTGGTGAGTATCAATTCTACGTTGCATTTCATCATCATCGCCAGCAGCTGTAGCGATATAATGAACGTCAAGATTTGATCTTGTTGCTAAGCTTTCTGCTAATACACTTTTACCTGATTTTACGCCGCCAAGAATAAGTGTTGTAGTCATGATGAATGCTCCGGTAAGTCTAATAATTCAGCCAGAGTGTCAGTATCTATGTGCTCATCTATCATATCCGCTAAACGTTCAATATCCTTTTCACGTAAAGCGTGATAATCAATAGGCTTAAACTCTGCCAATCCAGCCCATTTAAGTAGAGCGGCACAGGCCTCACTATGTTCAAATATACCATGGACATAACTACCTAATATTTGGTCATCGTCACTAATAGCCCCTTCATCTTGGCCATCAAGCTGGCAGACTGGCTTATTTAAAGCCGTTCCTACAGTAACACCTGAATGAATTTCATAACCTTCAACGTGGGCATTATCAATATGTAATATCCCTTTAACATTACGTAATTGCTTTGAAGGTTCTAGCGTAGTATTAATATTAAGTAATTTTAGTCCATCAATCTGAGTAGTGGTGCTTTCAATGCCAAGTGGATCATGAATCTCTTGCCCCAACATTTGATACCCACCGCAAAGGCCAATGACTTTACCCCCATATCGAAGATGTTTATTAATGGCTTGTTGCCATCCATTGTCGATGAGTGATTTTAGGTCAGCAATCACATTTTTAGAGCCGGGTAAGATAATCAAGTCAGCATCAGGGATTGTTTGATCTAAACTAATAAATTGCAGATCTATTTGTGGGTGCAAACGTAAAGGATCAAAGTCTGTGTGATTACTAATTCTCGGGGTTATAGGCACGATTATTTTGAAAGCGTTTGGCTCACACACTTGTCGACTATCAATGGCATCTTCAGCTTCAAGGTGAAAGTCCTGTAAATAGGGTAGAACACCTAACACTGGTTTACCTGTCTTTTGTTCTAACCACTCTAAACCAGATGTCAATAAGCTAATATCACCTCGGAAACGATTAATGATAAAACCTTTTACCCGATCTTGTTCAGACTTAGATAATAAGTCTAATGTGCCGACCAGTTGAGCGAATACACCGCCACGGTCAATATCCGCAACTAAAATAACAGGACAGTCTACAGCCTCTGCAAAGCCCATATTGGCAATATCTCGATCACGAAGGTTAATCTCGGCTGGTGAACCTGCACCTTCGACAATAATAGTTTGATACTGCTGGCTGAGTCGTTGGTGAGACTCTAATACTGCCGACATTGCAGTGGTTTTATAGTGGTGATAATCCTGAGCTTCCATATTGCTCAGCGCATGACCGTGAATAATGACTTGCGCGCCTGTATTACTATTTGGTTTTAATAAAACAGGGTTCATATCAGTATGGGCTTGGAGTTTACAAGCTTGTGCTTGCACTGCTTGAGCTCGACCAATTTCTCCACCATCAATGGTAACAGCGCTATTTAAGGCCATGTTCTGAGGCTTGAATGGAACAACGGCATAGTTTTTACGATATAACCAACGACAAATAGCCGTGACAACAGTACTTTTTCCAGCATCAGAACTGGTGCCTTGGATCATCAATGTTGTTGTCATAATACTGATAGTCCTTGTAAGGCAGACTCTAAACGTTGCCATTGTGTTTCTGTTTTAGCTAAACCAAAACGCAGGCTTTTAGGTTGAGTAAATAAACGAGTATAAATACCCTGCGAGGCTAATTGCTGATGTATTTGTTGTACATTTTCTGTCTTTGACCATTGAAATAGGGCGCAACCACTAATATCTTGAAAACCAGAATTAGAGAGTAGTGTCATCAATCGAAGACTCTGTTGTTTTAATGAATGGCGAGTAGTTTCCTGCCACTGTGTATCCGCCAAAGCTAACTGACAAAGGTAGCGTGAAGCATTGGCAATAGGCCAAGGACCTAAGTGTTCAGCCAATAAATCTAATAGTCTTTTTTCTGCTAATACAAAGCCTACTCTTAAGCCAGCCAAACCAAAAAACTTACCAATTGATCTAAGTACAATTAAACCTTCTTGCGGGCAGTCAGTGCTTAAACTGTATTCCGGGCTCACATCAATAAAAGCCTCATCAACAATAAGCCAACCTTCACGCTGAGCCAGTTGTTGATGCCATTCACGTAATTGTTCCTGACTAAACAACTGCCCCGTTGGATTGTTAGGGTTGATGATAATTAAAACATCAAGTGAACTGATATGATCATCAATAGTTAAAGGGTCCACAATGACTATTTCATGACCTGCTTGCTGCCATGCATATTGGTGTTCTGCATAGGCTGGGGATAAGACACCGACACGACTATGTGCACGACAGTGCGGTAAATTTTGAATAGCAGCCTGAGAACCAGATACGGCTAATAATGAATCACATTGATAATATTTTTGAGCCGTTGAGAGAAGACCATCATCATTTTGAGGTAGTTGCGACCAAACTGATTCAGGTAATTTATCAGGTACCGGCCAGCCATTAGGGTTAATACCCGTTGAAAGATCGATCCAGTCAGCATCAGCACGGTCATACTGACGACTAATAGCGTTTAAATTACCCCCATGTTCAAGCATAAGTTAGCCCAGAAATTAGCAGTAAAATGATAATCCAAACAAAGATACTATGCCGTAGTAAGGTTAATGCCCTACCTATATCCTCTGCTTGTGCTTCATGACCAGCACCGAGTGTGATTCGCTGATGCCACTGGCCATCATATTGAGCGGGTCCACCTAAGGTAATATTTAATGCCCCCGCACCTGAAGACATAACAGGGCCGGCATTAGGACTATCCCAATAATGAGCTTGTTGTTGCCATGCACGTAGTGCTATTCGAGTATTGCCTACTAAGGCATATGTTAAGGCGGTTAGTCGGGCAGGGAGATAGTTTAAAACATCATCTAAGCGAGCAGCAAATCGACCAAAATAAAGATATTGCTGACTTCGATAACCCCACATCGCATCCAGAGTATTGGCTAAGCGGTAAAAAAGTACGGCAGGAGCGCCACCAATTAAAAACCAGAATAAGGCCGAAAATACACTATCGGCCCCATTTTCTAAAACGGATTCAATAGTTGCACGAGGAATATTTAAGGTAGCAGGGTCGCGACTAACGATACGGCTTGTATAATAACGAGCCTGCTTAATATCACCAGACTGTAAGGCATTGGCAATCGGCTTTGCATGATCATGTAAGCTTTTGTGACCGAGACATAACATCAGTACGATAAGGCTGAAAATATCACCAATAAAATCAATATTAGCAATCAAATAACTAATGGTCGAAAGGGGTATTAGTAATAGACTTACGGCTAAAAAACCTCGAACAATTTGTTGCTTATTTGATGTTTTTGGCGGGTAAAATATTTTTTCAACACGACGAACTAAAGTGCCAAATCCAATTAGAGGGTGCCAGCGTTTTGGCTCACCTATTAGCCAATCAAGAGCAAGCGCTAAGATTATAATTACAGTGCTAAGAAACATAATAATTATTTGTTTTCCCAGCTGTTTTCAAATAATACATCAGTAATTGAACAGCCCTTTCGCCAATTCTCTAACTCTAACATGGGGGCAGAATAAAATTCATCAACATGACCTAAACATAGGATCGCTACTGCTTGTGCACCTTGTGGAATAGCCAATATTTCACCTAGTTCACTAGGCTCAAATAATGATACCCAGCCCATACCAATACCTTCTGCACGTGCAGCTAACCATATATTTTGAATAGCACAAGAGACCGAGGCGAGATCCATTTCAGGCATGGTACGACGACCAAAAATATGTTGCTCTCGTTGATCCATCAACGTCATTACCAGTAATTCACCACACTGGCTGATGCCATCAACCTTTAATTGCATGAACTCTTGTTGGCGTTCAGCTAGGCTTTCGGCTGTCTTAATGCGTTCTTTGTCAACTAGCTTTTTAATGGCGAGTCTTATAGTAGGCGCTGTAATACGAATAATTCGCCAAGGCTGCATCAAACCCACACTAGGTGCCTGATGACCTGCCATTAAAATACGTTCGAATACATCTTTATCAATAGGATCGGGCAAAAAATGACGCATATCACGACGTTCTTTAATTGCTCGATAAACAGCATTACGCTCATCATCACTAAAGGCATGTTTATTATTTTTCATGGTAAAAATAGTTCAGCAATGGCTGCCGGGTTAGAAGGAAAGTAAAAGTGAATATAGCTTGCTGTTAACCGCCGTTGTTGGTAAACCGCTTCGTGACAGTGTTTACCATTAGGATTAGTTGCATGTGCGATAGCAGGACACTCTGTTTCGAATAAAGAATGATGGTAAGTATGACCACGTATTGATTTAGAGTTTAGTGTTACTTCTTGTAAAGCTAGGGCGGTTAACCGTGATTGTAATACGGCGTGTCCTGTCAATAAAGATACCATTGGGGCATGGTTACCTTCTTTATCTGTCAATGATTCAGTTAAATAAAGCATGCCGCCACACTCAGCAACAATAGGTTTATTCGCAAGGTAATGCGATGTAATCGCTGCATGCATCATTGTATTTTTAGATAAAGTCTGCAGATGAAGTTCCGGATAGCCGCCTGGAAAATAAACACTGTCACATTTAGGTAACTGTTCGGAATGTAGTGGCGAAAAAAATTGTAATTCAGCTCCCATAGCTTCTAATAGATCAATGTTTGCTTGATATATAAAAGAAAAGGCAGCATCTCGAGCTACTGCAATGCGAACATTTTTTAGCGGTGATAAGTGTGATTTTTTCTGCTGGCTGAAAAAGGTAACTGATGGCAGTTGTACTGAATCATTAATTGTTAGCTGTTTTGTAAGGTGTGCTAGCCGTTGCTCTAAATCAGTAATTTCATCTGCTTGAATTAAACCGAGATGACGACTGGGTAAAGTTGTCTCATTTTGACGAGATAAAGAGGCATAACAAGGCAAATCATCGGGTAATGATTCAATGAGCATTTGATAATGACGTTCACTGCCAACTTGGTTAGCAATAACGGCCGCTACAGTAACATCTTGGCGGTAGTGAGCCAGACCATAGGCTAAAGCTCCAAATGTTTGTGCCATGGCGGAACCATCAATAACGGCTAATACGGGAATATCTAGGCGAGCAGCTAAGTCAGCAGTGGATGGATCACCGTCAAACAGGCCCATCACGCCTTCAATTAAAATAACATCAGCTTCCATAGCTGCTTTAGCTAATAGCTGGCGGCAGTCTTGCTCGCCCACCATCCATAAATCAAGCTGATAAACATCATGACCAGAAGCCTGTTTTAGAATCATGGGATCAAGAAAATCAGGCCCAATTTTAAAGACTCGAACTTGTTTTCCTTGTTGCCTAAAATGACAGGCTAATACAGCAGTAGCAGTTGTCTTTCCCTGACCTGACGCTGGTGCAGCAATAACCAGTGCTAGGCACTGATGACTCTGATTCAAGAGTGATGTCTTTGTTGTTGGGTCGATGGCTTTGTCATTAATACAATACAGATATGAATAATTGCAGCTATAGCAAGGTAAAAAGCAAGATTAGATAACTGTGAAGGATAGTACTGGAGGAAGCGTTGACCAAATTCAGCGAGAGTTGTGTCTGTATAGCGACCAGAAAAAAAGTAAAAGCCGCCACTAGAAAAAATTTGGCTTATTACCGTTGCGACAGAAAGGCTTAAAGCTAAAGGCAATAATGTCACCCAAGAGAATTGATAGTTATTTGCATACCAGCGACCAGCAAGCCAAAGTGCGCCATAGGCAGGTAATAGAAGGGCATAGGCAGGAGATACACAAAAATGACTTACACCGCCCCATGTAATAGCTGCAAAATCCAAAAAGGCGGCGGTTGCCAATAAAACGGGAAACAGCCATTTTTTAGAAACATAAAGTCCGGCTAAAAAGAAGATAGCCCAGCTAGCACTAGGAAGATGAGAAAGAGTGGCAAAGTGATGACCACGAGTAATTGCCATTAATGCAATTAATGATAAGCCAATAATAAATTGGTGCCGACGAGACAATGAAAGCATAACAATCTCCGGTGTGCCTACCCGCACACGATTTGAGTAAGAAAAATACTTTAGGCCGGTATCCGGACTCATGAATGGATTTATTCATTTACCGTTGCGGGGGCAGTGTAGGACTTGTCTTTTTTTGACGCACCTACTTCCCGTTTACTTACCAGCACAACACTGGTAACACCTCAAGTAGCGGAGAAGGATAAGTATTTGTTATAACTATTGTCAATGCTCATTGATAGGTAACTACACTTAATCTGAGGATAATTTAGTTTAATCTTGACTAAAAGAGTAGGGATACATATGATCTGCGACAACTTTAGGTGCTTCGTCATTATTGACGGCGTTAAAAGGGAAGTTGGTGAAAAGCTAACACTGCCCCCGCAACGGTAATCATTGTAAAAAATGAAAGTCCGGAAACCTGCCTGAGGTTTCGTGCAACCAGCTGGTTGTATTCCTCAAAATTTTGGAGCGCGGGTGAGCGACTCCTCAGGAGTAAAAATGAAACAATCCTATGAGCCTAAGGCTCTGCGTACATCTGTACGTCTTACTTTAGCTGCTATTGCAGTATCAAGTTTCCATATATCAACCTTTGCAAGTGAGCAGTTAGAAGTGGTGACCGTCACTGCTAACCGCATGCCATCACTTAATGTCTTGGCACCAACAACAGTAGTGACACGAGATGAAATTGAACGGTTGCAAATTAATGATTTACCTACATTATTATCACGTCAGTCGGGTATAGATGTAACGATGAGTGGCGGAATTGGTAAAAGCAGCCGTATCTTTATCCGTGGTACAAATTCAGACCATATTTTAGTGTTGGTAGATGGTGTTAAATGGCATTCTGCTACCTTAGGCAGTACATCAATCCAAGATTTTCCTGTCGAACAAATTGAGCGAATTGAAATTGTCCGAGGCCCTCGTTCAGGTTTATATGGTGCTGAAGCGATCGGTGGTGTCATTCAAATCTTTACACGAGAAGGGCAGCAAGGTATAGATCCTTATGCCAAGGTTTCTTATGGCACACATAATTCAAAAAAAGTGGCTACGGGAGTAAGTGGCGGAAATGGTGACACTTCATATAACCTAAGTTTTAATCACCAATCAACAGATGGAATTAATGCTAAAACAGACAAGAATCCTGACGATGATGGTTACCGAAATAACAGTGTTTCAGCCAAACTCCAGCATCGACTTAATGAGTCTGTCGCTATTGGATTCAACTTCATACGAGCTGAAGGTTTGAATGAATTTGATGGGTTTAATGCCAGTAATGATTATTTTGGTGAGTCTGTCCAGCAAGTTTTAGGTGCCGATATCGCTTGGAATGTGACCAATGATTGGTTGCTTGATTTTCAGTTGGCTGAGTCACGTGATCAATCAGAAAGTTTTACCAATAGCACATCATCGAGTGTGTTTAATACACAACACCGATTTACTTCATTGATTAATACGTTTGATATAAACCCTGAACACAGGTTGAATGTGGGCTTGGATTATGAAACGGATCAAGTTGATAGTAGTAGTGTCTTTACTAAAACATCACGTGATAACAAAGCAGGTTTTATCAGCTGGCAAGGACAGTCTGGTAAGCAGAACTGGCTGTTAAGTACTCGACACGATAATAATGAAGCATTTGGAAGTTACAATACAGGGGTAGCTGACTGGGGTTACTGGCTTCAAGATGGACTGCAAATTACGGCAAGTTTGGGTACCGCATTTAAAGCGCCAACGTTTAATGATTTATATTTTCCTTTTACAGATTTTGGTTATGGGTTTACGTTTGAAGGTAATCCAAACCTTAAACCAGAGAAGTCTCGAAATTATGGCTTAGGTCTTAATGTTGATTCGAATTTTGGCACTTGGTCGGTGCAGCTATATAAAAGCAATGTACGTGATTTGATTTCATCGACTGGCTCGACAATGGTCAATATTGCTGAAGCTAAAATAAAAGGTATTGAATTTGATTTCATTACTGAGATATCTGGCTGGGCTGTGGCATTGAATGCAACAGTCTTAAAGTCAGAGGATGAAGCAACGGGCAAGATACTTCGCCGTCGAGCTCAAAGACTGGCCAATATTCATGCTGATAAGCAGTGGGGTAATTGGTCTGCAGGTGCAAGCTGGAAACTAAGTGGCCATCGTTTTGAAGATACGTCAAATGCAATACGTTTAGATGGTTACGGTTTACTGGACCTTCGAGCGGCGTACCAAATAGACTCTGCGTGGTCATTACAAGCAAGTGTGAGTAATGTGCTAAATAAAGATTATCAGACCGTGAATAATTTTAACAGCCTGAAACGTACAGCAATGTTAACGCTTTCTTATACGCCATAAATTGAATTAAGTTTTAGGCTTATAGACTTGTCTATAAGCCTAAAACTCTTCTTTATAACTGCCCACCATGAAAACTTAAAATGGGAGGGTAATGCTCATATTGCTTAATACGACTTAAACAAGCATAAGGTACTTCAATATTAAAAAGCTTGGTATTGGGCATGCCTAATATATTGGCAATAATCGTTCTGATTACACCGGCGTGCGTTACCAATAAACAATGCTCGATTTCTTCTTCATGAAGAGACTGTAATAACTCTTCCCATGCGGTCAGAACACGTGACTGAAACGCATTATAGGCTTCACCATTGGGTGGCGTTACTGTATCAGGTGATTGCATAAAACGAATTAATTGCTCTGAGTCTTCACTTGCATAAAGATCTGCTAATAATTGACCGTCCCATTGGCCAAAACTTATTTCTTGAAAGCGTTTATCTAGTGTTAAATCTATTGAGAATATAGCGGATAGCTCTTTTGAGAATGAGTGACATCGTTGCAGAGGGGAAGACACTATTTTTTGCCAACGAAGAGGTTTATTGACATGAATAGCCTGCATTTGTTGTAAGCCAAGCTTACTTAAAGGCTCATCAGTGATGCCTAATAGTTTTTTTCCATCAGCAACATCGCCATGTCGAAGCAAGTCAATCGTTATTTTTTTCATATTAATTTTTAATTATAGTTTTGGCGTGAATATAAATTACTTAGGAAATACCTAGTCTAATCTAAAATGTAGGTAGAAAAAACTTTTTCGCCATACCTAAATGAATTCAAAAATACATTTCACACCAGGCATAGACTTAAGTTCTAGTTGATAATTGAATTATTAGAAATTTTTGAAGACTTCATGTGATCTAGATCATGTTTTGGTCTGAATAAGGTTTCAATTTTACTGCCTTATTGTTGTTAAAGGGGGTATCATATTTCAGAATTATAATCATTCTGGAATATCAAAATAAATGGGTATTAACGATCTGTCACCCGAGCAAAATATACTCCAGCTCCCAAGTCTAAAAAAATATTTTATTGTGATAACTATTATATTAGTTATCTCGATTTTGCTAGGCCAGCTGTATCAAGATTTTCATCGTAAACAAGAGCACTTTGATGCAGAACGTATTCATATACTTCAGAAGCAGAGTTTATTAGCTTCTGAGATGATGGATAGCATACTACTACTACATACCGGTTCTAATGATGTCTCAGAGGGTGAGGCTACACGGAAGTTGTTAAGAAATACAAAGCAGCTCATGTATTTAATAGAGCTTGCAGCGGAAAAAAGTGAACAACGAAACTTGGCTGCTGATAATAAATTGTTAGCTAAGCAAGAGATAAAGTTAGTACTTTATCTTGATGACATTGTACTTATAGTTAACGAGGTATTAGCTTCTATAGAGACTGATGCTATTGATAGAAATGTTGTCTCCCATCTATATAAACAATTTTCGCCTCACTACATTCAATATCAGGATGAAAGCGAACGTTTCATAGGAAAATTAAGTGATTTTTTAGAAAAAGAGTCTTATGAACATCGAATAGTTCTTTGGAGTGTTGTCAACATTATCATGTTGTTGGTAATTATTATTGGTTTGGTATTTTATCGACTAATTTCAGGACTAGTTAATAGCCAATTTGAACTGCTTGAAAAAGATAATCAATTACGCAAGAAAAATGAACAGATACATGCAGAACATGCTGGATTAATGACTGAGCAAAAAATGAAAATGCAGTCTATTTTAGATTCGACTGTTGATGCAATTGTGACAATTACAATGGATAGTCGTATTGATTCATTTAACAAAGCCGCTGAGACCATGTTTGGTTATCCCGCAGAATTTGTGATTGGTAAAAAAGTTAATATATTGATGCCTGAACCCTTTTCATCTGAGCATGATGACTACATAAAAAAATACCTTCAGACAGGGGATAAAAAAATAATTGGTATTGGTCGAGAAACGATAGCTAAACGTATTGATGGTAGTGAATTTCCAATTTATATATCAGTAAGCGAAATAGACTCATCGGAACTAAAATTATTTACGGCTATTATTCAAGATGTTACTCGATGGAAAAAATCGGATGAAAAGTTACAACAAACGATGGCGGTTTTACGTAGTAAACAAGAAGAGCTAGAGAATGAAGAAAAAATCGCTCGTCATGTATTTGAAAATATTACCGCTAGTAATAATGATAGTTTTCCTGAAATAACCTCATGGTGTGAACCTATGGGGACATTCAGTGGCGATATGATGTTGTCATCACTATTACCTTCAGGTGCCCTTCGGATAGTTTTATGCGATTTTACAGGACATGGTTTACCAGCGGCTTTGGGCGCAGTACCTGTATCATCTATACACAGTGCTATGGCACAAAAAGGTTTGCCATTAGAAATTTTGATGGATGAATTAAATAATAAATTGAAAGAGTTATTACCAACGGGCATTTTTTGTTGCATTGCAGCTATTGATCTTGATGCAACACGAACATATGCTCGTATTTGGAATGCAGGGTTGCCAGATGTATTACTAGTTAGCAAAACGGGTGAAATAAATCAGAAAATAAAATCTAAACATTTACCTCTTGGCGTGGCTAATTATCAACAAGATGAAATGCATTGCGAGGATGTACGCTTAGAAACAGGTGATGCCATTTATATTTATAGTGATGGCATCACCGAAGCCGAAAATCAGGCTGGTGATATGTTAGGTCAAGCAGAGTTTGAGCAGATTTTGGCGACTGAAATAGATGAAAAAGGTCGGTTAACGGAAATTAGAAGTACGGTCAATAGATTCATGGATGGAACTGCTTTAACAGATGATCTTTCATTAATAGAAGTAAAAACACTAGTCACAATGGAAGATATTACCTTAGAATCATAGCTTATTCTGATTATTAGTGGCCCCAAAATGACTGATTCCTATAAAGAACAAGGCTTTGCAACTCGTGCTGTTCGCGCAGGCCAGCAACGAACTCATGAAAATGAGCATGCAGAACCAATGTTCCTCACATCAAGTTATGTGTTTGATAGTGCTGAGCAGGCAGCTGCACGCTTTGGTGGTGATGAGCCAGGAAATATCTACTCCCGCTTCACCAATCCAACGGTACGTACATTTGAACAGCGCTTAGCGTCATTAGAAGGTGCTGAATCAGCAGTGGCAACCTCATCAGGTATGTCAGCGATTTTATCGACATTCATGGCTTTATTATCTGCTGGCGATCATATTGTGTCATCACGCAGTATTTTTGGCACAACACGAGTATTGTTTGATAAATATTTGGCGAAGTTCGGAGTCGAAACTGATTATGTTGCGTTAACAAACCTTGAAGACTGGCAGCAAGCGATCAAGCCAAATACAAAAGCATTGTTTTTAGAAACGCCTTCAAATCCAATGAATGAAGTGGCTGATTTAGCTGCCTTGTCAGCTTTAGCCAAAGCGCATGATTGTTTATTGATAGTTGATAATTGTTTTTGCACGCCAGCCTTGCAACAACCACTGGCTTTAGGAGCTGATATTGTTGTGCACTCTGCAACAAAATATATAGATGGCCAAGGTCGCTGTGTAGGTGGCGCTGTAGTTGGCGATGCACAACTAGTTGGTGAAGAAGTGTATGGCTTTTTGCGTACTGCTGGACCTACGATGAGTCCATTTAATGCGTGGACATTCCTTAAAGGGCTTGAAACGCTTGAGTTAAGAATGAATGCCCATTCAGCAGCAGCATTACAATTGGCGCAGTGGTTAGACGAGCAGCCAAATGTGACTAATGTATTTTATTCTGGTTTACCAAACCATCCTCAACATGAGCTTGCAAAAAAGCAGCAGTCTGCATTTGGTGGCATTATTGCGTTTGAAGTTAAAGGCGGACAAGAAGGGGCTTGGAAACTGGTTAATTCGACACAATGGTTATCAATCACTGCAAATCTCGGTGATACAAAAACAACCATTACTCACCCCGCAACAACAACGCATGGTCGAATGACTGAAGAGGCACGTGCCGAAGCTGGAATTACAGATGGCATGTTACGAATTTCAGTTGGCTTAGAATCAGTTGAAGATATTCAAGATGATTTACAACATGGATTAGCATTACTTTAAGATTTAAAAGAATAGGCACAAAACCTGCATAAACCTAAGCAAGTTTATCTATATGTCAACTAACCGTCTTTATTTTTCAGTCGGTTAGCTGATGTAAGTAATAAAAAACAATAGGTTATATGTTTATGCTTCGTTTTGGAAAAGTTGTCAGTCTTTTGATGTTATTGGTATTAATAATACCAATGCGGCAAGTTTACGCCACTAGTACTGAGCCTGTAAGTGATGTCAGAATCTTAATTGATGTCTCTGGCAGCATGAAAAAGAATGATCCAAGTAACCTCCGCTCTCCTGCATTAAGACTTATTGTTGGTTTATTGCCAGATGATGC